>ERZ1046740.2080-NODE-2080-length-13251-cov-6.076463_pt1 | contig 13251 bp, 10 predicted proteins | sample MGYA00383093_ERZ1046740 | MGnify/ENA primary metagenome ERZ1046740 (study PRJEB29581, sample SAMEA5548363) | metagenome | biome: marine; feature: coastal; material: water | depth 25 m | study: Short-term variability in the microbial, nano- and picoplankton...
AAAAATTTTGTTGTTTTTTGGAAAATCGCCTTGAATAAATTCCAAATATTCAAGCTGACCTCCTCTTATTCCAACACTTCCAAATCCCTGAGATTGATGTTGACTTCTACTCAAAGAAGCAATTTCATTGTTAGATAAACCTTTTTGAGGATAATAAGTACCAACATCAACACTTATTAAATTCGTTTTATCTGCTTTGGCAAAATTTTCTCTGCTTCCATAAAACCACCAAGATGTATTAAAAAACATTCTTTTTGGCGTCCAAATGTCATCATTTTTCATGTGTGTTTTATAACTTCTATCTGCAGCCAAATCAAAAGCTTCAACACTTAACATGGCAGATGAAGTATGGTGACCGTGTGTTGAACCGGGGGTTTTATGATTAAACCTATTCACAATTACATCGGGCTTAAATTTCCTAATTACACCAACTACATCGTTTAAAACTTCCTTTTTATTCCAAATAGCCAATGTTTCATTGGGGTGTTTTGAGTATCCAAAGTCATTGGCTCTGGTAAAAAATTGTACTCCTCCGTCAATTCTTCTGGCAGCTAAAAGTTCTTGTGTCCTGATAACACCTAATAATTCTCTTATTTCAGGTCCAATTAAATTTTGACCTCCATCACCTCTAGTAATACTCAAATAAGCGGTACGTGCTTTTATATCATTCGAAAAATAAGAAATCAATCGTGTATTTTCATCGTCAGGATGTGCTGCTACATACAATACCGAACCCAAAAAGTTTAACTTCTGTATAGACTCAAAAATTTCACCTGATGTAGATTTTTTAGGGGCTTGCGCTAATAATATTGAAAATGAAAAAACTGTAAATAATAATGAAGAAACTATTTTTATCATAAAAAGTTTAAGTTTTGTAGTATAAACAAATATAAAATTTAATTGAATAAGTTAAACATGATTTAAAACTATATTAACATAATTATAACTTTTGAAACAATATATTTATAATCAATTGAAATTTTATATTTTAAACTAACATTACCAAAAAAAAGTGTTAATAAATATCTTTTTTAAAACAAGTTTTTTAGAATATATTTGTATTTCATTCAATATAAAATAAGTATTCATGAAATTTATAGTATCAAGTAGTCAATTATTAAAACAACTCCAAGTTTTAGGAGGCGTTATTAACAGCAACAATACATTACCAATTTTAGATAATTTTTTGTTTGAATTAAACCAAAATGAATTAAAAATATCAGCTTCTGATCTAGAAACTACTATGAGTACATCAATTGATGTTGAATCAGATTCTGACGGCTCTGTAGCTATTTCAGCTCGCTTGCTATTAGATACATTAAAAACTTTTCCTAATCAGCCGTTAACTTTTAAAACTGAAGAAAATAATACTCTTGAAATTAGTTCAAGTCAGGGTAAATATGATATGGCTTATTTTGATGGAAGTGAATTTCCAAAAGCAGTTTCAATTGAATCTCCAAGCACAACTATTATTCCAGGAAATGTGCTTGCAACTGCAATTTCGAAAACCATTTTTGCTGCCGGAAATGATGACTTAAGACCTGTAATGAGCGGTGTGTTTTTTCAATTTAATACAGAAAGCTTAACATTTGTAGCAACCGATGCTCATAAACTGGTAAAATATACACGAACTGATGTTACTGCAAATGATACTGCGGAATTTATAATGCCTAAGAAACCTTTGAACTTGTTAAAAGGAATTTTAGGTGGCGCAGAAACTGATGTAACCATTGAATACAATGATGCAAATGCAAAATTTACATTTGATAATGTTGTACTGGTCTGCAGATTAATTGATGGAAAGTATCCAAATTATGATGCGGTTATACCAAAAGAAAACCCGAATAAACTTACTGTTGACAGAGGTACATTTTTAAATTCAGTAAAACGTGTATCTATTTTCTCAAGTAAAACAACACATCAAATAAGATTAAAAATGGCAGGTACGGAATTAAATGTTTCTGCTGAAGATATTGACTATTCTAACAAAGCTGAAGAACGATTGGTTTGTGAATATCAAGGAGATGATATGCAAATTGGTTTTAATTCTCGCTTTTTAACAGAAATGCTAAGCAACTTAAATTCTAATGAAGTTTTAATTGAGATGAGTTTGCCAAACCGTGCAGGTATTTTAACTCCGGTTGATGGTGTTGATGATGGCGAATTTATTACCATGCTCGTTATGCCAGTAATGCTAAACAGTTAAAATGCTGTTATAATATACAATTTTAAAATCCGCTAAATAGCGGATTTTTTTTGTATCATTGTTTAAAATTATTCTATGAATTTTTTAGCACATTTATACCTATCAAAAAACAATAAAAATATTTTAATAGGGAACTTTATTGCCGATGCGGTTAAGGGTAAAAATTACAACAATTATCCATCAGAAATAAAGGCTGGCATTCTACTACACCGAGAAATTGATACTTTTACTGACAATCATTCAATTGTGCGAAAAAGCATGCATCGATTGCATGAGCGATATGGTCATTTTGATGGTGTAATAATTGATATTTTATATGATCATTTTTTAGCTAAAAACTGGACTAATTATTCAGACACTCCTTTAGAAATATATGCCCAAAATGTATATGATTTTTTACAAAAAAATATTGAGTTATTCCCTGAAAGAGTCCAAGAAATTCTTCCTTATATGATTGAATACAATTGGCTGGTTAACTATAAAACTATGGATGGTATTGAGCAAGTTTTAAAAGGAATGAACAAAAGAACAAAAGGAATTTCAAAAATGCATCTTGCTATTCATGACTTAAAGGAAAACTACAAGGAATTTGAGAATGATTTTACATCTTATTTCAAAGAATTAGAAAAATTTTCTGAAGAAAAAACTAAATTTTTACTTTCGATATGAAAAAATTAATACTCTTTTTAGTGATTGGACTATTTTTTATTCAATGTAAAAAAAGTGAACAACCAACAATTCAGATTAAATCAATTACAGGTGTAATTGCTGATAGTGCCATAGTTGTTTCGGCAAGAGAAGAAGCTTCAAAAATTGGCATTTCTATATTAAAAAAGGGGGGCAATGCTTTTGACGCTATGATTGCAACTGAATTAGCCTTAGCTGTTTCCTACCCTTTTGCAGGCAATATTGGAGGTGGTGGCTTTATGGTTTACCGCACCAAAAAAGGAAATACTGGAGCTTTGGATTACAGAGAAAAAGCTCCATTAGCTGCTTCAAAAAATATGTACTTAGATAAAAACAATGAAGTTATTAAAGGAAAAAGTACACTTGGAGGTTTAGCTATTGGGATTCCTGGAACTATAGATGGATTATTTAAAGTACATGAAAAATTTGGGACTTTACCTATTTCTGAGCTAATTCAACCGGCTATTGATTTAGCAAATAAAGGAGTAATTGTTACTGAAAAACAGGAAAAAAGATTGAAAAAATATCGAAAATTATTTCAAAAAGCGAATAAAACTCAAATACTATTAGACACCGATTGGAAAGAAAATGACACAATTAAATACCCCAAATTAGCAAAAACTCTTGAACGGATTAGAGACATTGGCCGAGATGGTTTTTATAAAGGTGAAACTGCTGAAATGTTGGTTAAAACTGTTCAAAATTTAGGTGGGATTATTACTAAAAAAGATTTAGAAATATACGAAGCTAAATGGCGTAATCCTATTGAATTTAACTACAAAAATTTGACTATAATCACTATGTCACCGCCATCGAGTGGAGGAATTTGTGCTGCTCAAATATTTAAAACCATTGAATCATTTGATATAACTTCTTTTGAACATAACTCTCAAAAATATATTCAATTATTAACAGAAGCTGAGAGAAGAGCATATGCTGATAGATCTTATTATTTAGGTGATCCTGACTTTGTTGAAATTCCAATTGATACCTTGATTTCAAAAAAATACGTGCAAAACAGAATGAAAGATTTTTCATGGAAAAAAGCAACACCTTCATCATCAATAAACCATGGTGAAATCATTGGATACGAAAGTGATGAAACAACCCATTACTCCATAATTGATCAATATGGAAATGCTATTTCAGCAACTACTACCTTAAACGGAGCCTACGGTTCAAAAGTATTTGTAACTGAAGGCGGTTTTTTATTAAATAATGAAATGGATGATTTTAGTATTAAACCTAACACTCCAAATATGTTTGGTTTAATTGGTGCTGAAGCAAACTCTATAGAACCTGAAAAAAGAATGTTAAGCTCTATGACACCTTCAATTGTTGAAAAAAACAATGAACTATACATGTCTTTAGGATCACCTGGAGGATCAACAATTATTACCAGCGTAATTCAAACCATACTAAATGTTTATGAATTTAACTTAGGTATGCAAGAAGCTGTAAACGCTCCGCGCTTTCATCACCAATGGCTACCAGATATTATTACCATGGAACCAAAAGGTTTTAGCGCTGAATTATTAGTTGAACTTGAAAAAAAAGGATACAATATTAACCAAGAAAAAACAAAAATAATTGGCAAAGTTGACGCTATTTTACGCTTACCAAATGGTAAATTAGAAGGTGGCGCAGATTATAGAGGAGATGATAAAGCTATTGGTTTTTAAATATTTCATACTTTTATAACTAGAAAAAGAACAAATGAACTCAAATACAATTACCTACGGAATATTAAAAGCAATTGCTATAATTTTTGGAATTTCATTATTGCTTTTCTTCCTATTTAAAATACAAGCCATTATAATTTACATTGCTATTTCAATTGTAATTTCATTGATAGGTAGCCCAATTATAACCTTTTTAAAAAGAAAATTAAAGTTTCCTAATGCACTTGCAGTTGTAACAACTATGTTTTTATTTATTGGAATCTTATCAGGCTTAATTAGCATGTTTATTCCATTAATTATAAAACAAGGCCAAAATTTATCATTACTCAATATAGATCAGCTTCAGTCCAATATTCAATATTTATTAAATCAAATAAACGAATACTTTTTAGCGCGTAATTTTGATATATTGAACGAACTAAAAAATGCTGATTTGTTTAAAAATTTGACTGCAATACCAAATTTATTAAATACCATAGTTGGCACAGTTGGTAATTTTAGTGTTGGCCTATTTTCTGTGCTGTTTATAAGCTTCTTTTTAATGAAGGACACACATATAATGGAAAATTCTATTTATGTTTTAGTTAGTGACAAAATTAAAAACAAGTTAAAAAATTCATTATCAACCATTAATCATTTATTATCAAGGTATTTTATTGGGTTGGTTTTACAAATAACTATTTTATTCATAATCTATACTATTACTCTTGTTATTTTTGGAATTGAAAATGCCATAGTAATTGCATTTTTATGTGCCTTACTAAATTTAATTCCTTATTTAGGACCTCTAATTGGAGGTGTAATTATGCTGTTTTTAACCATGAGCAGTAATCTTGGCGAAGATTTTCAATCTGTAATAATACCAACAACTATTTATGTAATGATTGGTTATGTTTTTGCCCAATTAATCGACAATTTTTTTAGCCAGCCATTAATTTTTTCAAATAGTGTAAAATCGCATCCACTTGAAATATTCTTGGTTATTATGATAAGTGGAGTGCTTTTTGGAATTACAGGTTTGATTGTTGCTATCCCAACTTATACGGCAATTAAAGTTATTTTAAAAGCCTTTTTCGCTGATAATAAAATAGTAAAGTCATTAACAAAAGATTTGTAACGCACGGTAATTACACAGTTAATTGAATTAAGTATCTAATAATTTGAATACCCATATTTTAAATAAAAAAGTACAGGATTTTATTAATACTAATTTAAAATCAGATATTACAAAACTTATTTTAAAAGGAAGTCAGTTTAGATCTGTTTCTATTCAAGAAATTGCTGAACAAATAGTTTCAAAAAATAAATGTAAAAAAAAATTACCTTCATGGTTTACTGCTGAAAACGTCTATTATCCTAACAAATTAAATATTGAGCAAACATCTTCAGAGATAACAGCTAAATACAAAGCTAATTTAGTATCAGGAAATTCACTTATTGATATTACAGGAGGCTTTGGTGTTGATGCTCTTTATTTTTCAAAAAAAATAAAAAATATTACTCATTGTGAAATTAATGAAGTATTATCCAAAATTGTTGCACACAATTTAAAACAGTTAAACATAAAAAATATAAAAACTCAAATTGTAGACGGAATTAATTTCATAACTCAATCTGAACAAAAATATGACTGGATTTATAGTGATCCTTCAAGAAGAAAGCAGGAAAAAAAAGTTTTCTTATTAGAAGACTGTTTTCCAAATATTCCAGAGAATTTAGATTCTCTGTTTCTAAAAGCAAACAACATACTTATAAAACTTTCACCTATTTTAGATATTACAAGCGCTTTTAATGAATTAAAATTTATAAAAGAGATTCATGTGATTGCACTTGAAAATGACGTTAAAGAATTATTGTTTTTATTAGAAAAAAACTACGCACAACAAGTTGCAATAAAAACTATTAACTTTAACAAAAATAAAGTACAAAATTTTAATTTCTCATTTCATAAAGAAGCACTTGCAACTTATTCTGAACCAAAAAAATATTTGTACGAGCCAAATTCAGCAATTCTTAAAGCAGGTGCGTTCAATCAAATATCAGAGCAACTAAAAATTGACAAGCTACATCAACACTCACATCTATACACCTCAACTAATTTAATTGATTTTCCGGGAAGAACATTCAGAATAATGCATTGTATTCCTTATGATAGAAAACAATTAAAAAAATTACTTTCTTCAAAAAAAGCAAATATTACAACACGAAATTTTCCTGAAACTGTAGCACAAATTCGAAAAAAAACAAAATTAAAAGATGGCGGATTACACTACCTTTTTTTTACCACCAACTTACATAACAATCACATTGTTTTGATTTGTGAAAAGATTTAACGCACCTATTTTAAAATTTGCTTATTAAATTAAAATACCTCCCTTAAACTATTATTTTAATAAATTTTACCTATTTCATTCAACTGCTTTCTTTTAACATCTGGTACATATGTGTTTTTAGCAGCGTAACCAACAGGTAATAATAAAAAAGCACGCTCATTTTTTGGCCTATTTAATATTTTCTCTAAAAAACGCATTGGACTTGGTGTGTGTGTTAGCGTTACTAAACCTGCATTATGAATTGCAGAAATCAGCAATCCACAAGCCAACCCCACGGATTCATTTACATAATAATTCTGATGTTTTTTTCCATCAACCTCATACTCAAATAGACGCTTAAATACTACTATTATATAAGGTGCGGTTTCTAAAAAAGATTTATTAGTGTCAGTTCCTAAATGTTTTAAATCATTTAACCAAACATCACTCATTCTTTCATTATAACTTTTAAACTCCTCTTCTTCTGCAGCTTTTCTAATTCTCTTTTTCATATCTAGACTTTCAACTATACAAAAAGTCCAAGGCTGTTTATTTGCTCCTGAAGGAGCTGTGGATGCCGACTTTATAATGTTTTCAATAATTTCTAAAGGAACTGATTTATCAGAAAAATCACGTACAGAACGACGTTTATTTGAATACTCAAAATATTTTTTTGAACGTTCTTTCATTTCTTCTTCTGAAAAATTTTGTTGCTCATACTTAATATGTTTAAAACCATTAATTAATATAAAATCATCATTATTCATAAATTCAAATAATTATTACAAAAGTTAGAAAATAATTTATTATTTATTTTTAACAGGAATATTACTCATTGCAAGCTCAGTAATCGCTGTTATTGTTAATGACGGATTTACACCTGGATTAGCAGAAATCATTGATCCATCACAAATCATCATATTTTTATAACCAAATACATTGTTGTTTTTATCTATTACCCCTTGTAATATATTTTCACCCATAACAGCACCTCCCAAAATATGGGCGGTTGTTGGGGTTCCTAAAAGTGTATCGGTAATATTTGCATAGGGTACGCCTTTTACTTTTTTACCAAACTTTTTCCCTAAAAACAGAGCTTCTGAAATAAAAGCGTTTGGTTTTTCTCCTTCTTCCTTTTCGGTTTTCAATAGTGTAAATTTTCCGAGTTTCATCCTTAAAGTACTATCTAAAGTTTGCATAAATAATAAAATAGTTGTTCGTTTAGAAAAGTTTTTTGCAAACATTGTTTTCAAAAGACGAATAGGTTGTTTTATTAACAAAGCTACAATACCCAACAATCGAAAAAGTACAAATTTATGATGAACTGAAGGCATTGTTAATGTTCTAAAAAAACCTGAACCTTCACCATATTTAACAGGCTCTAAATGACTGTTTTCATCAGTGTGTAAAATAGATCCAATAGCAATTCCTTTTGAGTAATTTTTTGTCTTTTTTTCAGTTGAAGTCACCATTACTAAAGACTCATTATTTGTGCGAATATTACATCCAACTTTCTCAGATAAATTTGGTAAGGATTTCCCTTTTAGCTTTAATAAAAGAGAAACTGTTCCTAATACACCTCCTGAAAAAACAACTCCTTTTGTCGTAAAACTTTTATATTTTTTCTTTCCAAAACTTGATTTAAACTCAACTTTATAACCAGTTTCACCTAAGTTATCTCCTAATGCCGAAACATTATAAACTTCATTTTCAGCAATAATTTCAGCACCTAATTGTTGTGCTAAAAACAAATAATTTCTATCTAATGTATTTTTTGAATTATGCCTGCAACCTGTCATACAAGCTCCGCAAAATATGCATCCGGTTCGGTCAGGACCTTTACCTTTAAAGTAAGGATCTTTAACCGTTTTACCTTCTTCACCAAAATACACTGCAACATTTGTAGGTTCAAAATAATGTTCTTTATTTAAATCCTTCGCAATTTCTTTTACAACCAAATCTGCAGAAAATAATTTTGGATTTTCAGTAGCTCCCAGCATTTTATATGCCGTTTGGTAAAATGGCTTTAGTACAGTTTCCCAGCTATTTAAATTTGCCCAACTACCTGAATTAAAAAACTTTGCTTTAGGAATTGGCAATGTATTGGCATATGTTAAAGAACCACCTCCTACTCCAACTCCAGAAAGCACGGTAACATGGTTTAGAAAAGTCATTTTAAAAAAGCCCCTTAAATTAAACTTCGGTTCCCAAAGCCATTTCTTCAAATTCCAATTTGTTTTCGGAAAATCGTTTGAACTAAACCATTTACCCTTTTCAATTATTAACACTTTATAACCTTTTTCAGATAGGCGTAACGCACTAACCGAACCTCCAAAACCACTTCCAATAATTATGTAATCGTAATCTAAATTCATACAATTTTAAATGTAATATTAAATTTTAACTAATACAAACTGGCATTTTACTACTCCTATGTTAATATCAGGTGTCAGTTTGTCACCATTTAAAGTTTGGTATTTTTTTTGAATACATAAAGTCATCAAATTAAAATTTAAAACTATTAAAATATGGCAACTGGAAATATTAATGTAACGGCTGAAAATATTTTTCCCATTATAAAGAAATTCTTGTATTCTGATCACGAAATTTTTTTACGAGAATTAATTTCGAACGCAACTGATGCAACTTTAAAATTAAAACACCTTTCTACTTTAGGTGAAGTAAAAGGAGATATTGGAAACCCAATGATTGAAATTAAAGTTGATAAAGACAATAAAGAAATTAGAATTATTGACCAAGGAGTTGGTATGACTGGTGAAGAAGTTGAAAAATATATTAACCAAGTAGCCTTTTCAGGAGCAGAAGAATTTGTTGAAAAATACAAAGACAAAGTTGAAGATTCAGGAATTATTGGTCATTTTGGATTAGGCTTCTACTCTTCATTTATGGTAGCTCACAAAGTTGAGATTTTTTCAAAATCTCATGCAGAAGGAACTAAAGCAGTGCGTTGGGAATGTGATGGAAGTCCGCAATACACCCTAGAAGAAACTGACAGAGCTGAAAGAGGAACTGAAATTGTATTACATATTGATGATGACTCTTTAGAGTTTTTAGAAGATGGTAAAATAACTGAGTTGTTAACCAAATACAATAAGTTTATGCCAATTCCAATTAAATTTGGAACTCGTGAAGAAGCGTTACCATTACCTGAAGGTGCTGCTGACGATGCAGTGGCTGAAAAAATAACAGTAGATAATATTGTCAACAATCCAAACCCAGCTTGGACAAAAAGTCCAAGCGATTTAAAAGATGAAGATTATAAAGCCTTTTATCGTGAATTGTACCCAATGCAGTTTGAAGAGCCTTTATTTAACATACATTTAAATGTTGACTATCCTTTCAACCTAACTGGAATTTTATATTTCCCTAGACTTCAAAAAAACATTGACCCATCGAAAGATAGAATTCAACTATATCAAAATCAAGTTTTTGTTACTGACAATGTTGAAGGAATAGTTCCAGACTTTTTACAAATGTTACGAGGAGTTATTGACTCGCCAGACATTCCTTTAAATGTTTCTCGTTCATACTTACAAGCCGATGGAGCTGTTAAAAAAATCTCTAATTATATTACACGTAAAGTTGCTGATAAATTAACTAGTTTATTTAAAAATGACCGTGAAGGATTTGAAGCTAAATGGGATGATATTAAAGTTATTATTGAGTATGGAATGCTTTCCGAAGAAAAATTCTTCGAAAAATCTGACAAATTTGCATTGTATCCAACAGTTGACAAAAAATACTTTACGTTTACTGAATTAGAAGAAAAAATTAAAACAGCACAAACTGATAAAGATGATAAATTAGTAATTTTATATGCCTCTGACGAAAAAGCACAACACAGTTATATTGAAGCTGCAAAAGAGAAAGGCTATGAAGTGCTATTATTAGATTCACCAATTGTTTCGCACTTAATTCAAAAACTGGAAACCTCAAAAGAAAAAATTCAATTTGTAAGAGTAGATTCCGATCATATTGACAACTTAATTAAAAAAGATGAAGATGTAATTAGCAAACTTTCAGAAGAAGAGAAAGAAACGCTAAAACCAATTATTGAAGAAGTTATTCCAAAAGAAACTTATACCGTTCAAATGGAAGCAATGGATTCGAGCGCAAACCCATTTATGATTACTCAACCTGAATTTATGCGTAGAATGAAAGAAATGCAATCTACAGGTGGTGGTGGAATGATGGGTATGGGTAACTTCCCTGAAATGTATAATTTGGTTGTGAATACTAATAATGAATTGGTTGGTGAAATTTTAAGCACTAAAACCAAAAAGAAACAAGAACGATTAATTCAACAAGCATTTGATTTAGCAAAACTATCTCAAGGATTGCTGCATGGTGAAGAATTAACCACATTTATAAAACGCAGTTTTAAAATGGTAAAATAGAACCAAGCGTTAACATAGTTTAACACGCTTTAAAAAAAGCTTCAACTATAGTTGAAGCTTTTTTTTGTTATTTTTGAATCATAAAATAACTTTTGGCATTTTTATTGAAGCCATTTTGAGTATGAACTTATATATTAAAAATTATATATTAATTTTCCTTTTATCAATTTTGGTAACAAATACGTTCTCACAAAGTGACAGCGCAAATTATAACAAATTAAACAAGGAAAACACCGGAACTAAAAGTTTAAGCGAATTACAATCAGTAGCAACAAAAACAACTACTAATTCAAACTTTGATTTGACAAGCAAAAAAAAGATAAATCAAAAGGCTATTTCAACGACTATTAATAATTATAAACCTCAAAATAACTCAAATTTTCTTCTTGAAGAATTACCTGAAAACAGTGATATTATAGGTAAAAAATATTGGAAAGGTAAAGATGTAACTCACAAAAAATTGAAAAGTAATGTGAGTCTTGGGACCATTTCAACTAAATCCAAAGTAGTTAGGGTTATTTGCAGAGATTATGGAGCAATTGATGGCGATATTATTAAAATTTACCTAAATGAAGAACCTTTACAATACAATGTAGATTTAAAAAGTTACAGTTTTGTAGTTTATTTTGAACTTAATAAGGGGTACAATCGCATTGATTTTGAAGCACTAAATGAAGGGACTTTAGGCCCAAATACTGCTGAATTGGCATTGTATGACGAAAATGATAACTTACTATCTTCAAAACAATGGAACTTACAAACCAAAAACATTGCAACCATTGGTGTAATTAGAAAATAGTTTATAAAACAACCAACTCTTTAATATTAAATTAGCATAATTTTCACAATAAAAACTGTACTTTTTAAATCCACATCGTCTTTAAATAATAAATTAACTAATACAAAAGTCAACAGCCATTAAAACTATCCACTCTCATATAGTTCCAAACGACATTTCAAATATTCGCTTGCAGGATTATGCCCAGCAGATTTTCAAAAAATTTATTCCTTCAAACAGCGGAATAAAAAAAGGAATAAAACGTGGTCAATTTTTAATAAATGGCAAAAAGGCTGAAACTGGAACTTGGGTCTCCAAGGGTCAAGTTATTGATTTAGTTGAAAATTTAGCCAATCTCCCTAAAGTTTACGAATTTAATTTATCGGTTATTTTTGAAGATGATCACATAGCAATAATTAATAAACCTGCAGGAATAATAGTTAGTGGAAATAAATTTAGAACTATTTACAATGCTTTGCCTTTTAATTTGAAAAAAAGCAATGAACCAGATACATTATTATGGCCAACTCCTGTACATAGATTAGACAGTCAAACTTCAGGTATTTTAGTAATTGCAAAAACTAAAACTGCTCAAATTGAATTAGGAAAACAATTTAAAAATAAAACTGTAAAAAAAACATATTGCACTATAGCTGTGGGGAGCGTATTAACGAATACAGCCATTAAATTACCTATTGAAAATAAAATTTCAGAAACTACTTTTGAAATTATTAGGACTGGAAAATCATTAAAATATGGTGATTTATCGTTTTTGAAAGTATATCCAAAAACAGGAAGAACACATCAAATTAGAATACATTTAGCTTCAATTGGGCATCCAATTTTAGGAGAAAAAATTTACGGTAACTTAGATAAACTTCACCACCGAAAAGGATTGTTTTTGTGTGCTATGGAAATTGCTTTTTTACATCCAAAAACATTAAAACGAGCCCATTTTAAATTAGATATTCCTCATAAGTTTAAATCGTTTCTGATTCGAGAAAAAAGGCGGTACAAAACTTACCATAAATAATTATCTAAAAATATCATTTAGTACTTTTGCCAAACGAATTCCTCCTTTTTGAAGCTGTTCTGTAGCTAAGGAGAAATTATCATACATATATTTGTAACCCAATTTTTCACCAACCTCAGCAGTTCCATAAACTTT
>ERZ1046740.2083-NODE-2083-length-13239-cov-4.162470_pt1 | contig 13239 bp, 10 predicted proteins | sample MGYA00383093_ERZ1046740 | MGnify/ENA primary metagenome ERZ1046740 (study PRJEB29581, sample SAMEA5548363) | metagenome | biome: marine; feature: coastal; material: water | depth 25 m | study: Short-term variability in the microbial, nano- and picoplankton...
CACGGCAGAATGCCTGCGGTTGCTACCGGTGCTGCAATGGCCAATCGGGATCTTCTTTACCTGGGTATATCAGGTGATGGCGATACCGCCTCAATCGGTGTGGGGCAGTTTGTGCATGCCGCGCGGCGCAATCTGAACATGGTCTATATCGTTATGAACAATGGCTGTTATGGCCTGACCAAGGGGCAGGACTCAGCCACTGCCGATGAGGGCTCGGTAAGCAAAAAGGGTGATGCCAATCTCTATAGCGCCATTGACCTGTGTGCTACCGCATTACAGATGGGTGCGACCTTTGTTGCCCGAAGCTTTTCCGGTGACAAGGAGCAGTTGGTGCCGTTGATCAAGGCCGCCATCGCGCATCGGGGTTTTGCCCTGATCGACGTTGTTTCCCCCTGCGTGACTTTCAATAACAATGCCGGTTCTACCAAGAGTTATGAGTTCGTGCGAGAGCACGCTGAGGCCACCGGTACCGTTGATTTCGTACCCATGCAGAAGGAGATTACCACTGATTATAAACCCGGATTCAGCCATGAGATTACTCTGCATAATGGCGCGTCTATCCATCTTTACAAGATGGAAGATAGCCTCAACCCTTTCGACCGTCGTTCCGCGCTGAATACCCTGGAAGACCATAAAGAAAGGGGTGATATTCTTACAGGCCTGATTTACATGGATAAGGACTCGCGCGACCTGCACGATGTGCAGGAGACATCCCAACGCCCCCTGAATCAATTGGAGGCGGAGGATCTTTGCCCCGGTAACAAAATGTTGAAAAACATCAACGCCAGCCTGCGTTAATCCCTTTGGCAGCGGGCCACCCTTTGGGGTAGCCCGCACCGCCACTCACTGTCACAATACCGTCACATTCGATCCCTATTATTCTCACCTGTGAGGAAAAGGAACGATTTTAAATGGCCCAGCGCACGGTATTAATCGTCGATGACGAATCTGCAATTCGCGACATGCTGCGCATGGCACTGGAGCTTGCTGACTATCGCTGCATCGAAGCCCAGGACATCGGCCGTGCCTATACCCTGGTGGTAGATGAGCGCCCGGATATCGTATTACTTGACTGGATGCTTCCGGGAGGTAGTGGCCTGGAACTGCTACGCCGTATGCGCAGACAGCAGTCTACCCGTGAAATCCCCGTTATAATGCTCACCGCAAAAACTTCTGAAGACAATGTCATCCAGGGTCTGGATTGTGGGGCAGACGACTATATTACCAAACCTTTTTCACCCAAGGAGTTGCTGTCTCGCGTTAAAGCCCTGCTGCGACGGTCCGGTGCTGGGGAGATAGACGGCAAATTGCAGGCAGGGGAACTGGTTCTGGATGTCGATAGCCGGCGTGTATTTATTGCCGGGCTGGATGTGGAGATGGGGCCCACGGAATTCAATATTTTATATTTCTTCATGTCCCACCCTGAGCGTGCCTATAGTCGCAGCCAGTTGCTGGACCAGGTCTGGGGAGCCAATGTTTACGTGGAAGAACGAACTGTGGATGTCCATATCCGTCGCCTGCGTAAGGCCTTGCAACAAGGATCAGTCGACTGCAGCGGTTTGATACAGACCGTACGGGGTACCGGTTATCGGTTCTCGGCACGCGGCAAAGCCTGAATACTATCTGAGCTTATGGCCTGGTATTTCGGAATATGGCGGGTGGTGCTGGCGCTGGCTGTAGGCGGCATCCTGGGCTTGTACCTGCAAAATGTGTTGCTGGGCATGGTAATAGCCCTGGTGGTGGTGTTGCTGTATTGGTCGCACCGTATGTGGCAACTCTCTCAATGGCTCGATGACCCTCAACAACCCCCGCCTGATATTCACGGTAACTGGGGTGATGTGATCGCCCATATTCATCGGCAACAGCGCTTGAGTGCAAGCAGTCAGGAGAACCTGCAATCAACCGTGGACTATCTGCTGGAATCTTTTTCCGCCATGCGTGACGGAGTCGTGATAGTAGAAGGAGAGCAGGGCGGAATACGTTGGTGTAATAAAGCGGCGGAACGCCTGCTGGGACTGCAATACCCCCAGGATACTGGACAGGCGATTACCAATTTGGTGCGGGAGCCCCAGTTTGCCGAATACCTGGGACAGGGTGAATACAGCGAGCCCCTAGGTTTTTCCCGGGAGGGTGGCACCAGGCAGCACTTGCAACTGTCGGTGACACCTTTTGCCAAGGGCGATCGACTGCTGTTCCTGCGCGATATCACAGAGCGAACATACCTGGAGCAGATGAGGCGCGACTTCGTGGGTAATGTTTCGCACGAGCTGAGAACGCCGCTGACGGTAATTACGGGTTACCTGGGCACGTTTCTCGATAGTGACCAAGCACTACCGGCGAATATGGTGCGCCCCCTGGAGCAAATGTCGCATCAAACAGATCGCATGGAGAGCCTGCTGGCCGACCTTTTATGGCTGTCGCGTATAGAGAGCGAAGAGCAGCAGGAGAAAAACACTCCTGTTGACGTGATAGCGCTACTGGAGGAGCTAAAGGAAGAGGTGAGCCAATCTCACCCGGGCAGGGACGTACAACTGTTACTGGAATGTAGCGATAGTGTCCCAGGCGACTATCGGCAGTTGTACAGTGCTGCGTCTAATCTGTTGCTCAATGCGCTGAAATACAGCACTGAGGATAGCCCGGTAAAAGTGCATTGGCGTAAACAGGGCGATGAGTTATTACATCTGGTCGTCAGCGATGAGGGAAGCGGTATCGCAGAGACTCACCTTAATCGCCTTACCGAGCGTTTTTATCGCGTTGACGACAGCCGCAATTCAGCCACTGGTGGTACCGGCCTGGGGCTTGCGATTGTTAAACATGTGGCAGTGGCGCACAACGCCGAACTGAAAATAGAAAGTGCCCTGGGAAAGGGCAGTACTTTTACCCTGGTTTTCCCTGTGACAACCAGGCAAGCGGAGTAACAAATAATGTTGAAGCAAGAAGATTACAAACAACACATCTCTGAAAAATTCAATACAGAACTGGAGGAGATCAAGAATCATCTTCTGGAGATGGGTGGCAAGGTTGAGGGGCAGCTTATCGCCGCGGTAGATGCCCTGGTAGATCGGGACAGTGGCGAGGCAGAGTCCATTATCACCATGGACCAGGAAGTCAACGAGATGGAAATGGCGATCGACGATCAGTGCGCCACGATTCTCGCCCGCCGACAACCTGCAGCGAGTGACTTGCGCCTGGTAGTAACGGTAATCAAGGTCAATACCGACATTGAACGAATCGGTGATGAGGCGGCGAAGATAGCCCGGCAGGCACTGCGCTTGTCAGAGGAGGGCAGTTCGCCCACAGATTCTATCGAGATACGTCATATCGGCAATCATGTCGCTGCCATGCTGCGCAAGGCACTGGATGCCTTTGCCCGGCTGGATCTGGATCTGGCGGTAGAGGTGGTTAAGGAAGACCGCAAGGTAGACAAGGAATATGGTAGCGCAATGCGCAGCCTGGTTACTTTTATGATGGAAGACCCTCGTGCGATAGGGGCAGTTCTCAACGAAATGTGGGCTCTGCGTAGCCTTGAGCGAATAGGGGACCATGCCAGTAATATCGCCGAATATGTGGTTTATCTTGTGCGTGGTACCGATGTACGGCACCAGAGCCTGGAAGACTTTGTCGATCAGGCCACTCAGGGCCGGTAGGGCAATACCAGCCGTCACAAAGCTTTTATGAAACTGTCACACAGTCGTAACAATCGCTTCCTAAAATGCTGGTCGAGCCTGGCAGAACGGGTTCACACAACCGTAACAACCAAGAGAGTTACCAGCACGTGAGACAACGACTTTTAAGCGCAGTATTAGCAGCATCGTTTACGGCAGCCAGTGGCGCCAATGCCCAGGTTCGCGATACGGTCAGCATCGTCGGTTCATCCACAGTTTATCCATTCGCTACAGTTGTTGCAGAGCGTTTTGGTCGCTCTACCAGCTTCAAAGCACCGAAGATTGAGTCTACCGGCTCCGGTGGTGGCCTGAAGTTATTCTGTAAGGGGCTTGGTGCCGGTAGTCCCGATATCACCAACGCCTCACGCCGTATCAAGAAAAGCGAGTATGACGATTGTCAGGCCAATGGCGTTAGCGACATCGTGGAAGTTCTGATCGGTTACGACGGTATTGCTATTGCCAACTCCCGTAAGTCGCAGCAGATGGCCCTGAGCCTGAAAGATATTTATCTCGCGCTGGCCAAGGATGTGCCCGGCCCTGACGGTAAGTTAATGGCTAATCCCCACAAAAGCTGGAGGGATGTGAATGCTTCCCTGCCGGCAACCAGGATCGAAGTGCTTGGCCCGCCGCCAACGTCCGGTACTCGCGACGCTTTTGCAGAGCTTGCCCTGGGTGGTGGTGCGCAGCAGATAGCCGCCATGAAAGCGCTGCGCGGTTTCGACGCCTCACAAAAAGATGAGATAGCGGACACCATGGCGCAACTGGGTATTCCCCAGGGGGTATACGACGCTATAGCCGAGAAAAAGGGCAAGGCCCCAAAAGGTAAGGATGTTTTCAAGGCGGTTGCTTACGCGGTTCGTGAAGACGGCGCTTATGTCGAAGCGGGTGAGAACGACAACCTGATCGTCCAGAAACTGGCTGCGAACCCCAAGGCATTGGGTATTTTTGGCTACAGTTTTCTTGAGGAAAATGCAGACAAGGTGCAGGGCTCAAGCATAGGTGGTGTCACGCCGAGCTTCGATTCAATTGCCGATGGTGACTACCCCGTATCGCGGCCATTGTACTTTTACATTAAAGCCGCCCACGTGGGCAAAATCGCCGGCATACAGGAGTATGCAATTGAATTCGCTTCCAAGCGGGCAATGGGTGAAGACGGCTACCTCCCGGAGAAAGGCCTGATTCCTCTGGGAAAAGATGCGTTGAAAAAAGTACAGGAGCAGGTGAAAAGCCTCTCACTACTGACAATGTAAGCCGGAATTTCTGGTTTAACCACGGGTGCGTCGTCAAGCGGCGCACCCGTTTGTGTAAAGAAGGATAAATGCAAACAACAACGGTATTTCTGGTTCTCGCTGCGCTTTGTTTCGCCAGTTTCTGGGCGGGGCGGCAGCGCTCTCGCCTGGTAGCTGCCGCAGAAGGCGGAATACGCAGCCTGCACTCGTTGCCAAAGCACTATGGCTATATGGCGGCGCTTTGGGCAGGCCTGCCCGCCGCTGCGCTGTTTCTCGCCTGGTTGGCACTGGAGGGCAGGGTCATCGAGGCCCAGGTGGTGGCCCAGGCTCCAGCAGAAATACAGCTCCAGAGTCGCGAGGAAATCGGGCTCTACTACAACCAGGTCGTGGGCTATGCCACCGGCCAGGCAGATGCCAATATGCTCAGCCCTGAACAGGTTTCAGCGGCAAGCACTTACCAGCAAGCGATCGCTCGCAGTCGTACCATGAAACTATTTTTGGTGAGCCTGGTTGCTATTGCCGGCGCGCTGCTTGCTATACGTAGAATCAGGCCGGACTTACGTGCGCGCAATCATGTAGAAGGTATTTTTCAGGGCGTGTTGTTTGCCTGCTCATTTATCGCGGTATTGACTACCCTGGGAATTGTGCTGTCGGTGCTGTTTGAGGCTATCCGTTTTTTCAGGGAAATACCGCTAACCGATTTTCTTTTCGGCCTGCAATGGAGCCCGCAAATGGCCATCCGCATCGATCAGGTGGCGGCTTCCGGTTCTTTTGGGTTCCTGCCGTTGCTGGTTGGAACATTGCTGATTTCTACAGTTGCAATGCTTATTGCCGTGCCGGTAGGCCTGCTGTCTGCAATTTATCTTTCTGAGTATGCCTCGCGCAGGTTTCGCGCAGTGAGCAAACCAGTACTGGAGATTCTTGCTGGTGTGCCCACGGTTGTATACGGTTTTTTTGCTGCGTTGACTGTTGCGCCGTTTATCCGGCAACTGGGAGAGAGTATCGGCTTGAATGTAGCATCTGAGAGTGCGCTTGCCGCAGGCATTGTTATGGGGATTATGATTATTCCCTTCGTGCTCTCCCTGTCTGACGACATTATCAATGCGGTCCCAGATACATTGCGAGAGGCATCTCTTGGTCTGGGTGCAACCAATAGTGAAACAGTCATTAGAGTGCTGTTGCCCGCTGCATTACCGGGCATTGTAGGGGGCGTCTTATTGGCCGCTTCCCGTGCGATTGGTGAGACCATGATTGTAGTAATGGCTGCGGGTCTCTCGGCGAAACTGACGGTTAACCCGCTGGAAGCAGTGACCACTATCACCGTGCAGATCGTCACTTTATTGGTCGGTGACCAGGAGTTTGACAGCCCCAAAACACTGGCGGCTTTTGCCCTCGGGCTGGTGCTGTTTTTTGTCACTCTTTTACTGAATGTTCTGGCGCTTTATGTAGTGCGTCGCTATCGAGAACAATATGAGTAAGCAAAACCCCTCAAGAGAGACTGAATTGGTTCGCGCCTCCCTGAAGAAACGCTATGCCCGGGAGCAGCGTTTCCAGTGGTATGGCCGTATCGCTGTTATGTTGGGTTTTGTATTCCTGTTTATCCTGCTGGCCGATATTGTCACTAAAGGCAGTCCCGCCTTTACCCAGCAGTACCTGAAAATCCCGGTGGATCTATCTCACGACGCGCTGGATCTTGGGGAGTTGCCAAATGAACAGGAGCTTCGCAGAGGCGATTACAGCGGCGCTATCAAATCCAGTCTCAGGGACATGTTTCCCGAAGTAAAAAACCGTTCACAGAAAAAGCAACTCTACCGGCTGGTAAGTATTGGCGGGGAATATCAGCTACGTGATGCGGTGCTGGCCAACCCCTCACTTTTTGGTGGCCCGGTAGATGTCTGGCTACTGGCGCACTCGGAGGCTGCAAGTTACCTCAAAGGGCAGATAAGCAGGGATACCCCGGAAATAGAGCGCCGTGTAAAAGATTTACAAATGGATTGGCTGGACCGCCTGCAACAGGAGGGGCGTACAGAATCCCGGTTCAACTTTCTGTTCTTCACTTCAGGTGACTCACGCGAACCCGAGCTGGCGGGCATCAGAGCTGCTTTGGTGGGGTCTTTTTACACCCTGATGGTTACTTTTCTTGTGGCTTTTCCTATAGGCGTTCTGGCTGCGGTTTACCTTGAGGAGTTTGCCCCCCGGAATCGCCTTACTGACCTGATTGAAATTAATATCAACAACCTGGCGGCGGTGCCGTCGATTGTATTTGGCCTGTTGGGGCTCGCAGTGTTTATTAATTTCTTTGAGCTACCGCGTTCGGCGCCTTTGGTAGGTGGTATAGTGCTTTCCCTGATGACCTTACCCACCATCATCATAACTTCCCGGGCCGCCATCGGCGCAGTATCTCCGTCTATACGAGAGGCGTCCATGGGTATTGGTGCATCCAAGCTGCAAACCGTTTTCCACCATGTTTTGCCGGTGGCCATGCCCGGTATTTTGACTGGCTCTATCATTGGCATGGCGCAGGCCCTGGGCGAATCTGCGCCTCTGTTAATGATTGGTATGGTTGCTTTCATTATGGATGTACCAGGAGGTGTTACTGACCCATCGACAGTGCTACCGGTGCAAATATTTCTGTGGGCAGATAGCCCGGAACGAGGATTTACCGAAAAAACCTCCGCGGCAATCATGGTGCTGATGGGATTCCTGATCCTGATGAATGCCCTGGCGATTTATCTGCGTAAACGATTTGAATTGAAATAGACCTTTAGTGAGAAAGTAAAAAGACCATGAATTCAACAGCAAATGCCGCTACTGAACTTGCCCAGGCCAGAGTGTCTCGTGAGAGCGCCGGGCTGGAACTGCACTCCCATTCCGGCAACGGTAATTACCAGACAGTAGGTGAGCCCTTTACGGAAAACCCCAAGATTTCTGCTCGCAACGTCAATGTCTTCTATGACGAAAAGCAGGCCATTAACGATATCTCTCTGGATATTGGTCGCAATGAAGTCATTGCCATGATCGGGCCCTCAGGCTGTGGTAAATCCACCTTTCTACGCAGCTTGAACCGGATGAATGACATTATTCCTATCTGTCGCGTAAAGGGAGATATCTTCCTGGAGGGTGACGATATTTACGGTAGTCATCAGGACACGGTAATGCTCAGGGCCAGGGTTGGCATGGTGTTCCAGAAGCCCAACCCTTTCCCCAAGACTATTTATGAAAATGTCGCCTATGGTCCAAGGATTCACGGACTTGCTCACAATAAGGCCGAGCTGGATGAGGTCGTGGAGAAGAGCCTGCGTCGCGCAAGCTTGTTCGACGAGGTAAAAGACGTACTGGATAAGCCCGGTACCGGTTTGTCCGGCGGGCAACAGCAACGGCTATGTATTGCCCGGGCCATTGCCGTGAGCCCGGAGGTTATCCTGATGGATGAGCCCTGTTCGGCGCTTGATCCCATCGCCACAGCACGTATCGAAGAGCTGATCGATGAATTAAAGGAACGTTACACCATTGCCATCGTCACTCACTCTATGCAACAGGCGGCGAGGGTGTCTGAGCGCACCGCCTACTTCCACCTCGGGAAATTGATTGAGGTAGGGCACACCAAACAGATATTCACCACGCCGCGTCACGAATTAACTGAAAACTATATTACCGGGCGTTTTGGTTAAACATTTGTGACAGTTGAAAGCTGTCATATTGATGTCATATAAGTGCACTAATCTTGCCACGCAACCCGGGAAATTCCATCAGGTTTCAAAGGGTTTGCATATTTCACCATAAGGGGAGAAGCCATGAAGAAGTTATTAAGCCTTGCCGTTGCCTCAGTCGCTTTTAGCGCCGCTGTTAACGCCAATGCTCACGTGTCCGAAGCTGAGTGGGCCCAGTTCAAGTCCCAGTTCGCCGTGATGTCTGAGCGGGTAAATGCGCTGGAAAAAGAGAATGAAGCACTGCGTGGCATGAGAGAGAGCATGGTCACGGTCGAAGATATTGAGCAGACATATAGTGATATGGAAAAGCTGAAGTCTCACGCTAAAGCCACCTCCTGGTCCGAGCGGATCAAGTGGAAAGGCGACTTCCGTTATCGCTACGAAGACATAAGCGAAGACGGTAAGGATGATCGTGAGCGTCATCGTATTCGTGCCAGGACTGCCTTGATCGCACAAGCGACAGACAACGTCGAAATAGGCCTGGGCTTCGCCACTGGCGGTGATGACCCAGTGTCTACCAACCAGACTCTGGGTGGTGGTGGCTCAACCAAGGATATTCGTCTCGACCTTGCCTACTTCAAATGGAAGCCTAATGAGTTTTTCCTGGGCGGTGGTAAGTATGTTAATCCATATTACAAGCCATACAAAAGTGGATTGATCTGGGATGGCGACTTGCGCCCTGAAGGTCTGTTTGTGGGCTACGCAGGTGACAAGTTGTTTGCCAATGCCACCTATATACATCTCAATAGCGACAGTAAGGATGGAGTGGACGAGGCTATCTGGGGCCTGCAGGCAGGAACCAATATCGGCCCGGTCACCCTGGCCGCGGGCTACCTTGATGTTCCTACCAAGGGCCTTCCTCCTATTTATGATGGTGCTTTTTTTGGTAACAGCAGCGAAGCCGGTATTGATGGGGATGTTTACGCCTATGACTATGAGCTGATCACCCTCGGTGCCGACGCATCGTTCAACATTGGTGACTTACCACTTGGCCTTTACCTGGATTATGTGCAGAACCAGGATGCAGATGATAACGACCAGGGTTATATCATCGGCGCCAAGCTCGGTAGCGCCAGGAAGCAGGGCAGTTGGCAGCTGCAGTACCAATACCAGGAACTGGAGGCTGATGCGACTTTTGCTCTTGTAACAGACTCTGACTTTATGGGTGGCGGTACCGACGGCAAGGGCCACAAAATTGGCGCTGCCTACGCTCTGCAAAGCAACTGGACTCTGGGCTTCACTTACTTTGATGGCGAGAAGTGTTTTGACGACATCAAGTGTGAAGCACGTGATTATGATCGCCTGATGGTCGATACCAAGTTCAAGTACTGAGGCATTGCAGGCCTTTATTCCAGGGGGGCGTGATGCGGCCTTTTTTATGTTGATTGTTTCTGTTAATCGGTCTCCACGAGCGGGGTTTGCCCCAAGAGGGAGTCTCTTTGCCTTTCGACCGAAGGGGGGTAAATTCCTGGCGCAGTGGCCGCGTTTAGCTAAGGAATTCTTGACTGCACCAGTAACCCGGTAAAAGAGCGAGTGGTGCAGAAGCGAGCTATTGCAATGGTCAGATGGTTCTGTACAATGCGCGCTTCTGGCTTGAGCTGGAACCACTGCGTCCCCTTCGTCTAGTGGCCTAGGACACTGCCCTTTCACGGCGGTAACAGGGGTTCGAACCCCCTAGGGGACGCCATTTTTTAAAACCCGGCCAGTGCCGGGTTTTTTTGTTTTAGGGCGGGTACTGACCGCCAGGGCAGGATTGGGATGAGCCGCTACTGGAGCACATTGGTTAAGCAGTTAACACCTTATGTACCGGGTGAGCAGCCCAGGCACCCGAACCTGGTGAAACTCAATACCAATGAGAACCCTTACCCACCATCGCCAAAAGTATTGGAAGCTCTTTCAAGTGTAGACGGGGATGCTTTAAGGCGGTATCCGGATCCTGAGTCTAATGAGCTGCGCCACAGACTTGCCTGTTACTTTGATCTGCGTCCAGATCAGGTGTTTCTTGGTAATGGCTCTGATGAGGTGCTGGCACTGGCATTCCAGGCACTGCTAAAGCAGGAATTGCCGCTACTTTTCCCAGACATTACCTATAGTTTCTACCCGGTGTGGTGTGAGCTTTACGGTGTACAGTATCGACAAGTACCACTGGATGCCGATTTTCAGGTCGATGTTGGCGATTACCAAATCGAGAGTGGCGGGATTCTTATCCCCAACCCTAACGCGCCTACCGGTGTTCTGTTGGGCCTGGAAGATATCCGTCAGTTGCTATTGAATAATCGAGACTCTGTGGTGGTAGTCGATGAGGCTTACATCGATTTCGGTGGCCAGTCTGCGGTTTCACTGATCAGCGACTTCGACAATCTCCTGGTAGTGCAAACAGTCTCCAAGTCCCGTTCCCTGGCAGGCCTTCGGGTAGGTGTCGCCCTGGGGCATGCGGATCTAATCGAAGGCCTGGACAGGGTAAAGAATTCCTTTAATTCCTATCCCATGGATGTGGTAGCCCAACAGGTGACGTTGGCTTCCCTGGATGATGAGCAATACTTCCAGCGCAGTTGCGATAAGGTTGTTGCCAGCAGGCAGCGCCTGACCCAGGCACTGCAGCAGATGGGTTTTGCAGTGTTGCCATCAGCGGCAAACTTTGTTTTTGTCAGCCCGCCAGGAGGCGACGCCGCTTCATTGTTTGCGGCTTTGCGAGAACGGGGGGTTATCGTGCGCTATTTTAACAAGCCGAGAATTGACCAGTTCCTGCGCATCACTATTGGCACTGACGAGCAGTGTGACGCCTTGTTGGCGGCGCTACAAGAGCTGCTATAAAGCAAACCTACTGTTTTCTAAGTACCACGCTGCCAATCGAATAGCCGGCGCCAAAGGAGCACAACACGCCGATATCACCTGCTATAAGATCTGCGCTGTGCTTGTGAAAGGCAATTACCGATCCCGCTGAGCTGGTGTTGGCATATTCGTCCAGAATAGTCGGCGCTTCTCCTTCAGCTGCATCACGCCCCAGAACTCGCTTGGAGATCAGCTGATTCATACTCAGATTGGCCTGGTGCAGCCACATCCGCTTAAGCTGTTGTGAATCCAGCCCCAGTCGATCCAATTGTTCTGAAATCTGCTTCGCGACTGCAGGACAGACCTCTTTGAAAACCTTGCGGCCTTCCTGGACAAACAGCTTGTCCTGGCTGCCTACACCGGCTTCGTCACCACGGTTGAGAAAACCGAAGTTATTGCGAATGTTATTGGAGTAAATAGTTTGCAGCTTAGTGTCGACTATCAGGAATTGTTCATCGGCTGTCGCAGTGTCGGCGCGCTCGATAATCACTGCAGTGCAGACATCACCGAAAATAAAGTGGGAATCACGGTCGCGGAAGTTGAGGTGGCCGCTGCAGATTTCAGGATTCACCATTAACACGCAGTTGGCGCTGCCAGACAGAACCGCGTCCCGGGCTTGCTGAATACCAAATGTGGCAGAGGAACAGGCCACGTTCATATCAAAGCCATAGCCTTCAATGCCCAGGGCGTCCTGAATTTCTACTGCCATGGCCGGGTAGGCCCGCTGCATATTGGATGCAGCAACAATAACCATATCGATGTCAGCCGTCGTTTTGCCAGCATTGGCCATTGCCTCATTGGCAGCACTGACGGCCATCTCGCACTGGATCGACTGTTCTTCATTGGCTCTATCGGGTAAGCGCGGGACCATGCGCGCAGGATCAAGAACGCCGTCTTTGTTCATGACGTAGCGTGATTTAATGCCTGAGGCCTTTTCGATGAACTCGGCAGAGGAGGGCTGCAGGCTTTGCAGCTCGCCTGTAGCGATAGCATCGGCATTTTCGGCGTTAAAAGTTTCTACGTAGGCATTGTATGAAGCCACCAGTTCCTCGTTGCTAATGGACTGCTCCGGCGTGTAGAGGCCTGTTCCGCTGATCACGATGTCGGTCATGGGGTGGTTCCGTTAAATGTATTATTTGCTACTTATTGTAGCTATAAAAAAGGCCGCTGTGCGGCCTTTGTTTTCGTGTTGGCTCGATGCTGGATCAACGCTGGTCCAGTGCCTGGTAGTCCCTCTGGGTATGCCCAGTGTAGAGCTGACGGGGGCGGCCAATGCGATAGCTGCCGCTGATCATTTCGTTCCAGTGCGCGATCCAGCCTACGGTGCGGCCCACAGCAAAAATTACGGTAAACATACTGGTGGGGATGCCAATAGCCTTGAGAATAATACCGGAGTAAAAGTCCACGTTGGGGTAGAGCTTTTTGCTGATGAAATATTCATCTTCCAGGGCGATTTCTTCCAGGCGCTTGGCGATAGCCAGCAGTGGATCATTTGCCAGTCCCAGTTCCGCCAATACCTCATCAGCAGACTCCTTCATGACCTTGGCACGGGGGTCGAAGTTCTTGTAGACCCGGTGACCAAATCCCATCAGGCGGAAAGGGTCATCTTTGTCTTTGGCCCGCGCTACATATTCGTCGATACGGGATACGTCACCGATCTCCTCGAGCATTTCAAGTACCGCTTCATTGGCACCACCATGTGAGGGCCCCCACAATGCGGCAATACCAGCAGCAATACAGGCAAATGGATTGGCGCCGGAAGAGCCTGCCAGGCGCACGGTAGAGGTAGAGGCGTTCTGCTCG
>ERZ1046740.2087-NODE-2087-length-13231-cov-16.405965_pt1 | contig 13231 bp, 10 predicted proteins | sample MGYA00383093_ERZ1046740 | MGnify/ENA primary metagenome ERZ1046740 (study PRJEB29581, sample SAMEA5548363) | metagenome | biome: marine; feature: coastal; material: water | depth 25 m | study: Short-term variability in the microbial, nano- and picoplankton...
TCCTAATTGATCCACTGGATGGAACCAAAGAATTCCTTAAAAAGGATGGGCTTGGATCATTTACAGTCAACATTGGTCTAATAGAAAATAGAATTCCTACTTTAGGAGTTGTCTATGCACCAGCTCTGGATCGGATGTTTTTTGCTTCAAGCGCTACAGGAGCTTTTGAAGAGTCAAAAAAAGGTATTCAGAAAATTACAATAAGACCTGTCCCAAATTCTGGCCCTATAGCTGTTGCAAGCGTCTCTCACCGAGATGAGTCGACGAATAATTGGCTTAATAGCAATCATATTAAAGATACAATTTCTATTGGATCTTCATTAAAATTTTGTTTAGTTGCCTGCGGTGAGGCTGATGTTTATCCTCGATTTGGACCAACTATGGAGTGGGATACAGCTGCTGGAGATGCAGTATTAAGATCAGCAGGTGGAGAAGTTATAATGCCGAGTGGAGAACCCTTTAGCTACGGAAAGTCAAACTATAGAAATAGTGCTTTTATTGCCCATGGAAGTTTTTGATTAATTCTAACTTTCGTAAGAATATATTTCTACCATCATCTCATCAGCAATTTGCTCAAGCTTGTCTCTGATTAAATTTTCATCGAGTGAGGTGGGCAAATGAAGGTTAATTTGTGCTTTAAAAAGCTGTTCGCCAGACATAGATGCATCAATGATTTCAGTTTTTAACTCTTCGACATTAGCTTGGAGTTCATCTGCCAAAACATGTGAAAGTTTGTTAATAATTCCCACATGGTTTTGGCCAATAAGCTCAATATTGTAACTCCTGACATTGCTAAGCTTATCAACAGGAAGAGTTTCTTCACAAGCAATTTGAAGCCCCAATGAAGCAGAATTTAAATCTTTTGTAAGTTTAGCAGCATCACTTGATGGCACATTTACTTTAAGTATTCCAGCAAATTTACCTTCAAAACTAGACATGTTACTTTCAATCCAATCACCGTTATTTGAAACAATAATCTCTGAGAGGCCGTCGACAAGCCCGGGCTTGTCGTCTCCCAAAACGCTAATCAAAAATGATTTCATAATAATCTACTTATAATCTTCAATACTCGGACAAGAACAAATCAAATTCTTATCGCCATAGACATTATCCACTCTAGAAACTGGCGGCCAATACTTGACTCGCCTTAGACTTTCAACAGGATAGGCTGCCTCTTCTCTGGAATAAGAAAATTCCCATTGTGAAGATGTTACCATTTCTAGCGTGTGTGGCGAATTAATTAATGGATTATCTTCAGTAGAATATTCACCTGACTCAACTTTATTAATCTCTTTTCGAATCTGAATCATTGCATCACAAAATCGATCAAGCTCGTCCAATGATTCGGACTCAGTTGGTTCAATCATTAGTGTGCCTGCAACTGGAAAAGACATTGTTGGCGCATGAAAACCAAAATCTATTAGACGCTTAGCGACATCATCAACACTAATTCCGACTGTGTCTTTAATAGGCCTAATGTCGATAATGCACTCATGAGCGATTCGACCATTCTCATCACTATAAAGAATTGGATAGTGCTCCTCAAGACGCTTAGCAATATAATTTGCATTGAGAATAGCATTGCATGTTGCTTCATAGAGGCCGTCTTTTCCAAGCATTGCAATATACATCCAACTAATTGGCAAAATACTACCAGAGCCCCACGGAGCACCGGAAATACTTCCAACATCAGTGTTATTCAAAGGTGTCCTAGGTAAAAAATCTATAAGGTGTTCTTTAACACCGATAGGTCCAACACCTGGACCGCCACCGCCATGGGGTATGGCAAAAGTCTTGTGCAAATTAAGATGTGAAACGTCACCTCCAAACTCACCCGGAGATGAAAGCCCAACCATTGCATTCATATTCGCGCCATCAATGTATACTTGCCCACCAGCATTATGAACAATATCGCATACCTCTCTAACATCTTTTTCAAAAACTCCATGCGTGGAAGGATAAGTAATCATTATTGCTGCAAGATTCTCTTCGTGCTCTTTAGTTTTTGCTCGTAAATCATCCAAATCAATATTACCATTGTCTGCATTACTGACAACAACAACCTTCATACCTGCCATTTGAGCTGATGCTGGATTTGTGCCGTGTGCTGAAGATGGTATAAGACAAATATTCCTATTATTATCACCTCTACTTCGGTGATATCCTCTTATTGCAATTAAACCAGCATACTCACCCTGAGCGCCAGAATTTGGTTGAAGGGAAATGGCTGAATAACCTGTTGCCTCACAAAGCATCTCTTCAAGTTCACTAATCATCTGTTGATAGCCGATTACTTGGTTCATGGGAACGGCTGGATGAATTTGGGAGAATTCTGGCCAACTAACCGGTATTAATTCAGCAGCCGCATTTAGTTTCATCGTGCATGACCCAAGAGGAATCATAGACCGGTCTAGTGCAATATCTTTATCTCCAAGATAGCGTATATACCTCATCATATTTGTTTCAGATCGATACGTATTAAAGACTTCGTGTGTAAGGAAATCGGACTTCCTCTTCAAGCTTTTTTTGATTACTGATTTATTTTTCTCAAATAATGACTGGGCAGTGAGGGTAGACTCCGTGTTAAATATTCTCCATAAATACTCAATATCTTCCGGCGTACTTAGTTCATCGAATGATACTGAGACAAGTGTTTTATTAAATACATTGATGTTATAGCCATTCTTTTCTGCTTGCATAACGATGGCATCTGAATTCTTGACTTCAATAGTTAAAGTATCAAAATAAGAGTCGTTGACGACATGGAATCCCATTATCTTCATACCATCAGCAAACACACTTGCGTACTTAAAAATACGGCCTGCGATGTTTTTGAGGCCTTCTGGACCATGATAGACAGCATACATGCTTGCCATAATTGCTAAAAGTGCCTGAGCAGTACAAATGTTACTTGTTGCCTTCTCACGACGAATGTGTTGCTCTCGAGTTTGAAGTGCTAGTCGATATGCCAGTCGACCTTTTGTGTCAACTGAAGCTCCAATAATACGGCCTGGCATAGATCGCTTATATTTATCACTTGTCGCCATATAAGCAGCATGTGGGCCACCGTATCCGATTGGGACGCCAAATCTCTGGGTATTTCCTACAACTATATCAGCCCCCATTTCACCTGGAGGCTTTAAAAGAGTTAAGGCAAGCAAATCTGCACTCACAGTTACGAGTGCTTTCTTTTCGTGAATGGATACTATTAGTTTTGTGTAATCACTGAAAGCACCATACGTATTTGGGTACTGGAGGAGGACACCAAAACAATCAAGATTCTTCAAATCAACTGCAGGATTGCCAATAACGATCTCAATGTTTAGTGGTTCTGCTCTTGTTTTAATAACTTCAAGATTTTGTCCATAGCAATCATCCGATACAAAAAAAACATTGCTTTTTGACTTGCTTACTCGGTGACTTAACGTCATAGCTTCAGCACATGCTGTTGCTTCATCAAGCATGGATGCATTTGCCAAGTCCATTCCAGTAAGATCTGAGACCATTGTTTGATAATTCATTAATGCCTCAAGCCGGCCTTGAGAAATCTCAGGCTGATATGGCGTATAAGAGGTGTACCATGCTGGATTTTCTTCAACATTCCGCTGAATCACTGGAGGCGTTATTGAGTTGTAATAACCTTGGCCAATGAATGACTTATATCGAATGTTCATTCTTGCTAGATTTCTTAACTGTTTTAGCGCAGCAAGCTCTGACATGCCATCAGCAATATTCATCGGATCCTTCCGACGGATAACATCTGGCACTATTTCGTCAATTAATTTATCTAAATTATTAAAACCAAGATAACTGAGCATTTGATTTTTTTGCTCACTTGAAGAGCCAATATGTCTATTGGTAAAAGCGTCATTATTCAGTAAATCTTCAATCTTATTTGCCATTACTCTTTTCTTATTCCTCAATAAATGTATTGTATGATTCCTCATCCATAAGGTCATTTAACTCTTCAGGATTGGATAACTTCACCTTAATAAACCAGCCCTCACCCATCGAGTCCTCAGTGACAATCTCTGGCTCATCCTCTAGACGAGAGTTCACCTCTATAATTGATCCTGAGACTGGCGCAACTAGATCAGATGCTGCTTTGACAGACTCAATAACTGAAATATTCTCTCCGCGAGAACACTCATCACCAACCTCTGGCAACTCTACATAAACTAAATCCCCAAGTTGCTCTTGGGCAAAATCAGTTATCCCAATCACTACTAGATCATCTCCTTTCGCATCAATCCATTCATGATCTTCAGAATATTTAATACTCATTACTTCTCCTTATTAATTTTCAACCTCTGTAATAGTTGTGTTTAACAAATGGCAGTTTTACTATCTCGACCGCTATTCTCTTTTCTCTTACCAGAGCAAAAAGTTTGGACTGGCTTTTGGTATATTGTGTTTTTAGTCTTGCAATGGATATTGTTTTATTTAAAGTTGGGCCAAAACCCCCACTGGTCACCTCGCCAACTTGAATTCCATTTTCGTCTTCAATTCTTGCGCCGTCTCTCACAGGCATCTTACCTTCTGGCAGTAAGCCCACAATTTTTGTATCAGGTCCATCCTTAAGATGCTTCAAAATTACATTATCGCCTAGATAGCTTCCCTCACGCTCTGCCCCTGATCGTCTGACTTTTGAAAGGGCCCAGTTTAAAGATGATTCAACAGGGCTATGAGTAGAATCAAGCTCGTGTCCGTATAGTGATAGTCCAGCCTCAAGGCGCAGGGAATCTCTTGCGCCTAAGCCAACCCACTCAACCTGTTCATTTGAAAGAAGGAGGCTTGCAAACATATCAGCATCGTTTGCAGGGATTGAAATCTCAAACCCGTCTTCCCCTGTATAACCAGATCGAGTAATAAAGCAATCTATATTATTTATTTCAAGCTGCTTAGCGGTCATAAATGTCATATCTTTGATAGACGGAGCTAATTCACTTAATACCTCTACAGCTTTAGGGCCTTGCAGGGCTAACAAGGCCAAATCTTCATCAAGCTCTACCTTGTAATTTGATCCTAATTGTTTCTTAAGGTGATCATAATCAGAAATCTTACACGCTGCATTTACAACCAGAAATAATGAATTATGGCCAAGATTTGTAACCATTAAATCATCCATCACTCCGCCATTTTCATTTGTAAAAAGGGCATACCGCGTCTTCATTACTGGCAAATCGATGATGTCGACAGGAACAAGAGACTCAAGAGCACTCATAACATTTTTACCCGATAGTTTAATTTGTCCCATGTGAGAGACATCAAACAGACCTGCAAATTGTCGCGTATGAGCGTGCTCTTTTTTTATTCCAAGGGGATAGCTAACTGGCATTTCATATCCAGCAAAAGGAACCATCTTAGCACCCGCATCAACATGCATTTGGTAGAATGGCGTTGTTCTGACTTGACTTTCTTCAGACATTTATTTATGCATAAAAAAACAATATTATATAAGATTAGTCTATTTAGTTGAATTCAATTGTTCATGAATACATGTAAATAGATTAAGTCTTTTATTCAGGCTCGAATACCTTAGTTTTTTTCTCAAGTTTATTAATTCAAAAACTTTATAAAATGATTTACTTAATAACCACTGCTATGACTATATATAGGATAGGGGGTCTCGCCCTTTTCAATAAGACGAATGTTGTCAGCTATTGTTTGAGCAGCAGAACCAGGGTTGCTTTGCCCCGCAATGTGAGGCGTAACGTATACTGAAGGATGATCCCAAAGTGAATTATTTTCAGGGAGAGGCTCTTGCGCAAACACATCCAAAGCAACAGCAGTTATATGCCCACTATCTAGTGAAGTTAATAGGTCACTCTCATTAATAATTCCACCTCTTCCAATATTAATGATAAATGACCCCTTTGGAAGAAATGCGAGCTCAATTTTGGTCAATATATTTTTAGTGTCTTCAGTTAATGGTAATACATTTATAAGAACATCAGTCTGACTCAGAAAATCTGCAAGCTGTTCATGTCCACAATAATATTCTATGTCCCCAAGGGACTCCTTTGGGCGGGCACCCCAACCAACAACTTTAAAGTCTAAATTAATAAGTGAGTCACCAATTGCCTTACCAATGTTGCCTAGACCCATGATTCCGATAGTACGGTCTTCTGATTGAACTGAGCTTTGCTGTATCCATTCACGACTTTGTTGCTGAATTCTATAAAGATACTGGTCACTATGAAAATGTAAAACCCAGTGCAGTGAGTGAAGGCACATTTCATGTGTTAACTTCTTATCTACTAAGCGAACTATAGGCAACCCTTCAGGTAATTCTGGATCACTAATTATGTGGTCAACTCCAGCACCTAAAGATAGAATTGCTTTTAAATTTGGATATTTATTAAGTATTCCTCTTGGGTGTTTCCAGACCACTGCATATTCAACTTCATTAACGTCACCCTCATCGGGATATACTCTAACATCCATCTCTGGCATTGTCTCTTTAAGGCCATTTGACCATACATTCATATCTTCCCAGAAATCAGTAGAAGCTAATAATATTGACATTTTTATTTATTAAAACTTGTAATTATAATAAAGTACTTTTGATAATTATATCTTTGAGTGTGCTTTTAGATAACCTACAATTTGATTAACGAGGTCGTCTATATTTGCATCACTATTTTGAAGAACAATTTCTGACATCTCAGGCTCCTCATAATCTGAGTCAATGCCTGTGAAATTTTTTAATTGTCCAGCTCTTGCTTTTTTATAGAGTCCTTTAGAGTCCCTGGCTTCACAAACTTCAATTGGAGTATCAATAAAGATCTCAATAAACTCACCATCGTTAAATAATTTCCTTGCCATTAAACGCTCAGAACGGAATGGTGAGATAAATGACACTATGGTAATTAACCCCGATGAAACCATCAGCTTTGAAACTTCAGCAATCCTTCGAATATTCTCAACCCTGTCTTGATCTGTAAACCCTAAATCTCTATTCAAGCCATGGCGGACATTGTCACCATCAAGGAGCATCGTATGCTTGCCAAGCCCATAAAGCTTTTTCTCAAGCTCATCAGCAATAGTCGACTTACCTGAACCTGAAAGCCCAGTAAACCAAAGCACGCAAGGCTTTTGTTGTTTGTGTTTGGAACGAGCGCCTTGATTAATATTTGTTTCATGCCAACTAATATTTTGCGCACGCCTTAATGCAAAATCAATTAAACCTGTACCAAGCATTGTGTTGCTTGTTGAATCAAAAATGGTAAATGAGCCTGTTATCTGGTTGTCACTATAAGTTTCAAAAAAAACTTTCTGACCCAATGATAACTTACAATAACCAATTTCATCTTGCTCAAGCTTTTTTGCTGCAAGTTGACTCAGTGTATTGACATCAATCTTAAAACTGAGGTCGGTTACCTGTACACTAGTTCTTTCAGTTTCAAAATGAATACTATAAGTTCTCTCAGGAATCATTGGCTCACTATCAAGCCACAGTATATAGGCAGCTAATTGGTCAGATAATTCCGGCTTGTCTTCAACCTGATTGCTAGCTTTATGACCAACATTAATTCTGTCTAGTAGTTTATTGAGTCGACTAAAGTGATCGTTCTTTGACATAGCTAATTTATGAATAAAATATTGAGTTGATATTGATATTATAATTAATTAGTTGAGAAAACTGTATGTCAGTTGAATATATGCCATGGTTTGAGAGGCTGTCTAATGAACCAATAGATATCATAGATTAACATATCCTTATTCTAGAGGGTTCTGGGACGGGCTTTACGTTTAATTAAAATGTCCTAAAACAATTCAACATTTAGTGAATTTTTTAATAGCTAGAATTACTTTCATAATGTAGAATGACGGCTTTAGTCTCAGCAAATTCACCATGTTTATCAGCGTATTAGACTTATTTAAAGTTGGTATTGGGCCGTCCAGTTCTCACACTATGGGACCTATGGTTGCGGCAAACGCATTTCTCAGTGATGTGCGACATTTTATTGATGAGAATCCTGATACTGATGGCTACCATGTGAGATGCACTTTGAAAGACTCTCTGGCTTATACTGGAGTTGGACATGCAACAGACAGAGCAGTCGTCCTTGGACTTCATGGCTATCTTCCTGACACCATAATCGATGAGAATATGGATGAGGTTATTGAAAAAACTTGGAACTCAAAAACTATATTCATTAGTGATAACAAAGAGGCATCATTCTTCTCAGAGGATGATATTATTTTTGATACTCGAAACTCATTAACACAGCATCCAAATGGTATTGTTTTTGAACTACTAAATGGCTCTGGCGGTTTATTATTATCGAGTACATTTTTTTCGATTGGTGGTGGCTTTATCTCTACTTTGGCAGAAATTGATGATGTTGAAGCCCCAATAGCTGCAGAGCCTAGTTCAGCCTACCCATACCCATTTGACAATTCTGAGCAGATGCTTGAAATGGCAAAAAAAAATAAAAAGACGATCTGGGAAATGAAACTAGCAAACGAATTAGAAAATCTCCCTGAAGCAATACTAAATTTAGAGCTAGACAAGATTTGGAATGCAATGAAAACTTGTGTTGAAAAAGGTCTAACTACTGAAGGTATTTTACCGGGTGGCTTGAATACTAAAAGACGCGCAAAAAAATTACATGAAAGCCTTCAAAAAGACAAAGAAAATGCAGGTTCTAGTGACTGGCTATGTGCCTATGCCATGGCGGTCAACGAGGAAAATGCTGCAGGACATATGGTGGTAACAGCGCCTACCAATGGTGCTGCTGGAGTTGTCCCTGCAACCCTGTACTATTACTATAAACATAAGGACGCCACAACGGAGCAGATTAGACAGTTCTTACTGTCAGCCTCTGCAATTGGCGGCCTTATCAAACATAACAGCTCAATTTCTGGGGCAGAAGTTGGGTGCCAAGGTGAAGTTGGTTCAGCATCCTCAATGGCAGCAGCTGGTTTGTGCGCTGCAAGAGGTGGAACAAGCGAGCAAATTGAAAACGCCGCTGAAATGGCACTTGAGCATCATATTGGTATGACTTGTGATCCTGTGAAAGGACTTGTTCAAGTTCCATGTATAGAGAGAAATGGTTTTGGAGCTGTAAAAGCATATACTGCAAGCTCACTCTCACTCAGAGAGAGTGGTGAACACTTAATTTCACTAGATCAATGCATCGCCGCTATGAAGAGGACAGGCCTTGATATGTCTAATAAGTATAAAGAGACGTCTCTTGGCGGCTTAGCGGTTAGCTTTATTGAGTGCTAAATTAATCAGTATCTACTAAACCAGCGCCAGCGCCTGAAGCTCTTGATTCAGCGCTCGATTTAACAAGACATCGAGAAAAATATTCATATATTTGTGGCCATTTATCGCCAACTTTTACGCCATTATTCAGAGTCTTAAGCTTTTCATCAGTCACGTTAAAAGTTCTTATTTTTCCATTTTTTATACTAGTTTTTTCACTGGCATTCAAAGCTGAAATTTCTATATCAGCATTGTTGCTCTTCTCTACTGGTGCTTCTGAAGAGGAAATAATCTCCCACTTGGTTTCATCACACAGGTTAACCTGATAGTGATTATTGCTATTATCCAGCCACGACACTTTAATGCCTGTGCATTGATTAGCACCTAAAGCTGAAACAACTAGCAATGGACAATCAACATTAGTAACCATCAATTTACCGTTCAGGCCATTAAATTCAAGCCAGTCAACACAGCTTACTGAAGCCTCTAAAGCAGACAATAGATTTCCTTCTTTACAAAAAAGGTGACTGCCATTTTCATTCTTTTCAAATTGAATTGAAAGGCTACTTTTTCTACTGTCAAGATTATCTAGCGCTTTTAAGCTACAATCTGAAGGGTCAAATCCATTTTGTGCAACCCAAATATTACTTCTCGCAAAGTCCTCTGAAACCCCTATAGGTGCGTTAACACCGAACCCAGCCCGAGTGAAATAAAAAAGGACCTCATTTAAAGAGATTGTTAACCCGCTTTTTGACATGTGCAATTAATACAAGAGTATGACTGAGAACGCCCCGCAATTGGAAATGACCAACAGTCATGATTTGGCTCACTAATTTGATCAGGAAGAGGTGCGCCCTGATACATTGAAATACGTGTCCAAAGATCTGACTTGGGATCAAACTTTGATGCGCCAAAGAATGCTAATTTAAAACGTAATAAATCTAATGGCCTCATAGATTCACTCAATAAATTATCTTGGACTTCGGAGTAAGGCCTTTCATAAGTATTTTGAATACGTCGAATAATATGCCTAAACTGAGGATAGGTCATTGCAAACTCACCAATCGAGATGTCATCATCAGTTTCTAAAAGCACTTTGTTTAAGTCGTTTACATCTCGCCCAATGGCTAGTGGCATCTCTTGATCAACACCCTTATCAACGCCTTTAGAACCGAATCTTGGCTCAAGCTTATCTTCCGAGTAATACCAAAAGTGATGCTGAGACTCCTCTAGTGAAAAGTCAATCGTCGTTGCCCAGTTATACGCATCCGCTACGACCTCCTTAAGTTGAGATAAAGTCATATCAGCTTTAAATTTAGGGATTGAGTTTGTAGACATTGTATCTGCAAGCTCATCCACAATTGGCCCGTGAGGCTCAATAATTAAAGAGACAACCATTTCTTGACATTCAAACGAAAAATTATCTTCGACATACTGATAGATACCATTCCATGGGTACGGTCTGTATATATTTGATTCGTCCTCGCACCACATCCTTAGCGCCTGAATTTCATCAGTCAGAAGAGAAATTCTAGCTGATTGAACCTCATCAGCAACATTCCATTCATCAATATGCTGACCAACCTGAAGCAAGGATTTCAAGAAAACCTCAATAGTTCCTGGAAGTGCTGTTTCAATCGACCTTACTCGAGCCAGTGCTGTTTCTTTTGCAACAACCCAGTTATGAATGAGGCTTGGGTGCTTTAGTAAAAAAGGTGCCATACCAAGGCCCGTTGAGTTTCCAACCCCAATAAATCGACTAATGTTTTTATCTAGACGAACAGCCTTCTTGCCACCCCTCTCCTGCGCAAGCTCTTCAACCATATCAATAGTAAACCAACGAATCAAATACACTGCCAGCAATTCAACTTGGAATGGTGCATTACATTCATCACGATCAGCGATCTTTGCCCTGTCAGCACAGCCAAATTTGCCACTACCATATACTGCAGTAGTTCTCATTAGGTAACCCACTGAAGAGATTAGCTCGAGATCAGGCTGCACACCAGAGGCTAGTGAACTGATAATATTTTCAAAGACTCTGAGGCTTTTATTTGCTCGGGCTAAGACTAGCTCACTCGGTCTATATCGACCACCCTCTTGAAGTGGCGTATTGTTAGCTAAATAATCTATATCCGCTTGTGTTGGAACACCATCAAAGAGAGAGAAAGTTGCATCCCAAACTTCTGCAATGACACGATCAGTTCTCATGTCAGCTGGTATTTCTTGAGTAAAAGCAATTAGTGAGTAGGTTCTATTCGGTGTGATAGCTGAATAAACACTGACTCCATACCCCTCTTTGTCGACATTACGAAGTGTTCTCTCAAAACGCCAAGCTTCTTTGGCCATACGCCTTATCAAAGTTCGCATAAAGCTCAACCGAGTAGGAAAGGAAGAGCCCATTCTGTCAAGGCGCATTACCTTTTCAGGTGTCCTCATAAAATCTAAATACTTGTCTGAAGTTTTTAATTTAACTGTCATATTGCTATATTATTACTTATTGATAATTAAAAAATTGATTTAAATCAATTTGCCTATTCCATTGAGCCAAAAGAGGATTCAAAAAAATTAAGCCAGTTTTGACCCATGACCAAATCAACATCCTGATCTGTAAAACCTGCCGATTTTAAACCGTTTGCGATATTTATGAAATCGCGATTGTCACGAAACCACTCAGGCTGATCTGGAAATCCTGCAAAACTTGCTGACCCCTCACCGAAGTCACGGTCATTGGTCCAAGTTCCATTTCGCATCCACTCAACAACACTATCTGGTTGATTTTGACAGAGATCGGTTCCAATACCAATATTATTGACCCCCATAACTTCTGCAGTTTCGGCAATCATGTTGCAAAAACTTTCTAATGTGCAGTCTGAGCCATCTTTGAGGTGGTGAGGGTAAACAGAGAAGCCAAGCATACTTCCACTATCCCCCAAAGCTTTGAGAACATCATTTGACTTATTCCTCAAAGCAGGGTGCCAAAAGGTTGGATTTGCATGAGTGATTGCAATAGGGCGTTCTGAAATTTCAATTGCCTCTAGAGTTGATCTTTCTGCTGAATGACTCATATCGACCACTAGTCCAACCCTATTCATTTCTTTAATGACCTGCTTACCCATTCTCGTAATCCCAGGGTCATTTTCTTCGTAACACCCTGTTCCCAAAAGACTTTGATTGTTATAGGTTAGCTGCATAAACCTAGCACCCAGCTGATGACAGACTTCAACGAGGCCAATATTATCTTCAATAGGGGAGCAGTTTTGATAGCCAAAAAATATCGCTGTTCTTCCTTCCTTTTGAGCCTTTCTAACATCAGCTGCAGTGCGGCCAAGAAAAATTAAATTTGAGTAGTCCTCAAAACGACGGTTCCAGTCAATAACATTTTGAACCATTTCCTGAAAGTCTTCGTGATAACAAATTGTAACGTGAACAGCACTCAGACCGCCTTGGTTAATTTGCTTAAATATCTCCTCACTCCAATTATTGTATTGAAGCGCATCAATAAATAGTGAAGGGTGGGCCATTATGGATTTCCGCTAGAAATATAAGAAGTCTTAACTTGAGTATAAAGCTCTTTGGCATAAGTTCCTTGCTCTCTAGGGCCAAAGCTTGAATTTTTTCTACCACCAAATGGGACATGGTAGTCCGTACCTGCTGTCGGTAAGTTCACCATAACGCAGCCACTTTCTGCATTCCTTCTAAAGTGACTTGCTCTTGAGAGAGACTGAGTAATAATTCCTGAAACAAGTCCAAATTCTGTGTCATTTGCAACCGATAATGCCTCTTCATAATCTGCAACTTTGATGACACAAGCCATCGGTGCAAAAAGCTCCTCTCGATTAACTCTCATAGAATTGCTTCCCCCTATTAATAAGGCTGGTTGCATATAAAAACCAGGATTATCAAGTTCAAGTTTGTCGCCTCCACAGACCACTTCGCAGCCCTCTTCTTTTGCTAACGCCATATATTTGAGGTTGGAATCAAGTTGCTGTTGACTTGCAGCTGGACCAATTT
>ERZ1046740.2088-NODE-2088-length-13229-cov-3.778275_pt1 | contig 13229 bp, 9 predicted proteins | sample MGYA00383093_ERZ1046740 | MGnify/ENA primary metagenome ERZ1046740 (study PRJEB29581, sample SAMEA5548363) | metagenome | biome: marine; feature: coastal; material: water | depth 25 m | study: Short-term variability in the microbial, nano- and picoplankton...
ACTTTATCCGTGTGAGGATGAGCTGCAACCATCCTGACCCTCTTCTGACGCAGGAAATCAAGAGTTTCTGTCAAATTACTGGAATGAAACACAGGTATTTTAAAGACCGTTCCCATACTGGCATGCACCGCTCGCCGAATGTAGGGACTACAGGAATTTTGCCCGACAATGATCGCTTGAGCACCAAATCCGACGGCGCTGCGAACCAGTGCTCCCACATTTTCAGCACTGCTAAGCCCGTCAATGGCAACAAAAAAACGAGGGGGAATGGAAGATTGAAAAAGCGCGCCGAGATCAGGAGAAGCCGGTACATTTGCAACGGCTTTGATAGCCTGGAAGCAACCGAAACCGGTCAGTTTTTCGATTCCTTTTTTATCCGTGATAAAAACATCCATGGATTCCTGACGCTTCTCAATTTTTTCTTTCAGTGAGTCGAACCAGTGTTGAGTGAGCAGCAGTGAGTGAATGTTAAAATCCGTTTCCAGCAGACGAGTGACGACCTTGAGCCCCTCAGCCACAAAAAGCCCTTGCCCCAGCTGATCGCTCATTTTGCGCATGGAACGATACGGAGCCAATTCCGGGCACTCTGTGTCATTGATATTGTGAAGCCGCAACATGGTTGGATTGAAAGCAGTTACTCGAGGTCGACCCGACCCCAATCTTCAGGCCGCCCCTGCACGCCAGACCGAGGAGCCCAGGCCAGTCGCGATTCATTGATATTTTCACCAGGCTCAGCATCCGTTTTATCCCCATCGTAAATGATGATATTAAAACCCAGGCGACTGCCGGAGACAATGTCATCTCCGATCTCATTGAACGGAATTTTCACCCTGATCAAATAACCATGATCAGTTCGCAATGAAATGAGTTCAGTTCCCGGTGCGGTTTCTTCGACAGGCCCCTGATTGGCATCAGCGTCGCGAGCGGCTCGCACCTGCCCAACGGCATCAAAGGGAAAGATCCCTATTTTGAATGTTGAAAAACTATCCTCAGCCCCCCCCAACGGATCCAGGCAAACCTCCACTGAATCACTCCGCCAGTGCCCCCGGATATCATTGGGTTCGATATTCGAAACAACTCGATCATCCATGACATCAGCTTCGATGTAAACAAAGGCTCGGTCATGAGCCAACTTCACCAGAGCGCTGCTGTCCTGTGGACCGTCTGCTTTTCCTTGAACCTTGTGTTCGGGTAGAATACGCAGTGGCTTTACTCTGGCCCAGAAAGGACTATTCCAATCCAGACCTCCATCGGGCATCCTCGATATTTTCCTTTTGGGGACAGGGTGAAGATTGGCCTCGGTTGCGAGGGAAATCCCGTTTACTTCGGACCTCATACGGATGCTTCCATCCGCTGGAAGGCCTGCTGGAGGTTTCACTCTGACCGATGTTTCAATGTCGAGATGCCCTTTGAGCGAATAAGGTAAAACGATGGGATCAACACGCCAATCCTTCGGCAAGTGAAACCTCACTTCACCTTCGACAGGGTCCTTGCCTGGATTACCTATTTCTAAAACAACATCATTCCATTCACCAGCCACTAAGGGAACATCCGGATCGAATTGCTGGGAAAGATGTGCAATGAACTGTTCCCGTGCCCATGCCTTGTAACGCTCAATCCCCGGACGCGTCACAAACCGAAGTTTCAAAGGGGCAGCGCGCAGAAGCTTGGATGCTGGTGATAAAATCAGCGGCGGCGTCAAGTCATCAATCTTGAACGGCAAGCCCCGGAACAAATCCCTTTCTTCAATCATGAACGGAACGACTGAATGAACGAGTGAAAAAGTCCGTGGCCGTTGAAGCCATATCGCTCCCTTCATGCGGGCAAAACCCTGGGAACGATGATTCGAAAGAGCCTCACCTGCCACTTGCCCCGCCGAGAGACCGTCCTGGATGGCGGTAGTGGATTCGATCACAGCTTGATGATCCCCCATGGAACCTCCGTAATACAATTTGCGCACTTGCCAGGGATGTATGCCTTCGCGTTCGATTTGTTTTGGAAATGCAGAGGGATCAGCCGCCAGTCGAAAGGCTTCGGTTGCCAGCACACCGGCAGCCTGATGATGGCCATGTTGCCCGGGCCGAGGGGCAGGATTCATGGTCACGATAATTTCAGGCCGATGATTGCGTATGATCCGCACCAGTCTCTCGAGTGCTTCCTCTTTGTTCCAACGCTTCAAAGTAGCCCAGATACTTTCGGTATATGCAAAATCGACCTGCTCCAGAAAATACCAATGCCTTACACCCAGCTGAGTCAGGCAATCGCGTAACTCAATTTCCCGCAGGACGCCAAGCGATGGACCGTATTGAGTACCGACCATGTTGCCCCCGCCCTCACCGCGAGTGCAGTAGGTGTTTACAATCGTTTTCCCCTCACCCAGCGCATAGTGAGCCAGAGTTGAGGCCACGCCTGTTTCATCATCTGGATGCGCAAAAACCCCGAGAATATCTGTCTTGAGCAGAGCACTTCCCTGTGCGGGGCCAGCAGCATCCGCTGAGAAACAAAAAAACAAGCAAGCTGCTTGCAAACAAGATAGCGTGCGCAGATGAGAAATTTTCATCATCGGGAGAGGGCTTTTAATATCACAATCAGTTATGGTGAGTCTTTCAAAGACTTGATATGGAGTCCACAGGGATAAAATTGCCCTGATTCAAGGGTGCAACGTACTAGTCCCACTAGTCTTAATCAAAGGTTGTCCGACGCATCTGAAGCGGGTGCTTGGAATTTACTTGGATGTTCCAACTGGAGTTTGGACACCACTTCTCTGGTCAAGACTTCATAAGCTGCAGCCCCGGCACTGTAAGGATCGTAATCAATGATGGCTTTACCGTGGCTGGGCGCCTCGGCAAGACGGGTTGTTCTGGGGATCACCGTATCAAAAACATCTTCATCAAAATAGCCTCGCACCTCTTCCACAACTTGGTGCGACAAACGAGTGCGCGCATCAAACATGGTCATCAACACACCAAGTAATTTAAGCTCCGAATTGGCACCTGACTCCTTGAGCTGGTTCATCACTCGCGTAAGCATCGCAACCCCCTCTAATGCGTAGTACTCACATTGAAGCGGGACCAGGAGGTAATCGGCAGCACAAAAAGCGTTCAGCGTAATAACAGCCAGTGAAGGCGGACAGTCGATAAGTACAGCATCGTACTTTTTGGAATCAACAATGGATTGAAGCGCTTCGCGAAAACGATGGAGGTGACGCTCACTTTGAGCCAATTCAATCTCGGCCCCACAGAGGTCGACTTCAGAGGGGATAATGTCCAAACCTTCATATGAGGTGGATTTAATTTTCTCCGACAAGGTCCCTTCGCCCAACAAAGGGCGATAAGCACTTGCGCCCTCTTCCTTCTCAAGACCTAAGCCACTGGTTGCATTCGCCTGTGAATCCACATCAATCAGGAGAACACGGAACCCATCAGCCGCCAGGCAAGCGGCCAGGTTCACTGTGGTTGTGGTTTTCCCAACCCCTCCTTTTTGATTCGCAACAGCGATGACACGTGTTTTAAGCACATAGACCTTTTAATTAAAGCTCAGCCTGTTGTGCAAGGAGATTACGGGGTGAGAAAAAGATGATTGAGCAAAAATATCATGCTTTGTTGCTGTCTGAGCCATTCAAAGGATGCGTTCGGAAAGGTCACACTTCGGAACTTCCTGGAAGAATACGAGCGGGTATTACACCTGTTTTACTGGAAAAAAACAGATTCTGAGAGGAATGTAGGTAACCATGCCCCCTGTCGCCAAAAAGGGCGACATGATCATTGGCTGAAAGAAACCAGTGAAACCACTGCATCAACACCGAGAACGTGAGTTCAGCCCACGAAAAACCGAACCAGTTGGGCATGAAAGTTCTGGTGACCTCCCAAGGAACCTGAGGTTTCAATCAACCAAACTTATTCTCCTTTACTGGTGAGATTGAAGTGTTGGAGAAAGGGGTTTTAAGGCTTATTGAAAAACAACTTTTCAGTAGAGGATTATTGGTAAAAATCAGAAGTAAAGCCAGATGCTGGGGACCCGCCTGCAGCTCGATGGAAAAACTGTGTTCCGCGGTCTCGCTGCAACGGAATCTCTCTCCCCTTGCTCAATTCTAGCATGTCAAAAAGCACTCGATTCATATCTTTGATTCTGGATTGATGTTGAGGTTCTCTGATTAAGTTTTGTAATTCATCAGGATCTGATTCCAAATCATACAGTTCATCCTTGTCCCATATTCCATGATACCGGATATACTTGAAACGATCCCCTCGCAGAGAATGCGTGGTCGGGGTTTGCGGGTAATTTCTTTCCCAGAAATACTCATATAGTAAATATTGCCGCCAAGGCGTGTTTTCCCCTTTCAGTATTGGAGAAAACGATCTTCCGTCCATGTGTTCGGGAATCCTGACGCCAGCCACATCCAACAAGGTGGGAGCAATGTCGATATTGGCCACCATGGATGGCACTTTGAGCCCCTTTGAAACCACACCAGGAAACTTTACCATCAGAGGGATGCGCATGGATTCTTCATAGGCATTGCGTTTATCAATCAACCCATGTTCACCAAATAAAAATCCATTATCACCCATGTAGAGAACCAGCGTGTTCTCTGATTCCCCCGATTCATCGAGCCAATGCATTAGCTCACCTACACTGTCATCAACAGCCAGCAATGTTTCGCAATAACGCTGGTAATATTGCTCCATATCCAAGTGAGTGTAGTAGGCATATTCGATGCCGTGCCGACTGTTTCGTTGGTTTTGAACCCATAAGGGTTTTCCTTGTTCGATTACTTTATTGCCTTTCCAATCCTTATGAACAGGGAGTTTCTGGTCTTTATATCGATAAGCATGTCTTTCCGCAGGAATGAAATCTGCATGTGCTGCCTTGTGGGAAACATAAAGAAAGAAGGGCTTCTCCGATTTGCGTTGATTCAACCATTCCAGAGTGAATTGAGACAACTCGTCGGTGATGTATCCTTCCTGCCCAACTCGGTCTTTTCCATTCACATTGTATCCATCCCGGCTTGCTTGTGGAACATATCGGCCCTTAACTGAGGATTTCGAAGGATCGGTCCAGTAAACACCCTGTCCTTTGAAACTCAACCAATGGTCAAATCCGCGCTGGGGGTCATCTGTGTTGCCCCCCATGTGCCATTTACCTATGAAAGCCGTTTCGTAGCCCGATTCCTGAAGTAATTGCGGAAAAAAGGTCAACTCCTCGCTCACAGGATTGTAATTATCAATCACTCCATGGCGATGAGCATACATACCAGTCAGGATGGATGCCCGGCTCGGGCTGCACAGCGATGTCGTAACGAACGCATTTTCAAAATGCACCCCATCTGCCGCTAAGCGATCCATGTGAGGGGTCTCAATGAAAGGATGCCCCATGAATCCCATGGCGTCGTAGCGATGATCATCACAAAGGATGAGGACGATGTTGGGTCTGCGGTCCTCGGCTCCAATGGAATGGATGATATTCGCAAAGGCCAGTAATCCAAAAAACAGGCTTCTGATCTTAACTTCCAAGCAGCTGAAACGGTAGCCTCTCAAGATGTCCATGTGGCAATCTTATTCCAGTGAATGAATGTTTGAAATTGATTTTTTAAACCCTGCCTCAGGAAAACAAGGGCGAGTCATCACCAAAATCATTGAAAAACCCACTGAAGTGACTAAGCTCGCGCCATGAATATCCACTGGAAATCTTTTTTCGCAGGTTTGTGCAGTCTTTGGCTGGTAGGTTGCGGCCCCGCTGCCAAGGATGACACTATTCGAATTGCGGTCATTCCCAAAGGAACCACTCACGAGTTCTGGCAATCCATTCATGCCGGGGCTCGAAAAGCCGAAAAGGAACTTACCGCACAAGGCAAATCGGTGGAAATCATCTGGAAGGGCCCCCTCAAGGAAGATGACCGAGATCAACAAATGGGATTGGTTGAGAATTTTACTGTCAAAGGTGTGGACGGTATCGTGTTAGCTCCTCTTGACGCCAAAGCACTCGTTCGCCCGGTTGAAAGCGCACAAAAATCAGGCATTCCTGTGGTTATTATCGATTCCGGTCTGGAGACAACCAATTACGTCAGTTTTGTCGCAACTGACAATCTCAAGGGCGGTGAGATGGCTGGAAACTATATGGCCCAGCAATTGGAAAACAAAGGGAAAGTCATCCTCTTGCGGTACGCCGTTGGCTCAGCCAGCACCGAGAACCGCGAAAATGGTTTCCTGAAGGCGCTGGCGAAATATCCTGATATTGAACTCATCTCTTCCGATCTGTATGCGGGTCCCACAAGGGAAACTGCCTATCAGAATTCGCAGAACTTGCTGAATCGCTTCGGCAAGGAAGTAGATGCTATTTTTTGTGTGAATGAGAACTCAACCATCGGAATGACCAAAGCGCTGCGCGAAATCGGCCGTGGGAATGGAGAGGTTAAAATGATTGGTTTCGATGCGGGATCACAATCTATCAAGGACATGGAGAGCGGAGATGTGCAAGGACTGGTGGTTCAGGATCCAGTAAAAATGGGTTACGAAGGCGTCATGACCCTGGCAGCACATCTCGATGGCAAAAAGGTCGAGAAACGCATTGATACCGGCGTCGTCATGATCAGTCCCGAAAATCTCAATGAAGAAGAATCACAAAGATTGCTGAATCCTCCCCTTGATGAGTATCTGAACCAATGACACAGATCAATCGTGTCCGATGATGCATTGAAGTAAAATTGGACTCAGAATTTTCATGACGACCACCCCAACCAAGCGCCTGAAAATGGAAGGCGTTCGAAAACGCTTTGGAGCCACACACGCATTACGCGGAGTGAGCTTCGAGGTGGGGCCGTCTGAAGTGCATACCCTGATTGGCGAAAACGGTGCTGGCAAAAGTACACTCATGAAAATCCTGAGTGGCGTGCATAAACCAGACGAGGGATCGATTCTTCTCGACGGATCTCCTTTTAATCCCAGCAATCCTCATCACGCGCGCATGTGTGGCATTGCCATGATATACCAGGAGTTGAATCTCGCGCCTGATTTGTCTGTGATGGAGAACATCACGCTTGGGGATGAACCCAGCGCTTTGGGGTGGCGGCGCATTTCCGAACAGAAAGCACGCGCCAAGGAAGCGCTTCAGCAACTTGAGCACGAACAATTACCTCTCGACATCCCGGTCAACCGCTTAAGCATTGCCGAACAGCAGGTCGTCGAAATCGCCCGGGCGCTGATCGGCAAACCGAAGGTTTTGATCATGGATGAGCCGACCAGTAGCCTGACTCAGGTGGATGTTCAAAATCTATTTCGTGTCATCAATCTGCTGAAGGCATCGGGAGTCAGTGTCGTCTACATCAGCCATTTCCTGGAAGAATGCCAGACTATCAGTGACCGTTATACGGTTCTAAGAGACGGCGAATCCGTAGGCACAGGCGATATGAAAAAGGCTGATATTCAGCATATCATCCATCAAATGGTGGGCCGGGAAATGGAGGATATATACCCTCGAAAAGAGCATAGTGTTGGAAAACCGGCACTTGAAGTGAAAGGCCTGCGTGGCCGCATCAAGCCCAAGTCTGCATCCTTTCGACTGCACAAAGGCGAGATCTACGGGGTCGCCGGTCTTGTAGGCGCCGGGCGCACTGAGACACTCAGAGCATGTTTTGGTCTGGATCGAGTTGATTCAGGGAAAGTATTTGTAATGGGAGAGCAAAGCACGCACTCCACACCAACCCAGCGCCTGACACAAGGGATGGGCCTGCTGAGCGAAAACAGAAAAGAAGAAGGATTATTGCTGAACAGGGATCTTGCGGACAATCTAACCCTGACAAAGTTTGGATCTTTCTCGAAATTTGGTTTCATCCCCCGAAAAAAACAATTGGAAGCAGCCGAACATTGGATAGATAAACTGAAGGTCAAGACGCGCAGCGCGAAACAAACCATCGGTGAGTTGTCGGGTGGTAATCAGCAAAAAATAGCCATTGGCCGATTACTCCACCATGAAGCAGATATTTTCCTGCTGGATGAACCTACGCGCGGCATCGATATTGGAAGCAAAGCACAGATTTACAGTCTGATCTGCGAACTTGCGAAACAAGGAAAGGCGATCCTTTTTGTCAGCTCGTATTTACCCGAGTTACTCGGCATCTGCGACACCATTGGAGTCATGTGCCGGGGAGAAATCAAAGCGAGCCGACCTGCTTCAGAATGGAGCGAGCATGAATTGATCAGTGTCGCCGTCGGGCAGACGAGCGACACGCCGGAATCTCAAGCTATTGACACAACCGAATCTTAAATCACCTGGTATCTTTTACTCAACACCTCATGGCAACCGACCCACATTCCAAAGACTCGTTTAATTGGAAACAATTCCTGAATTCATTTGGCCCCTTGCTGGGACTTCTCCTGGTGATCGGACTCTTTTCCTTGAGCGCAGAGCTCCGACCTACGTTTTTCACCGGTGGAAATGCAAAACTCATATTGACTCAGACAGTGATCGTAGCAACAGGGGCTTTGGGGATGACGCTCATTATCGTGAGTGGCGGCATTGACTTGAGCGCCGGCTCACTTGTTGCATTGAGCAGTGTCGTGGCTGCAACATTGTTACTCCAGGACTGGTCGCCTGCATCCGCGCTCATCCTGACCGTCCTTGCGGGTGGATGCATTGGAGCCATCAATGGAACCATCATCGCTGGTTTCAGGATGGTTCCTTTCATTGTGACACTTGGAATGATGGGAATTGCTCGAGGCACTGCCAAATGGCTGGCGGGCAACAAAACGGTCAATCCTGAGGAAAATGCCTTGAACGGGATCATGGAACCCATCGCACCGCAGAATCTGTGGCCACTTCCCATGGGCGTCTGGATCACGATTGCGCTGGCCATTGTGATGATTTTTGTCATGAAGTATTCGGTCTTTGGGCGCTATGTATTTGCGATTGGCTCCAATGAAGACACCGCAAGGCTTTGTGGCATCCGCGTCCGAACAAATAAAATCATGATTTACACCCTTGCCGGGCTTTTCTTTGGTCTTGCCGGGGTCATGCAGTATTCCCGACTTACGCAAGGAGATCCCACCGTCGCGATTGGACTCGAACTTGAAATCATTGCCGCAGTTGTCATTGGTGGAGCCAGCTTGAGTGGTGGCTCTGGAAGTATCACAGGCACCATGCTGGGCGCGTTGATCATGGGAGTATTGAAGAGTGGATCCAGTCAAATGAACTGGCCTACCTACATGCAGGAAATCATCATCGGTATCGTGATCATTCTTGCCGTGGGACTTGATAAATGGCGTCAAGGAAAACAGAGTTGATCCGTCTGCTTTCTTGGCTTCGATTCCGCCGCAGCACACGCTTTAAATGGAGATTGGAGTCTCAGGCCCTGGGAAGGTAAGCGCCAGGAGCCTGAAGTCTTTTTCTTCCTCCCATTGCAACCCTATTGCCATTGACGGTTCGCGTCCATACAGGCATATTGAACCCATCCCAAGTAGAATTTCAAACCCAGTGGTGCATGAATGAATTGATATTTTCAAAGTCAGATCCCCAGGGCGTTTGGACAAGACGGCATTTCCTTAAATCGCTTTCAATGTCCGGCATCGCCACCGCATGTGGCCAGTTATCCGCCGCTCTCCATTTCAGGAACCCAGATGCCGACCGCCCCCCAACGGTTGCTCTACTGGCAACTGAAGTGCGACGCCACAGTCACGCTCAACATTTTATTGACCGCCTATTGGAAGGCTATGGATGGCATGGGCAACATTATTTTCCGAAGATCAAATTGGTTTCAATGTATGTGGATCAATTCCCTGAAAAAGATCTTGCGCGCGACCGGGAACGCCGTCACGGAGTCCCCATTTACCCGACCATCTCAGAGGCTCTGACACGAGGTGGCAAGGCCTTGGATGTCGATGGCGTAATCATCATTGCGGAACATGGGGATTACCCCAGGAATGCCAAAGGGCAGAAACGATATCCTCGCTATGATTTCTTCAAGGAAATGGTGAAGGTTTTTGAATCCAGCGGGCGATCAGTGCCTGTCTTCAATGACAAGCATTTGTCGACAGACTGGAATGAATGCGTGGAAATGGTGGACGATGCGAAGCGGTTGAATTTTGCATTCCTTGCCGGCTCATCTCTTCCCGTCACCTGGCGCATACCGGCAGTAGATATTCCCTGGAACGCGAATTTAAGAGAAAGCGTCAGTGTTTGCTACGGGGGTGTTGATTCTTATGACATTCATGGGCTGGAAACTGCTCAATGTATGTCCGAACGCCGTGCAGGTGGCGAATCAGGTGTCAAATCGGTTCACGCCGTGCGTGGAAATGAGGTTTGGTCCATGCTGGAAAAAAGAGATTCAACTCGAGAACTGTTGATGGCTGCACTTGCACGCAGTCACCAGTGCAAGGCACCAGATCAATGGTCTTTCATGCCACCCACGCTTGATTGGGTTCAGCAGGCAAGCCCCGGAGTGGTTGCATACTTCATCGAACACAATGATGGATTTTTGACTACCCTCTTCATGCTGAATGGACTGGTTCTGGATTTCACCTACGCCGGCATGCATGACAGTGGTAAAATCACGAGTTGCCAGATGCACCTCCCCATGCCACCACGACAAACCACCACGGCGGACTTTTTCAACCCACTTTCGCATCGGATAGAGGAATCCATCAAATCGGGACATGCTGTTTACCCACCCGAACGCACTTTACTGACATCCGGCATGACCCTTTTTGGAGTCGAATCATTGTACCGAGGTTCGGCGAAACTCCTGACTCCGGAACTCACAGTGCCCTATCAAGTGGAACCCCTGTCAACTTACTGGCGAGGATGATTTCGCAGAAAAAATAAAGTCGATCCAATGAAAAAACTGGCATTTTTCAGTACCCAATTTGAAGGCGGTTCGCCTGCCCAGCATCTTGTTGACCGTTGCCTGATGGGATGGCCATCGGAGGGACGATTCATCGAAAGTCCGTTTGAAGAAATTGCTGTCTACGGAGCTCCCATGAATCAAACGCTGAAGCATCGCCAGGATCATCCCAACTTGACGATTGCAGATACATTCGATGAAGCCATCGCTGACGCCGATGCATGGATACTGGCTGCTGGAGCGAACGACGATTGGACATGTAGCTCGCAACAACTCGAAGCCGCCATCAAGCAGAGTTCCGAATCCACTCGAGGATTTGTAGTTGGGCTTCCAGAGAATTTGGCAACTGATGGGCTGGAACAAATGATCCTCGAGCAAAAGACACGCATTCAAGCAGGCACCCCACTCGGTCTGACCTGGCGTCTTCCCGAAGTGGACACGCCGTCAGGAGCAGAACTGGAGGAGACTGTGATACTGATTCGCGGTGCTTTCCCATCAGCTGAGAAGGAAGCCGTGGATGCATTGCTGACGCTGACTTCTCATCGCAAGGGAGGTGAAAGCGGCATCTCGAATATTGAAAGATACAGAGGCAATGATGTTTGGAAGGCTGCCAGAGAGGGGCATTTTTCCTGGGATCTTTTTTCAGCAGCGGCTTCACGCACCAACAGTAAACAAGGCGAAGCCACCATCGACGGCCGAACACAGGATATTGTTGGACTGGGCATGGTTCCTAAATTAGCTAAAGATACTCGCGCCTGGATTTTTAAACATAACGATGGTCTTAAATCCACTATCATCACAGTGGACGGAATCTTGAACGATGATAATTTTGCGGCACGCACCAAGGCTGGAGATACTCTTTCAGCTCAATTTTATCGCCCCCCAAAACCTAATGATCACCAGTTCAGTCGTATGATGGACAGGATCAGCTCTTTTTTGATTGATGGCGAGAATGCATTCTCTGAGAAACGCACCCTCCTTTGGGGAAATGTGATCCAAGCATTACAAGAAATGGAGCTAAAAGATCTTGCGACCATGCAACCGGCATTCGCAAATATGGCTTACGATGCAAGCAAGTCTTGCTGGAAACCCTGAACGCATGGTTTCATCATGAGTAAACACCCTATTGGAACCGACCCCGTTTACCAAAATTCAAGGCGTGAAACGTTCTGGATCCTCCTCATTTGGGCTGCCTTTGCTTTGTGGGTCGTGGGTGTCTCGGGTTGGTTGGGTTTTGGTCATGACCCTGATACGCCAGTAAAAACAGTATTCGGATTTCCTGCCTGGGTATTCTGGGGAGTCGCTATTCCCTGGTCAGGAGCAAATATCATCATTTTCTATTTTGCCAGTAAAGTCATGAAGGATGATCCACTGAGTGATGGAGCCGCAAGAGATTCATCGAATCGATCCAGTTGATTGCCAGGCTACTTTTGCAGCATGCACTCGATCCCCAACAAGCCAATGGCCAATAAAATGAGGCGATAGGAGGCGAGCGTAACTCGCAGCCCTGCAGCTGAAAGCCCACACACCTGAAACAATACAATCCATGGAATCCCTCCAAAATTTAATTGCTGACGCCAGCGAAAAAGGTCAGGGCCAGAATGCAGCTTTAATCAGCTTCGCAATTTACATGCTCTTCGTTTTTGCCCTGGCCTGGCTGGCCGGAAGGATTCGCAGCAAAAAAGAATTCGTCAGTGAGTATTTTCTTGGGAGCCGCGGCTTGGGGGTTTGGGCTTTTGCGCTCACCTTCGCTGCCACCAATGCATCCGGAGGTAGCTTCATGGGGTTTCCTGCATTGATTTATACGCACGGCTGGGTCCTCGCGCTTTGGATTGCAGGTTACATGATCGTCCCCCTGGTCACCACTGGTTTGCTTGCCAAACGTCTCAATCAGGTTTCGCGCAAAGCCAATGCGGTCACGGTGCCAGACATTCTGCGAGCCAGATTCGGAAGCGCATCTGTCGGTTTGGTAGCGACATCCTTACTAACCTTTTTCATGTTCTTTTACCTCTTGGCGCAGTTCAAGGGAGGGAGCGTCATTCTCGCAACCTTACTTGAAGATTTAGATTTTTTTCAATCCGCAGTGACCTGGGTTGCAAGCTGGAAAGGAAATTTCTTTTTAACTCAATCCACGGAACCTGATTATCTCCTTTGCCTGATGCTTTTTGCCACTACGGTCATTGTTTACACGACTTATGGGGGATTCCGTGCGGTGGTTTGGACTGATGTCATGCAAGGGCTGGTCATGGTGATAGGCGTTATGGTCATGCTCGTGCTGGCCTTGAGTCAGGTCGGGGGGCTGAGCAAGGCAACCGAGCAACTTGCCGAAATGAAGCCTCCCCAAATGGGAACAATCACCATTCAGTGGAAGTCTTCGCTGACGGAAAACCTCTCCATT
>ERZ1046740.2091-NODE-2091-length-13225-cov-4.503948_pt1 | contig 13225 bp, 14 predicted proteins | sample MGYA00383093_ERZ1046740 | MGnify/ENA primary metagenome ERZ1046740 (study PRJEB29581, sample SAMEA5548363) | metagenome | biome: marine; feature: coastal; material: water | depth 25 m | study: Short-term variability in the microbial, nano- and picoplankton...
ATCACGTCCCTCAGGATCATTTGCTGCGATCCATCGACCGCTTCGTCGATCTGTCTGGGATCCGCCAGCATTTGGAACCGTATTATAGCAACACGGGCCGCCCCTCGATCGATCCTGAACTTCTGATCCGGATGCTGTTGGTGGGTTATTGCCTCGGCATTCGTTCGGAACGACGTCTTTGTGAAGAAGTCCATCTGAACCTCGCGTATCGTTGGTTCTGCCGCCTCGATTTGGCTGATCGGGTGCCGGACCATTCCACTTTTTCCAAGAACAGACACGGGCGTTTCCGGGACAGCAACTTGTTGCGCCACCTGTTTGAAACGACCGTGGCGCGGTGCATCGCGGATGGATTGGTGAGCGGCCAACGCTTTGCGGCAGATGCCAGCTTGATCGAGGCTGATGCAAACAAACAGAACTCAACCCCCAAGGCGGATTGGGACAAATCTGCGATCGCACCTGAGGATGCGCCGCGTGCCGTAAAGGAATATCTCGACGTGCTGGATGACGCCGCTTTTGGTGCAGCGACCCAGGTCGAGCCCAAGTTCACGTCCCACTCAGATTCCGCAAGTCAGTGGACTGCGGCGCGCAAAGGCCCAGCAATCTTTGCATATTCGACGAACTATCTAATCGATACGGATCACAGTGTGATCGTCCGTGATACATTGCGTCGAAAGCGTTCCGCACAATGAACGCGTCGCTATCTCGGGGCCTGCATTTCGCATTTACTCAGAAGAGGAAGACGGGGAATTGGATGTCCCAATCAAGCTTTTGGGAACAACGCTGACCTGGCTAGTTTCGTAGCAATCGCAAGTTCCGACACACCTTTGATTGCTATCGACGCAGCACGTTCACGACCCACCGGTTCTTGCGCTTCAGCCTGACCTGTTGAGGTCAGGCAAAGCATGAATGGCTGCAATGCGAGAGCTGCACTACGGCGGCGGGCGACGCAATTAACGGCAGCATTGGGCCGCCTGCGACAGCGGCCCAATTTTGTTAGATTTCAACAGCTTCAGAGATCGCAAGCGCGTCTTCCAGTTCGACACCCAGATATCGAACGGTGCTGTCCATTTTGGTGTGGCCAAGCAGGAGCTGCACAGCGCGCAGATTGCCCGTCTTTTTGTAGATTTGGGTGACCTTGGTCCTGCGCATCGAATGGGTGCCATAGGCTGTTGCCTCAAGCCCAATCGAGGTGCCCCAGTCTCTGACGAACCTCGCATACTGTCTTGTCGAGATATGCAACCGTTCATGAAAACGGCCCGGCCACAGAAATTCGGACCCGACCATGAGCGGGTCATTCACCCATTCTGCGACAGACGCCCGCGTCCCTTCCGATATCTCGAACCGGACTGGTTTCTGCGTTTTGCTTTGGAGGACCGAAGCGCGTTCTTTGATCTGGCCCGATGCCATGACATCTACGACTTGCATCCGAACAAGATCACAGCCGCGTAGCTTGCTGTCGATTGCCATGTTGAACAGCGCGAGGTCGCGGTGGTTCTCGGCGAGTTCAAGCCGCACGCGAATGGCCCAGACATGTTTCGGTTTCAATGGGCGTTTTTGCCCCACGATACGGCCCTTGTTCCAAGCAGGGCGCAGCGCGCGAATGGCAGGTAAGTTTGGTGTTTCCATGACTGATCCTCTGATCCGCCACGCCCTCCCACATCGACAACCCGACGTTGACGGGGCAGTGTAGCATGGGATGCTTCGTTACCTTCGAGGTCGGCCTCGTGACCATAGCAGACACGCCAACCAGGGTATGGAATAGTTCATTCTCTTTCAGCTGACACCGAAACCATCTCTGACTTTGACTTGAGCCATTTCAGGAAGGTCCTGGCTTCGGGACGCTGATGTTCTTGTGGCGTCTCAACGTAGAAGACGCCGAACAGCGGTTCGGAAAACAATTCGACAACCCGACCAGCTTTGAGATCCTCCACAAAGAAGGCCCGAGCTGTGTAGGTGATGCCATCACCACGTCGAACAGCGGCCATGATCAGGTTTCCCGGCATGTGGTTAATGGTCAGAGGTTGTTCAGGGACGACACCATGATAGGTGAACCAGTCGCTTGCTTCATTCGTGCCCAACTCTTGTAACCATGGCAATCCGGTCAAAGCAGCCGGATCGACGTGGTCCAGCCACTCGACCAGTGACGGTGCTCCAATGACAATCATGTCGGTGATCAGTATTGCATCTTCTTCCGGCCTTGGCCGGCGCTGGTCGTGATACCGGATTGCCACGTCTATTCCGCCGGGGCGAATTTCCACCATTTCAGATGTCGGGTTGAGCATTAGTGTAATTTCAGGGTGTTCGCGCTGAAACTCTGCCATGCGCGGTAGCAACCATTCCACCGCGAACGCTGGCGATGTGGTGATCTGCACTGGGCGGCTTCTGGTCTCTTCCGTCAACCGTTCGACACCCCTGCCGATGATCTCAAAGCCCATGGATAACTCGCGGGCGAGACCGGCACCCGAACTAGTCAACTCGATTCCCCGCCCATTTCGGGTGACCAAAGAGACGCCCAGATGCTTTTCCAGCGCCTTCACCTGCTGGCTGACCGCCGCCTGCGTCACGTTCAATTGTTCTGCGGCTAAAGTGTAACTTCCTGCCTCCGCAACCGCCGTGAAAGCGCGAAGCCCGTTCAGCGGGGGAAGGTTCAGCCAGTCCATACGATAGTTTTTCTAATGATTTCGCTGGATAATTGACTCGCATGATAAACACATTTTGGCAATGCTTACCGGGAAAAGTGAACGATGGCTTCGGCATCTGACAGAAAGATCTAATTCAGATGGAAAGTTGTGATCGAATTCGGAGGAACTGAACGCAATGGAAAACTTTGAAGGCGGTTGCTACTGCGGCGCGATCCGCTACCGGATCTCGGGTAGACCGGTGTGGTCCGCACATTGCCATTGCCGTTCATGCCAAATGGCGCTTGGCGGAGCATTTGCATCATGGGCCAAGGTTGCGGCGGAAGATTTCGCTGTAACCAATGGCACGATCCGGCTGATCGAGAAAACGCCGGGGATCAGTCGTGGTTTTTGCGGTGACTGCGGAACCACCCTGACCTACGCAGCCGAGGGTGAAGTCGACGGACAGGACTGGAGTGCAGACGCCTGGTTCGCAGCGACGACACTGGATGATCCATCGATTGCAGAGCCAAGGGCGCATGTCTTTGTTTCAAATCAGCAGCCCTGGATCAAGCTTGCTGACGGCCTTCCGGCCCATCAGGAATTCTGAATTGACTCCGTACCAAACCCCAAGGAGAGCACCATGAACACCGCATTTTCGTACGCCTGCAAGGATTGCGAAGGCATGGAAACATGTCCCGGGAAAGTCGTTGCTTCGACAATGGACGAAGTGTGGAAGCTGATGGAACTGCACGCGGTTGTTGCCCATGGCGAAGACCCCAGTTCGTGGGACACGGAAACAAAGGAATACTTGGGAACGTTGATCAAGTCCGCCTAAACACCGACAATTGGTAAACGGAAGCTTCGTCCGCGACCCAGTCATTGCCAAATTTGAAAATGCTGCGTGATGTACGAACGGCCGCAATGCGAAACAGCTGCGCTGCGGCGGCGGTCGATGCGATGAATGGCTAGTATGGGCCGTTCAGACAATTCCTTGTCGAAACAGGCCCCCGACTTTGCACCGGGCGCTATCTGCCCAAAGTGAGCTTTGCAAAGTTAGTCTGGTTTCGCGAAAACCGACATTGGTGACTTGTGCAGCGATAGGCAGCATAGAGCCCAAAGATCCAGATGCTGCACTTTACACAAACAGCCTCGAAGCACCCCTTGCCGACATTGGAGCTGGTAGGAACGGCACAAATCGGTAATTCACTAATTTACCTCTCTCTGCGGTTCGTTTTCCAATCCTGCCACTCTTAACATAGGCAAAATTGTATTTGGACATAATGTCCGCTTAGTTGCGGCTCCCGACAGCGGAGGCCAAGCTTTGTAGCAATGAGATTTCCCGTAGCGCCTTCAAAACGACTCATCCCAACATCGAACTTCGTCACGACAAAACATCACAAACCGTATTCTCCCGACGCTTTGGCGCAAATACGAAAGAGTATTACAGTGAGATGTTCAGCCAAGTTCGCCACTAAGTGCGTACCTTGGCTGAACTCAGTATTGAGCCATCCGCTAATAAACCGCAGAAGTTAGTCAGAAATCATTCGGCAGATCAAAAGAAACGCCTTTCCCACTCAAACTTTCAACCGCGTGAACAACCCCACGAATTTCGGCGAGACCTCTCATGCGGCCAATCAATGGGTATCCAGGAATGCTACATCGTCCAATGTCAGACAAAAGTTCGTGCCCGTGATCGGGTCTGAACGGAATACCAATAATTTCGGTCTTAGCGTTTTTCAATCGCCTTGTATTTTCCTTTATCAAAACAGAAATGAGCGAAACCATATCCGTGTCTCCCTCAAGATGTGCCGCTTCTTCAAAGGAACCATCCGCATCTTTTCGGACATTTCGCAGATGAGCAAAATGAATGCGCACAGCAAACCTTGCAGCGATAGCAGGCACATCATTTGCAGGGTTTGCTCCCAGAGAACCAGCACACAGAGTCAATCCGTTCGCAGGGCTGTCATAAGCGTTCATTATCCAGGCTATGTCTTCCATGTTGGAGACAATACGAGGCAGACCAAGAATATCTCTAGGTGGGTCGTCTGGATGGACACACATTGAAATGCCAAGCTCTTCGGCCGCTGGGATTACTTCGTTCAAAAACCGGGCGTAATTGGCGCGCAATTCATCCTGCTCGATACCCTCATATGTTCGCAAGACCTGTTTCAAACCTTGGATATCGTATCGATCGAAAGCCCCAGGCAGGCCAGACATAATGGCATCAAGAAGCTGTTTCTGATCATCTGTCGTCATTCTGGTATAGTATTGCGCGGCTTTCTCAACCACATCTGCAGGATAATCCGCTTCGGCTTTTTCCCGACCCAGCATGTGGATTTCAAATGCCGCCATACGAGTTGCAGAAAATCGCAAACATGTCCCCCCGTTTGAAACGGGGGCGGTCAGATCAGTCCGTGTCCAATCCAGTAAGGGCATGAAATTGTAACAGATGGTCTTGACGCCTTCAGACGCAAGGTTTGCCATCGATTGACGATAGTTTTCGAAAAGACCATTCAGATTGCCTGAACCACGTTTTATGTCCTCGTGAACAGGCAGGCTTTCACAAACGCTCCAAACCAAGTCAGACGCTTCAATCGTGCGTCGCCTTTTGGCAATCAACTCACGATCCCAGACGTGACCGTACGGGACTTCGTGCAAAGCAGTGACGATGCCCTTTGCACCTGTCTGCCGAATTTCCTGCAAGCTGATGTCATCTAAGTCTCCATACCAACGCCAGCTTTCTAACATTTTAGAACATCCTCAATTGCGGCCCGGGATCCAGACCGTTCCAATTTGTCGACCAACACAGTGAGTTTTGGTTGTAGTTTTGCCATCGGGTATCCAGCAAAGACTTCGCGGAGTGTGCAAAAGGCTGCAACACGGCTCTCCGCTATGTTTGCTCCTGCAAGACAACTCGCGATTTCATCGCCAAGAGGGTCGCACACCTCAATGGCGGCCCCAGTATCGTCCCAGCCAGTGACGTATTGCATCCACCCGGCCAAAGCCAAAAGTAACCGATCATACGGGCGGCCTGCTTCTAGGTTTTCAAACAGAGTGTTCAGAATACGCTGCGGTAGCTTTTGACTGCCGTCCATTGCGATCTGCCATGTTTGGTGCTGAATCGCCGTATTTGCGAACCGCTTTTTGAGCTCCTCGGCATAGGCGTTCAAGTCCGTACACGGAGGAGTTTTCAGAGCTGGAATAACCTCTTTGGTCCAAAAATCGCTAATGAACTCATCAAAAACAGGATCATGAATGGTATCAGAGATCGTTTTATGGCCTGCTAGGTATCCGAGATAGGCCAAAGCAGAATGCGCGCCATTCAGCATACGCAGTTTCATGAGCTCGAATAGTTGAACGTCATTCACCAGCAAAGCACCAGCAGCGGCAAAGTCAGGACGATCATTGTCCATGAAATTGTCTTGGACCACCCATTGCCGGAAAGGTTCGTGCTGCACAGCTGCCTGATCTTCAAAGCCCGTCATTTCGCGGACCTTCTCAACTACATCTTCCGTGGTGGCCGGGACGATGCGATCTACCATGGTAGACGGGAATCTGGCCTGGCATTCGATCCAATCTGCGAGGGCAGGATCAACCGCACGTGCCAAATCGCAAACCGCTGACTTTGCAAGCTGACCATTCTCCGGAAGGTTATCAAGCGACAGTACACTGAATGCTGGTAACCCAGCATCTTTGCGAATTTGGAGGGCTCGCATCAGATACCCTGGTGCAGACACCGGCGTAGGAGATTCCAAATCAGCTTTGATGTCAGGATGATCGAAATTGATACGTCCAGTTCCCGAATTGAGACAATACCCTTTTTCAGTGACCGTAAGGCTAACGATTTTTGCCGATGGTGCCGCCAAAGCCGCAAGCACAGCTGTTGGGTTTTCCGGCGCGACTAAAACATCCTGCAAGACTTGAATCAATCGCGTTTTGCTGGTGCTATCGGCAAGCTCGAGTGCAGTATATGCCCACCCCTGAGGCTTAAGCTTATCGCGGGTATTAGACGATTTGAGGCTGACACCCACGACGCCCCAATCCCCTCCGGATGCCTCCATTGCGTCGGCGATGTAAACTGCGCCATGCGCCCGAAAAAATGCGCCGAGCCCAAGGTGGACGATGCCTACTCCTGGTCGTTTTTCTTCTTTAGTGGGTGCGAGAAGTGGTGATTTTGTGTTTTGTTTTGCTGACATCATTTGAACACCGAAGGAAGCCAGAGCGAAAGTGTTGGAATATAGGTAACCAGCATCAGCACACCGACAGCGGCCCCGTAGAACGGCCAGATTGATTTCATCGCTTCCCAGATTGAAATGCGGCCTACCGCACAACCCACAAACAAGACCGCGCCAACAGGAGGTGTGCACAGGCCAATTCCAAGGTTCAGTATCAAGATCACACCGAAATGCACCGGATCGACGCCGAATGCAGTAGCCACTGGCAGGAAGATCGGTGTGGTAATCACGATTAGCGGCGACATATCCATGAAAGTGCCAAGCATCAGCAACACAATATTTAGTAAGAGCAGGATAACGATCGGGTTTTCAGACACACTTTTGAGCAGCACAACAAGAGATGACGGAACACGTGTGTACGCCAAAAGCCATCCAAATGCGGCCGCACATCCAATGACCAGCAAAACCATTGCAGTGGTCCGCACAGCTGCAAATGTAGCTTCGACAAAGTCCGAAAAACTCAGAGTTTTATAGACAAAAAAGGTGACAATCAGCGCATAGACCACGGCGATATTTGAGGATTCGGATGCGGTGAAAACACCTGAGCGCACGCCACCGAAAATGATCGCAACCATAATTAGACCAGGCAATGCAGACACAAAGAGAGCGCCCATCATTCGGAAACCCTGAAATTTCTGCACTGGATATCCTCGTTGTTTGGCCACCCACCAAGCCGCAACCATCAAGGCAACAGCCAATAAAAACCCTGGAATAATGCCTGCAGTAAACAGGTCTGCAATTGATATGCGCCCTCCCGCAGCGATTGAATAAATGATCATGTTGTGTGACGGCGGTAGCAACAATGCGATGATCGAACTGACAACTGTTATGTTTACTGCATAATCGACGCCATAACCGCGTTCTTTCATTTGTGGCACCATCAAGCCGCCAACGGCGCTAGCGTCAGCCGCAGCAGAACCAGAAACACCGCCAAACATCACTGACGACAAAACATTGACCTGACCAAGACCGCCTCGAAAATGTCCAACGAATGCCTCTGCGAGTGAAACCAATCGACGTGCGATATCTCCGCGAACCATCAAGTCACCGGCATAGATGAAGAACGGAATGGCCATTAGCGCAAAGACCGAAACACCTGAATTTAGTCGCTGAAACACGACCACAGGAGGCAGCCCAAGATACGCAATTGTCGCAAAGCTGGACACGCCCAGACAAAATGCGACCGGCGTCCCGATCAACAGCAAAAAGGAAAAGGTTCCAAATAGGATATAGAGTTCCATCGCTCAGCTCTCTCCGCTGTCATCGCCAAAACGGGCCGTCGGCAAGCCAGCTGCCCGGCGTAGCACCCGTTCAATCGAAAAAATTACCACCAACACTCCACCGAGAATGAGGGGAACAAAGCTGAACGCGCCCGATATGTGTAATGAGGGCAGCGTATTTCCGGCGGTTTTCTCCGCCAACTGGTAGCCGTACAAGATCATGCCGCAACCAAAGGCTGTGACAGCAACATCCGAGATCGTATGAAAGGTTTTTTTCAGCCACTCGGGAAGCACATGCAGCAAAACGTCGAAGGAAAGGTGGTAACCTTCGCGTATTCCAACTGCGGCACCAAGAAAAATGAACCAGCCCATCAGCATGACAGAGCCAGGTTCCGTCCAGATAATACTGTCGTTTAAGACATAGCGCCAGAAAACCTGCGCTGCGATAAAGCCAGTCATGAGAACCAGACAAATCCCCGCGAGCCAAAGTGCTGCGCGTCCGATCAATCCTGTAATATGAGAAGCCGTGACAAGATATTGTTGCATATTTCTCGGCATACTTTGCGAATGGTGTGTTCCGCCCCGGAATGCACCGAGGCGGATTATTTGCTAAACTTCCGTCACTTGACCGCCTGAATGTCGGCGACAAGTTGTTGCAGAAGCGGTGAAGTCACGTGTTTTTCGTAAACCGGGACCATTGCTTCGATAAACGGGGTCTTATCGATATCAGTGATGATCTCTGAGCCCGCCTCTCGGACTTTGGCTTCGGATACAGCTTCGCGTGCTGCCCAAAGTTCACGCATGACCGGAACGCTGTCTCGCGCTGCTTCGCGCACAAGATTCTGATCTTCAGCGCTCAGTTTGTCAAAAGCGATTTTTGACATAGTGAGAACTTCTGGAACAATCAGGTGTTGATCGAGAGTATAGTATTTGGCCACTTCAAAGTGACCTGTCCCCTCATAGGAAGGCCAGTTGTTTTCCGCGCCGTCGATAACGCCTGTTTGAAGCGAAGAGTAAACTTCACCAAATGGCATCGGCGTTGCGTTTGCGCCAAGCGCAGCAACCATGTCTACGAAAATATCGGCCCCCATCACCCGAAACTTCATACCGGCCAAATCTTCGATGGAAGTGATTGGCTTTTGGGAATTGTAAAAGCTACGCGAGCCAGAGTCATAGAATGCCAGACCGACGAGATCGTGTTCCTCGAATGCACCGAGAATTTGTCCACCAACGTCACCGTCAACAACATCGTGCATGTGCTCGACCGAACGGAAAATGTAAGGTAGCGCAAGAACCTGAGTCTCCTCAACGATATTGTTGAAGTTGCCGATTGAAGTACGGTTGATATCAATCACGCCGAACTGGGTTTGTTCGATAGTATCTTTTTCCTGACCCAGCTGTGCAGAGTGGAACATTTCCAAGCAAATACGGCCGTTGCTACGCTCTTTCAGCATGTCGCCCATCGCCTCAACCGCAGCTACAGTCGGATAGCCTTCAGGTTGGTTGTCAGCCGCACGAAGATTGACTTCACACTCCGCAAAAGCTGATGTCGTCATGGCTGCCGAAGCAAAAAGCGCCGCAAGCGTTGTTGTCTTTATTGTCATGGTTTACTCCCTATTAAACCTTCAGAGACGGTAGGCTTGCTTGGCAAGCCGGTAAGTGAGGTCAATTGCGACCTCGGATGCATCCGCTTCACTCAACCGGCCTGTAGCCACGAGGGAAGCAAGATAAGAACAGTCAACCCGACGGGCGACATCATGGCGCGCGGGTATAGAACAGAACGCGCGCGTGTCATCATTGAAGCCGACGGTGTTGTAAAAACCTGCAGTTTCGGTGGTGAATTCTCTGAACCGGCGCATGCCTTCGGGACTGTCAAAAAACCACCAAGCCGGTCCTAGCTTTAGTGCGAGATAGGCGCCCGCCAACGGAGCTAACTCGCGTCCATAAGCAGTCTCATCCAGCGTAAAGACAATAAGCGTCAGGCGCGGGTCGTCCCCAACTGCATTTAGGAGCGGTCTAAGGTCGTTTGCAAAATCTGTTCGACGGGGAATGTCGAAGCCTTTGTCTCGGCCAAATGTGGAAAAAACCGCAGCATTGTGATTGCGCACAGACCCGGGGTGCAATTGCATGACGAGCCCATCGTCGATGCTCATCCGGGCCATTTCCGTAAGCATATGACCCCGGAAAAGATCGGCTTCTTCAGAGGTAAGCCTACCAGCAAGTGCACGATCAAATAGCCCAGCCGCATCACTCCGAGAGAGGTCTTCGGTGCGGGCAGTTGGATGTCCGTGATCGGTCGCGGTCGCCCCATGTGCTTTGAATTCTGCGCGGCGTTTTCGGTGCGCTTGCAGATAACCGCGCCAGGATGAAGTATCCTCACCCGTCATTTCGCCAAATCGGGCGATATTCTCTGCAAACCCCGGTGTTTCCGGGTCAATTACGGTATCTGGGCGATATGTCGTGATCACGCGACCACCCCAGCCAGAAGCCTGAATATTTTTGTGCGCTTCAAGCGGATCAAGCGCACCTTCCGTCGTGGCCAACACTTCGATGTTGAAATTTTCAAACAGGGCTCTTGGCCGAAACTCGGGCAACTTTAGGCAGCCATCGATGCGATCATAAATTGCATCAGCTGTTTTGGCATTTAGCGGATCGGAAACACCAAAGACCTCTTGCAGAGAGTGATCTATCCACAGCGCCGTCGGAGTTGCGCGAAACAAGAAGTAGTGGCTTGCAAAGGTACGCCAGATCTTTCTTGGATCTGTCTCTATCTCTCCACCGTCAAGTCGTGAGATGCCGAGGTCTTCCAGCCGGACCCCTTGAGAATACAACATGCGAAACAGGTAGTGATCGGGGGTCACAAACAACTCAGCCGGGTTTGCGAAGGCGGTGTTGCTAGCAAACCAATTGGGATCGGTATGGCCGTGCGGGCTGATGATCGGGAGTTCCATTACATGGGAGTAAAGCTCGCGCGCAATGTCCCGAGTTTGGTGATCCTGCGGAAAAAGCCGATCTTTCATCAACACACGCGCTCTCCCTTTACCTAGTTTCCTTCATCGTGCATTAAGACTTAACAACAAACTACACGACTGATATGTTAGCTGCAAGACGACTAATATGTTAGCAGGATCGATTCGTCAACGATTATGGAGAGGAGCCCCATGGCGCAAAATTTGGCAGTTAAAAATATGCAACCCGTCGCAAGGGTAACCGTTACAGAGCAAGTGTTTGAGACCTTGTACTCGAAAGTTCTTACACTCGATCTATCGCCAGGAACCAAAATTTCGGAGGCTGAAGTTTCGAAACAGCTCAGTGTATCACGCCAGTCGGTTCGGGATGCGTTCTACCGTCTATCCACGCTCGGTTTTCTTATCATCAAGCCCCAAAGCGCGACTGTCGTTAGCCGGATCTCCGCGCGCGACGTTTTTGAGGCGCGCTACATACGTACAGCAATTGAAGTCGAAAACATTCGCAACGCTTGCATGTCATTGACCAATGATCACATCAGTGCGTTAGAAGAACAGATCGAAGAGCAGAAGAAGGCCATCCGCGAAGGTCAAAAAGAGCGTTTTCATCAACTGGATAATCAGTTTCACCGCGACATATGCGACTTTGCAGGGTTTTCATTTACTTGGAAGAGTATTCAGGAAAAGAAAGCACACACAGACCGGGTGCGTTATTTGTCCATAGCTTTTTCATCACAGACCGCATTGGAAGGTCATGTCGAATTACTTGCCGCGCTTCGAGCCCGCAATCCTGAACGCGCTGAGAAAGCCATGAGAGATCACCTTTCGCAAATTGAAAGTGCGATCGCGCAGTTGCGCGAAGAAAACCACGAGTGGTTCGAAGACTGATGCCGAAAAAACGATTTCTGGCTCTTGGTGAATGCATGATCGAACTATCGCAAAACCCGGGAACGAAAGGTATGTCGCGAAGCTTCGCTGGTGACACGTTCAACGCAGCTTGGTACGCGGCGCGTGAATTTCCGGAAGGTTGGGTGGTAAATTACTTCACAGCAGTCGGTGTAGACAAAATTTCGGCAGATTTTCTTGGCTTTGCTCACGATTCCGGCCTGGACTTATCTGATGTCATCAAACGGACTGACCGCACGCTCGGCCTATATATGATCCATCTCGACCAAAGTGAGCGAAGCTTCACCTATTGGCGAGACAACAGTGCCGCCAAAACGCTTGCGTCCTCAAATGAATTACTGACAAACGTCATGGAGCGCGCGGATGTAGTCTACTTCTCCGGCATCAGCGTTGCCATTCTTGATGACGGCGGACGGCGAAACCTGCACAATGCACTCACGGAAGCCCGTGCAAAGGGAAAAACCATAATTTTCGACCCGAACCTTCGCCCAAAGCTGTGGTCCAACAATGAAGAAATGCGGCAATCAACAACCAAGTTTGCGCAATGCTCAGACTTAATAATGCCCTCATTTGAGGATGAGCAGATGTACTTTGGCGATACCGATACAGTCGCAACCGCATTCCGCTACAGCAAACTAGGCGCGCAACTAGTCGTCGTAAAAAACGGAGACAAGGAAATCCTTCTCCGCCGCGGTTCTGAATTGTGTCGGTTCAGCCCGCCAAAAGTTTCAGAACCTGTTGATACAACAGCCGCCGGTGACAGCTTTAACGCAGGGTTTTTGTCTGCCTATTTGGCGGGCTCGCAGCTCGACGATGCTGTTAGAACCGGGTGTGAGCTTGCAGCGCAGGTCATCTGCAATCACGGCGCGCTGATTGAAACTACTCTTCTTAAGCCAAAATATGGCTAACAAAATTTTGGGGCCTCCAATTGCCCTTCCGCCTTACAAGCGTAGCGAATGACCACCACTCGCCCTTGGTATTTTTGGTTGCGGTAGCCAAGTGCGAAAAGCAGCCGTTCGATTTCGGAAGGTCAACGGCAACTTAGTCCGCATCTTACCAGTTCGTCCGAAGTGCAGCGAACGGCAATGTTTCTCGGTCCAGCCATTCATGCGAAGCGTGGCGAAAGAGGAAAAAGAGCCCAACTGTTCAATTTGCCGCAACGTGGCGAACGGCCGCTTCATCACTAATGGTAAGCGCAAAATTTCCCCCATGCGCTAGAAGCCTTCGTTCTCAAACTGGGTGAACCGACGACATTTCTGATCTCGGAATTAAAGTTA
>ERZ1046740.2098-NODE-2098-length-13200-cov-4.662914_pt1 | contig 13200 bp, 8 predicted proteins | sample MGYA00383093_ERZ1046740 | MGnify/ENA primary metagenome ERZ1046740 (study PRJEB29581, sample SAMEA5548363) | metagenome | biome: marine; feature: coastal; material: water | depth 25 m | study: Short-term variability in the microbial, nano- and picoplankton...
TTGGAGCCGCCGGTCTCCACACCAATTTCACGCAGTACCGCCAGTGAGGCGTTACGCATGATCTGGTATTCCTTGTCGGTCAAGGTCTGGGCAGGCGCCACGGTGATGGAGTCGCCGGTGTGCACACCCATGGCATCAAAGTTTTCAATGGAGCAGACGATGATGCAGTTGTCGTTCTTGTCGCGAACAACCTCCATCTCATATTCTTTCCAGCCGATCAGGGATTCGTCGATTAACAGCTCTTTGGTGGGAGACAAATCCAGGCCGCGGGCACAGATCTCTTCAAATTCATCCCGGTTGTAGGCAATACCGCCACCGGAGCCGCCCATGGTAAAAGAGGGCCGGATGATGCAGGGAAAGCCGATACTGTCCAGTACCTGGTAGGCTTCCTCCATGCTATGTGCGGTGGAGGCCCGAGGCGTTTCCAGGCCAATGCGTTTCATGGCCTGATCGAACAACTGGCGGTCTTCGGCCATGTCGATGGCTTCTTTGGTCGCGCCTATCATCTCTACCCCGTGCTCCTCGAGCACGCCATGGCGAGCCAGGTCCAGGGCACAGTTAAGCGCAGTCTGGCCGCCCATGGTGGGCAGCAGTACGTCGGGCCTTTCTTCCTCGATGATGCGCGCCACTGTGCGCCACTCAATGGGCTCAATGTAGGTGGCGTCGGCCATGGTTGGGTCGGTCATGATCGTGGCTGGGTTGGAGTTCACCAGAATTACCCGGTAACCCTCTTCCCTCAGCGCTTTACAGGCCTGGGCGCCGGAGTAGTCAAATTCGCAGGCCTGGCCGATGACGATAGGGCCGGCACCCAGAATAAGAATACTGTGTATATCGGTTCTCTTTGGCATAGGGGCGGGCTACTTCGCTGCGTGAGCTTCAATAAGCTCAATAAAATGATTAAACAGGGGCGCGGCATCGTGGGGGCCAGGGCTCGCTTCAGGGTGGCCCTGGAAACTGAATGCCGCCTTGTCCGTGCGGTGAATACCCTGCAAGCTGCCGTCGAACAGTGACTTATGGGTTACCCGAAGGTTATCTGGCAGGCTGGCTTCATCAGCGGCAAAGCCGTGGTTCTGGCTGGTAATCAATACCGTGCCATCATCCAGGTTTTGCACCGGATGATTGGCGCCATGATGGCCGAACTTCATTTTTTCGGTGGAGGCACCGGAGGCCAGGGCCAGTAACTGGTGCCCCAGACAAATGCCGAATACCGGAATATCGGTTTCCAGAATCGCCTGAATGGCTTCGATGGCATAGGTGCAGGGCTCCGGATCACCGGGGCCGTTGGAGAGAAATATGCCGTCCGGGTTAAGGGCCAGTACATCCTCAGCAGGCGTCTGGGCGGGCACCACCGTAAGGCGGCAACCGCGATCTACCAGCATACGCAGGATATTGCGCTTCACGCCGTAGTCATAGGCCACCACGTGCCAGGGCAGGTCCTGCTCAGAGCGCTCGTTATAGCCTTGGTCCCATACCCAGCTGCCCTGGGTCCAGCTGTGCTGCTGCGCTACTGTGACTTCTTTTGCCAGATCCATGCCCTTGAGGCCGGCAAACTCCCGGGCCTGGGCCAGGGCTTTTTCTTCATCGATATCAACCCCTGCCATCAGGCAGCCATTTTGGGCGCCTTTCTCTCGCAGAATCCGGGTCAGGCGCCGGGTATCAATATCGGCAATGGCGACAATACCGTTGGCTTCCAGGTACTCCTGCAGGCCCTGCTCGTTGCGATAGTTGCTGGCCAACAGGGGCAGATCGCGAATTACCAGACCCGCAGCCCAGATATTACCGGACTCCTCGTCTTCAGTGTTGGTACCGGTATTTCCGATGTGTGGGTAGGTCAGGGTAACGATCTGGCGGGCGTATGAGGGGTCAGTGAGAATTTCCTGATAGCCGCTCATGGCGGTATTGAATACCACCTCGCCAACAGAGGTGCCGCTGGCGCCTATCGCTAAGCCTTTGAAAATACTACCGTCTTCAAGGGCTAATATGGCAGGACTGGACAAGCAAAACCTCCGTCTATGAACTCAAAAAACCGGTGCCGCGCGCGCTCGCAAAAAGGCGAGATGGGTAACCGCATCTCGCCTTTTCACATAAATTCAGCTCTGGTTATTCACAGGAATAAACGACGTCCGATGCGCTGGTCGGACCTGTGAAATCTGGCGCATGATTTTAGGGGATTGGGGCAGCAGTGTCTACTCAAAGTAGCCTCTGTTGGCACACCCTCACCCCGAATTTATCAATGACAAGCCCGCTCAGGCCCGGCACAGTCACCTGCCAACCAAGGTAGCAGTAAGCTGGTGGGAAAAATCATGGTAAGTTACGTCGATTATCTCAGGAATTCACTCCTATGAAACAGATAGCGCTGGCCCTCGTGGTCGCCGCCGCAATCGCTGCAGCTGCCCTCTGGCCTGACAACAGGGCCGGACAAAGCGAACCCCAATCTCGCCCCCCCGTCCCGGTGAGCCTCTGGGAAGTAAAGTCGGCTGCTTTTAGCGACGAGGCCTCTGCCCTGGGTAGCCTAAGGGCCTGGGAGTCCATAGTAGTGACCGCCAGCGTCTCAGACAGAGTAGTAGAGGTGCATTTTGAAGACGGTGACACAGTAGAGGCTGGCGCACCGCTGGTAACCCTGCGCCAGGATGAACAACAGGCCGCGCTGCGGGAGCAGCAGGAACTGGCAGCGGATGCCCAGCGTGAAGTGCGTCGCCTGACGGATCTGGCCAAACGCAACCAGGTGGCCCAGACGGACCTGGACTCGGTTCGTACCCAGGCCGCCATTGCCCGCCACAAAATCGATGAGATGCGCTCGCGCATTGCCGATCGCAACATTAAAGCGCCCTTCCCGGGTGTTCTGGGCCTGCGGGAGGTCAGCCCGGGTGCTTTGGTGTCTCCGGGACAGCAGATCACAACCCTGGATGACTTAAGCCGCATGCGCCTGGATTTCTCTGTACCGGCCACCATGCTCAGTTTCCTGCAGGTAGGGATGCAGATCAGTGCCCGTACCCCTGCCTTCAACCGGCAGTTTGAGGGACAGCTCAGCGCAATAGATGCTCGCGTGGACCCCGCCACCCGCTCTGTTACTGCCCGCGCCACCATTGAAAACCCCGATGGATTGCTAAGGCCTGGCATGCTGATGGAAGTCTCTTTGCGCGCCACAGAAAGAAACGTGCTGCTGCTGCCTGAAGAAAGCCTGCAATCCCGCTCAACCCGACACTTTGTCTGGGTAATAGAGGGAGACAAGGCAAAGCGCACAGAAATTACCCTGGGGGCCCGCAAGCCGGGTTGGGTGGAAATCACCGGTGGTGTCACCGCCGGAGCCCAGGTGGTGCGGGACGGGGTTCGCAACCTGCGCGGAACCGAAGCGAATGTTTCCATCGTGGAGCCCTGATTCATGTGGCTGTCTGATGTCTCGGTAAAGCGCCCGGTACTGGCACTGGTACTCAATTGCCTGTTGCTGGCCTTCGGCCTGCTCGCCTTCGATCGCCTGCCTCTGCGGGAATACCCGGACATAGACGCCCCAAAGGTGAGCATAAACACCCGCTACCCCGGGGCCTCCGCCGCTGTGGTGGAAAATAAAATTACCGAAGTACTGGAAGACCGACTTTCCGGTGTAGAAGGCGTGAAATCCATGAGCTCACGCAGCCAGGACGGGCGCTCCAGTATCCGCCTGGAATTCCACCTCGATCGCGATATTAACGAGGCCGCCAATGACATACGTGACCGTGTGTCCCGACTCCTCAGCGCCCTGCCAGATGAGGCCGACGCGCCTGAGGTGCGCAAGGCCCAGAACGACGAAAGCGTACTGTTCTGGGTGCACCTGGTGGCCAACGATCTCAATGCCCTGGAACTCACGGACTATGTACGCCGCCATCTTGAAGACCGCTTTGCAGTGCTCGACGGTGTGGCCCGAATCCGTATCAGCGGCCAGCAGGTTTACTCCATGCGCGTTTGGCTGGACCGCAAGGCCCTGGTGGGCCGCGGGTTGACCGTCACCGAGGTGGAAACCGCCCTGCGCACACAGAATGTGGAACTACCGGCCGGCACGGTTAAATCCCTGTCCCGGGATTTCGTGGTGCGAGTAGAGCGCAGTTACAGCAACGCCGAGGATTTTCGCCAGCTGGTAATCAGCCGTGGCGACGACGGTCACCTGATCCGCCTGGGTGACGTGGCCCGGGTAGAGCTGGCGAGCGCCGAGAAGCGCAGCCTGTTCCGGGGTAACACCCAATCCATGGTGGGAATTGGCGTGGTCAAACAAAGCACCGCCAATGCACTGGATGTCAGCCGCCAGGTTCATACCCAGGTGGAGCGCATTAACGCCTCGCTTCCGGCTGGCATGCACCTGGTTCCCAGCTTCGATAACTCCCAGTTTGTTGAGGCCGCCATCGACGAGGTGTACACCACCCTGGGAATCGCGGCCTGCCTGGTAATCCTGGTTATCTTTATTTTCCTGGGTGACCCCCGCAGCGTGTTGATTCCGGCGCTTACGGTGCCCATATCCCTGATCAGCGCTTTTACAGCCCTCAACCTGTTTGGCTACAGTATTAACCTCCTCACCCTGCTGGCACTGGTTCTCGCCATTGGCCTGGTAGTGGACGATAGCATCGTCGTTCTGGAGAACATCCACACACGCCTGATAAAAGGTGAGCCCCCACTGGTAGCGGCCTATCGTGGTGCCCGTCAGGTGGGCTTTGCCGTGGTGGCCACTACCGCAGTTCTGGTCGCAGTATTCGTTCCTATCTCCTTTATGCAGGGTAACGTCGGCCGCCTGTTCGGTGAGTTCGCCATTACCATGGCAATGGCTGTAGTTTTCTCCAGTATCGTCGCCCTGACTCTTGGGCCTATGGTCGCCAGTAAACTGCTCAGTAAAGATAAACTGAACAACCGCCTCGCACAGACCGTCGATTCCCTTTCCCACAAGACCGAGCACCTGTACCAGGGACTACTGCGTTCAGTGCTGAAGCACCCTCTACTCTCGGTGCTGGCAATTGCAGGCAGCCTCGCCGGCAGCGCCTGGCTGTTTCAGGAAGTACCACGGGAATATGCACCCGGGGAAGATCGCGGAGTCGCCTTCATGGTACTGGAAACACCCGAGGGTTCATCCTTCGATTACACGGTTAAACAAATTCTCAAAGTGGAGGAGCGCCTGCTACCCCTGGTTGAATCCGGCGAACTGAAACGCCTGCTTATACGGGCACCTTCCTGGAGTGCCGGTGAGGCCTACAATGCGGCCTTTGCCATTATGGTGTTGCAGGACTGGTCAATACGCCAGCGCAGCACAGTGGAAGTAATAGAAGATGCCCGGGAGCGGATCAGCGATATACCCGGCGCTTCGATACGCATTCGCGGTGCCAGGGCGCTTGGAGGCGGCAGCTCCACGCCGGTACAACTAGTAGTCGGTGGCAACACCTACGAGGACCTGGCCGAATGGCAAGACATACTGATAGAGGCCACAGCGGAAAACCCGGGGCTGGTGGGCATCGGCTCTGACCTTCGCCCTACCAAACCGCAACTGCGAGTGAGCATTGACCGCAACCGTGCCGGTGATCTTGGCGTTAATGTACTGGATATCAGCCGCACCCTGGAAACCCTGCTGGGCTCCAGGCGGGTAACGACCTTTATCATGGGCGGTAGAGAGTACGATGTAATTGTGGAAGGCGAACGGGAAGCCCAGCGCACTCTCACCGATCTTACGGATATTTACGTACGTTCCAGCGGCAGCGGTGAACTGATTCCCCTGTCCAACCTGGTCAGCTTGCGTGAGCAGGCCGATGCCGGAACCTTGCACCGTCACAACCGGGTGCGGGCTATCACCCTGTCCGCAAGCCTGGCAGACGGCTATTCCCTGGGAGACGCACTTAACTACCTGGAGAACCTGGTACGCAACGAACTACCGGAAGAGGCCAGCATCGACTACAAGGGCGAATCACTGGAGTACAAGGTCGCGGGAAGCTCCCTGGTGCTGACCTTCGCCCTGGCGTTGCTGATTGTCTACCTGGTAATGGCCGCCCAGTTTGAATCCCTGGTGCACCCCCTGGTGATACTACTAACGGTTCCGTTGGCACTGCTGGGAGGACTTGGCGGACTGCTATTGTTCGACCAGACCCTCAATATTTATTCCCAGGTGGGATTAATTGTTCTGATCGGCCTGGCAACCAAGAACGGCATTCTGATTATTGAATTTATCAACCAGTTGCGAGATGCCGGCACCGACTTCGAGCAGGCCATTATTGAGGGCGCCTCAAAACGACTCAGGCCCATTATGATGACCGCGGTCACCACCGTCATGGGCGCCCTGCCCCTGGTGCTGGCCAGCGGTCCCGGCCATGAGGCTAGAACGGTAATAGGCATTGTGGTGATGTGCGGCGTATTCACCGCCACGGTTATTACCCTGGTGGTGATTCCCGTGGCCTACAGCCTGCTGGCAAGAGGCACAGGATCACCGGAAGCGGTCAGTCGCGAGCTTCACTCACAGCTGAGCGATGCAAAGGCAGTAGAGCCAAAAGCTCTTATTCAGTGACAAGCAGGCGCTGCAGCGCCTCGCGTAATTTCTCGGGAATAGCCACAGAGCGGTTTTCTTCGCGCTCGACAAAAACGTGAACAAAATGCCCATTCGCCGCTGCCTGCTGCTGTCCCTGGCGAAAAATCGCAATTCCGTACTGCACTGAGCTGCTGCCCAGGCGGTCAACCCGCAAGCCCGCCTCTATAGTCTCCGGATAGGTAATGGGCGAGTGGTACTGGCAACCGGAGTTGACCACGTAACCCACAATTGAGCCGTCGGAGATGTCCAGTCCCCCTTCCTCGATCAGGTAGCGATTGGCCGCCGTGTCGAAGTAGGAGTAGTACATCACGTTATTCACATGACCGTAGATATCGTTATCCGACCAACGGGTGTTGATGGGATAAAACACCTTGTAGTCCTCACGATTTGGAATCTCTGGCTTACTCACTCATATCTCCGTATGCGGTGCGATAAATTGCCAGCGCATCGTCATAGCTGACATCCCGCGGGTTATTCACCAGCAGTCGCTGCTGCAACATGGCATCTTCTGCCAGCATTGGCAGGCTATCTTGTGATACGCCAGCCTCCTTCAGGGTGGCTGGCAGCGACACATCGTCTATCAGGGTACGCAAAGCGTCTATTAAGGCGGCTGTTCTGGCTTCATCACTACCGGGTATTGGCGAGCCGACAACCAGTTCCGCCAGTTCACCGTACAGTTTGCTTGCCACCGGGGCATTGAACTCAAGTACCGCAGGCAGCACCAGTGAATTACTGAGACCGTGAGGAATATGGTAGTGGCCACCCAGTGGGTAGGCCAGGGCATGAACCGCCGCCACTGGAGCATTGGCGAAGGCCTGCCCCGCCAGACAGGCGCCCAATAGCATATTGGTGCGGGCTTCCCGGTTGGCGCCATCACTGACAGCAGTGCGAATGCTGCCCGCCAATAAAGTCAAAGCCTGTCTCGCGAGATTATCTGACAGGGGGTTTTTCAGCTGCCGCGTGGTATAGGCCTCTATGGCATGAACCATGGCGTCTACGCCTGTCATGGCGGTAACCACGGGCGGCAGTCCCAGGGTTAAGTCCGCATCCAGCACCGCTACATCCGGCAGCAGCACCGTAGAGGAGATTCCCGCCTTGGTGGTCTCACCGGTGGTGATCACCGCTACAGGCGTCACTTCCGAGCCGGTTCCGGCGGTGGTGGGCACCAACACAAGTGGCAGCCTGGCACTGTCGACCAGCCCCACACCGTACAATTGTTGCAGGGATTGCTCCCCGCGCAACAACACAGACACCACCTTGGCAACATCCATTGAGCTGCCACCACCAACAGCAATCACTCCGTCGACAGACTCACTGCGGGCGAACTCAACTGCGGCAATTACAGTTTCCTCAGGCGGGTCCTCGCGCACCTGGTCAAACAACACAGGAGGGCAACCATTTTGCTTCAGCGCCAGTTGCACTGGACCAATAAGGCCTATGGAAACCAGGCCGGGGTCAGTGACCAGCAGTGGCTTTTGTATACCCAACTGGTGGCAGAAGCCGGCAAGCTCAAGCGCACTGCCCGGTGCACACACCAGGCGAGGGGCAGTATTAAACTCAAATCCTTGCATGTTGGTGAGACGACCTATTGGATCCGGTCCAGAAATAATGTGGCGGCAGCGAAAAAGGGATTGAACATATCGTATGCCTGGCGGGCGATCAAGTAGTTCACTGGAGGGTATTGGCAAATTAAGATATCGGCAAGTTAACTTCTCAAGATCGAGTAAAACCAGTTCCTGGTCCTAGGCCACAGCCCTGCCCCACTCACCAAACGCACTGATCCTAAGATCACGATAATGCTGCACGCCGACCAGATGCCTTCCCAAATTGTACAGAATATAGACTGCGGCATGAGTACCCAAGAACCGCTGTGCCTGCCTCACCGATTTGAACTTCCGCATCCCTCGCTCTCTCACCCTGGTCGCCTCATGAGATTGCTCTGCCCGATTATTCTCATACTGCTGAGTGCTGTGGATCGTCTCTAGTATAAGCTCCCAATAAGCAACGCCATAACTGCGCAGTTTGTCCGTCACGGTCTTCCTTGGTTCATCACCATGGCTTCGTAGCAAGCGCTTGAATAAGCATTTTGCGGCTTTTCCATCACGCTGGCCTGAAGATACACATCAACGACTTCACCATCCGATCCACGACCCGCCATAGATAATGTTGCTTGCCGTTGATCTTCACAAAGACTTCATTGATGAAGAAGGTATCGCCGTAACCGCGGTGCTTTCGTTTCAATCGCCAGGTATAAATGGCTCCGAACTTGATACAGAGCCTGCCCCATAAGCGCAGCGAGTTCTTTGGGTACCACAGACAGATGCTTCTCAGCTGACAGTGATGCCACGCTCAGCAAGCAGGCCCTCAATATCTCGGTGGCTCAAATTGAAACAATAGTAGAGCCAAACGGCATAGGAAATGATATCGGGAGGGAATCTATGGCGTTTATATGTATTCATCTGTCGATTTTAGCAATTTCGGCCATTTAATTTGACGATACCCTCCCAACTGCTACCAGTTATAGGAAGCCGTGAACATATAGCTGCGCGGCGCCTGCCAGGTTGAATTGAGGAACATGCTGAAGTCGATTCCCTGCAACTGCTCATCCTCATCGGTAAGGTTTTGCACAAAGAACGAGAAGTCCATGGTGCCATCACCTACTGGTACATCGGCAAGCTGCAGGCGCATGTTGAGGTTCTGCGAATCGGGCACCTCATCAATACCTTTAACATAGCTACCACCGGCATCGGGCGCCGCAAGACTCTTGTTGACGGCATAGAGGTACATCATGTCCGTATATGTGTAATCCAGTAACAAGCGCAATTCACCGAAGTTAAAAGTCGCCAAGGTGCCTTCAAGCTGCAGAGCGGCTGTATTCTCCGGCGCATAGGGCGCAAGACGGTTCGAAGCGGTGTCGATGATAGGCCGACCCGGGGCAAAGGAGTTATCCAGGTACTCATCAAAGCTGGTGTCCAGGTAGCCGTAGTTACCCGAGATACGCCAGTTATCCGAAATCTGGTAGGCGAGTTCCACCTCAAAGCCTTGATACACTGCCTCTCCCGCATTCGTCAGCAGCGACTGCGTAGTTCCCGGCAACAGTTGTGTAATGTGCAGATCTTCTATCGCGTTGTGGAACACCGCCATGTTGAGGCGCAGTGCACCGTCCAACCACATGGATTTCATCCCGATTTCCTTGGACAGGGAAGTCTGTGGTTCAAACGGGGTACTGACTGCGGGATCGGCTATCTCGGAGCTAAAGCCCCCGCTCTTAAAGCCGTTGGCTACTCGTACGTAGAAACTAATATCCTGATTCAGCTCGTAGGATAAGGCTGCCATGGGAGACGTATCATCAAAGGTTTCGCTGTAGCTCGTGTAGGGAATTAAACCCGGGCCGACGTCTGTGATCAGGTCTCCGCCAAAGCCGTCCGTCAAATACTGATGTGAGTAACCGGAACGTTTCTCTTCGGTATAGCGCGCGCCCAACGTGGCCGTCCAGCTTTCGGCAAACTGCCAGTCCACTTGCCCGAATACAGCCCAAGCCTCGGTTTCAGCACCATAGTTTACCTGTTTCGGTGGCTGGCCAAACAAGGAGAACAGCTGACTACCCTTGGTCTCACCATCGTCCTCAAAGAAATAAGCACCTAACACCCAATTCAGGCCATCGCGATCTGCAATCCACTGAAACTCATGAGAGTTCTGGTCGTAATCAGTGTTGCGGCTATAGTTAGCAGCCATGCCCCAGGACATGACACCTGGGATGACCTCGATAGAATCCAATGGCATCCCGTCAATGTCCTGGCTGTCTTCAAAGGTCATCGTACGGTAAGCACCGAGGTATTTGAGTTGGTCATTCGCAGTGAGGTCATACTCAAGTGTCAGTGAGTGGGCTCGAGTCCGGCTGCGCTCCAAGGGGCCTTTCTGGCCGGGCACCATATTGGTGGAAACCCTGTCCGGGCGACTGGTAGTCACATACGGTTGCGCAGCACTCTCAATGGCACCGCCAAGAAAGTCCCCGAAAACGCTGGGGAAAGTCCCAGCCCAGCCCTGCAGCGAGAATAGTGAAGACGGCACGGGGGTCTGGTCGATGTTGGAATAGTCAAAGTCATACACCGCGGTCAGCTTGTCGCTAGGCTCCAGCATAATAGAAGTGCGGAAAGCTTCTTTGTCCACGGATGACATGTCGGGCCCCGTACTGTTTTTCGCCCAACCATCCATGCTCTCCTTGCGTGCTCCAATACTGGCAGACACCATGCCCATTTTTGGCAGATCCACCTGCAGACGTCCCACACGCCGGTCATAATCACCAAGCTCTGCGCCCACGGTGCCGCTGAATTCCCCCGATGGCCGACGTGTTACAAAGTTGATAGCACCGCCCTCTGTATTGCGTCCGAACAAAGTACCCTGCGGACCACGCAGTACTTCAATGCGTTCGATATCGACCACGTCAAAAACAGAGCCCTGGGTCTTACCCAGATAAATACCGTTCAGGTAAAGCCCCACTGGCGCATCCAGCCAGATCGCCGGCTGGTTGGCGTTACTACCGCGAATCGACACGGTGGAGATTAGCCGCGCACCCGGGTTATCCCGGAACACAACGTTGGGTGCAATGGCATTGAGGTCACTAAGGCTATCAATATTGCGCATTTCGAGCTCAGCAGAGGAAATGGCAGATATCGACAGAGGCACGCTCTGGAGGTTCTCTTCGCGTTTTTGTGCGGTAACAATCACTTCTTCCAGAGCTGCGGATTGAGCAAGCAGCTCGGTCGGCTGCATGGCTGCCACAACCGCTATTGCAAGTAATTGCTTTCCAGCAAATGCGGGAATCCGTTTGGATTTTCGGCTATGAGAATGATGCATATAGATTTCCTCTTATAGTAAGTATTGGCTCTTCCTGGACAAGGTACCGTACACCGTGAGCAATGCCCTGGTCAGCCCACCTTATCGCTACTCGCCCTGTTATCCCACCACTCTAAGTTATCAGCCACTGAGTGAAATGATCTTGATCAAGATTACTTCTCTCTGCACGGAGGTGATAGATCGTAATAATCCAGAAAAGCCGACATTTTCAGTCAGCCTGAATAGAGGTAATATTTATGCATACATGGACTGAGCCCGATCTACAGCGCGTCGTATGCGCTGTTATTAGTGGCCAAAATCGATCATTCACAGAGGTTTCGCCAAATTAACTCGGGCCGACCATAGGAATCTGTGGCTTGCTCTCAAGCAACCGCCCTTTCCCATTCCTTAAACGCACTCAGCCTCAGGCCCCGATAGTGTTCAGCCCTGACCAGGTGCCTACCATCATTAAATAGATTTGAAACGACGGCATGCACTTCCAGGAATCGCTGCGCCTGCCTCACTGACTTGAACTTACGCATCCCTCGCTCTCTCACCCTGGTCACTTTATGCGACTGCTCTGCCCGATTGTTTGCGCACCGATCAGTGACATTGATTATTTCAGGGATCAGCTCCCGGTGAGCTACTCCATAGCTCCGCAATTTATCGGTCACGATCTTTCTGGGTTCGCCGCCAGATTATCCCAGTTCCTGCATTTAACTTGTCAGTACCTCTTCGGGTATGAGACCAGGGGGGTGCGAGTCGATTTCTTGCCAATACCCCATTTATATTGCTTATACTTCTCCCGCTCCTGGCCCACCCATTGGTAGAAGAAACGGTTCAGTGCGTATTGGCGCACCTCGCACTCCTGCAATTGCAGGTCGTGGCTATCGGTGACGGCGAGAAGTTGCCCTGGCGAGTTCATCTCCAGATGGTGGATAGTGACTGAGTCCACGGTAGCAGCTCAGTCCTGCCAGATCACTTTATTGCCTGTGGCGTACCAATCATCCAGCAGGGGCTCGTAGGCCTCCTCGATAACATTGCGTTTGATCTTGAGGGTCGGCGTCAGGAAATCGTTCTCCACGCCCCAGGAATCGCGAACCACGGCCAGGAACTGCAGCCGTTCGTAACCTTCCACCTGGGAGTTGACACTGGCCAGCAGCTTTTCCAGCTGGTCGGTGGTTTTCTCCCTGAATTCCGGGTCGTCAAAACGGGCTTGCAGGTTCTCCGCCAGCTGCAGGGCAGCGTAGCAGGCGGGGCGGCCTGAGCCAGAGACACAGCACTGCTCGACCATGCCCTCGGCGCTGAGCAGGTTTTCCAGTGGTACCGGAGCCACGTACTTGCCCTTGCTGGTTTTGAACAGTTCCTTGACCCTGCCGGTAATGCGCAGCAAGCCATTGTCGTAGACGCCGCGGTCGCCGGTCTTGAAAAAGCCGTCCTCGGTCATCACCTCAGCGGTCAAATCGGGTGCCTTGTAGTAGCCCAGCATCAGGCCCGGCGAGTAGATCTCGATCTCGCCGCTGTCGGATATCCTGGAAGTAACCCCTACCGCGGGCTTACCAACATAGCCGGGAGCCCGGGCGTCCTGGTCGGACATATGGGAGTAGGCGAAGTCCTCGGTCATGCCGTAGCCTTCATTGATATGCAGGCCCAGCTTGTCGTACCACTTGATCAGGTCGGCGGGGATGGGGGCTGAGCCGCTGGCCGCCAGGCGCACACTGCCAAGACCCAGGCCGTCCAGGACCTTCTTGCGGATGACATTCTTCACCACGGGGATCTTCAGCAGCCGGTCCAATTTCTTCTCGGGGAATTTCTGGAAAACGCCGGACTGAAAC
>ERZ1046740.2107-NODE-2107-length-13152-cov-7.364969_pt1 | contig 13152 bp, 8 predicted proteins | sample MGYA00383093_ERZ1046740 | MGnify/ENA primary metagenome ERZ1046740 (study PRJEB29581, sample SAMEA5548363) | metagenome | biome: marine; feature: coastal; material: water | depth 25 m | study: Short-term variability in the microbial, nano- and picoplankton...
TTATAAAAGATTTAAAATAATCAACGCCAGTTAAATAATAATTAAAAGATAAAGTGCCACCAATACCATTAGTTGCTGTAAAACTTTCCGTATGCCGTTGCTTTATGTTATAATTAGGTTGTAAATTTGCCTGAAGAGAAATTTCTGCGTTTGAAGCTAGAATTTCACTTCCATTAACCTGTAATTTAGAATTGTTTGCAGTATAAAACACATTAATAAGCAGCGGTTAAAGTTTTCTGAGTCCTAATAATATCGTCTAATCCCACAGATGCAGAAGTATTGATTTGTTTTGCGTCTGTTATTCTAAGTAACATAACGTTTGCAGTAGGAGATAGCCCTTTTAATTGCAAATTATAACTGGCGGCTGTTTCATCGTACTTTAAACCAGAATTAAACAAGTCTTCAGAAACGTTAATACTTTCAGAAGCGTTTGTATAAAAAGTGGTGACCGGAAATTCTTGACCAATTTTATAGATTGGGTTATGGTTAAAGCTTATTGAATAATCTGCACTATAAATTGTTGCTACTGCAGGGTTTTGTGCCGATGTATCATCATAAAGTTTTGTATTTAAAGTCGATGGCATCGTAGTATATCTTCCATGAGCAATACCTGTAGTTACTGAGGTCCCCACAGCTACTCCTGCGCTTACCCCGCTTAATCTACCGCTAACCGGAAGGTCGCTACCCGAACCAAAGAGAGTAAAAGCAGCACTGGAAGAAGAAATACTGTTAGCAGTTGTGTTAAAACTATAAGAATTTAAAAAACCTACCCCACTAACATTTGCGCATTTAATTATTACCCCACTAGCTTCTGAATCTGTAGAATTTTTAATCGCATCAGCCAAATAGTTTATAATATTACCATTTCTCTCAGAAGTAACACCTATACCCACAATATTTTCAAATTCTCCGGTTATGGTAGTTAAAAAGTTAAAAGAAATATCTCCTACCCTTGCTGCCGAAGGAAACTGACCGATTGGACCCTTTTTACCTACAGAATAGATGGGAGACTGTGAATTGTTAAAATTTATACTACAGTCCGTCGCTATCAGGGTTTCTCTAAAGTTAGTACCTAGAGCCTGAATTTCAACCGGAGCCTTATCGTAAAATATTCTTGCCATAACCTTTTTTGATATTACACTATTTTTAGCGCAAAATGAAAGATCTTAAGTTAAAATTGATCCTTGCGTTAGAATCATTGTTAGCGCTAAAGGATTCAGACGTTAATAACATATCATCAAAAGAGTACCTTAATAATATATCGTGACTGTTATTTTTTTTCAAAGTTATTACTGTATTCTTAAAAACAGTTTCGTCAGGTATAAGACGCATATTCTTTATTTCATAGTCGTCTGGTTCTATTTCAAAATTTACATTTACTTCAATAGGAGTCCCAGCAATTACCCCAGTAGGTTCATCATTACCGATTGCATAAATCGGAAGTCTTGGCGTAGCTATATTTACATTAAAAGAATTAACCCTGTTGGTAGCAAAAGTGTCTAAATTTATTTCCATTGAGCCATAACTCGTTACATTAAGGCTGGTGGGGGTTTGAGAGGTTTGTTCCCATGAATCAAATTGAGCACCAGTGCCAAAATTACCGTAAATGACTGAACTTGTAGAAGATTGCGGTATCTGCCCAATAGCACAAGTCGCTGAATAAGTCTCTAAATAGCCTTCGGTAAAGTAAAACTTCTTGCTTCCGTGGTCTACTACACCACTAAAAGGCAATGTCCCTGTATAATTCTGCATAGGATCGCGCGATTTATAACTGCTTAACTCACTCGGAACTGGTAAAAAATGAGTTAACAGAGTATTTACCTCCAAAGTAGCCTGTTGTGGGCCTTCTGGATAATACTGTATAGAATTTATACCTAAATTCGACACAGGTCTCGCCACGGAGTTATAAGACGCAGTCAAAGACTGTACCCCTTGTATTCCGCTACCGTTGATTGTGAGCCTTTCAGCTTCCCTTGTTATTCTACCTAACATTACTTTATCTTTATTTTACACTCTTTTTTCAGTGTATTATAATAATAAAGGATTAAGGTAAAATGGCTAACGATAGTATATACAATATTGCGCAACATAACTCTGCTCGAACCTATGTAAAAAATTCCATAGTTTTCATTCAGGAGCTGATAGAAGAGAGTAATGGAGTCCCAAAAAATATCAAATATTATTACGCTTTACAAGACGTACCGTCTAGTACAGCGATTACCAATGCTAGTTACTGGGGAGGTTTTACTCGCACATTAGGAAGTACAAGTATCACCGGAAGTGAAATTTTACCAGAATTTATATGGATTCCATCCTATAATGTAAGTGTAAACAATCAACCCAGTGCAAACCCCATCGTTTTTGGAAACGGTTACGAACAAAGAATACAAAATGGTATTTATAATACGCTGATAAAGATTGATTTATCATTTGATATGCGAAACGATTTAGAAGCTCGATCTATTTTACATTTTCTTCAGGCTAGAAAAGGTACAGAAAGTTTTATAATGAAGCATCTCCCATCTATTTATAGTGACGGAAGCTACAAAAAAAGATTTTATTGTGCTAATTTTACTTCAAATTTTGTTTTTCATGATAACCACTCTGTCAAAGCAACATTTATAGAAACTAATAATTAAAATGCCAAATAATTACCCACAAACGCCTGAAGTAGCTCGTAATTCTGTTAAATCCCTAAATGCAGAAATTGCTAATCTTACCCCTTCGGCTTTAGTCACGATGTTTGAGATTGATATTTCTCAACTTACGTTAGATTCCAATATAAATCTTTCACAAGACGCTGAATCCCAAGGAATTCAACAGGGTCAAGCAGAAGATGGTATATTGAGGTTCCATAATAATATAAAAGTTTTTAATTCTTATATTATATGGCAAGGTAAGACTTACTACCCTGCCCCGATAAAGGCTTCAGGTTTTGAAACCACTACAAAAGGTTCTCTACCTCAACCGTCTCTTTCCATTACAGCAAATTCTGAAAACGGTATCGATCAGATAGCCCTTTTAAAATACGAAATAAGAAAAATAGGAGATATAGTTGGAGCTAAAGTAACAAGAAAAAGAACTTTTGCGAAATATTTAGATACGGTTAATTTTGGAACGAGTAAGCTGGCACGAGTAGGTAAAGAAAGTAATATGTTGCCTGCTGGCTATGAACCTGATCCTTATGCCTATTTGCCAGATGATATTTACTATATCGAAAGAAAACAAACAGAAAACAAAGTAAATTTAGTCTATCAGCTCTCCTCAGTGTTGGATTTAGAGGGAACAAAACTTCCCAAGAGAGTATTGTTGGCAGATAAATGTGTTTGGCAGTATAGAGGTATCGGGTGTTGGTACCAGCACCCGGAACAGGGGAGTGAATCTGGAGGAGGAGAATTACAAAACTATGCTACAACCGATACTACTCCTGAAAATGTAGAGATACCTATTTTAAGAAAAGCTAGATTAAAAACTTTAAGAAATGACGGTATAATAAAAGACTCGGATGGAAACAATGTCACAGAGAACTCGTCAAACCGTAAAAAACTCCAAGGGTGCGGAATGCTGCTTAATTCTCCCCCTGTAGCTACTGATTCTGATGATGATATAATTACTGAAGCATTACAAGACCAATCAATAGACAATTTTTCTTTCGAGAATCTAGGACTTTTTAATAAAGAGTCCTCGGATGGTTACAAAATTGGAAATTATGTATATATAGTAAAAGATTCAGTCAAATATTATTATGTTTGTAAAAAAACGATGAACGCCGGACAAATTGTAGCACCGCCTAGCACTGACTATTGGGTTGCTGATCAATGCTCAAAAAGTTTAACAGGATGTAGATTAAGGTGGGGAGCGCGAAATAGAAAAACTGCTAATAAAGGCGGTTGTCAAATTCAAATCGGACAATTGCCATACGGAGGATTTCCTGCTGCTAAAAAAATAGCAAGAGGAGGGTAAAAAAATGAAACTCACTGAAGATATAAAAAAATCAATAAAATTGCATTCTCTTAAAGAAGCTCCAAAAGAATGCTGTGGTTTAATCGTGTCTCGTGATGATTCTAATCAAGTTTTTAATTGTCGAAACGTTTCAGATGACCCCACCAAACATTTTTCAATCTGTACTCTGGATTATGTTAGGGCAAGTGACTCTGGGGATATAAAAGCTGTATATCACTCTCATCCATCTACCAGCGAGAAATTTTCATCCTACGATATGTTGAATAGTAAGGGTCATGATCTTTTTTATATCTTATATAATATTGAGAAAGATATTTTCTCTACATTCGACCCTAAAAAAGAAAAAACATTTATTCATGATAAGCCTTTTGTAATGGGCAAAACTGATTGTTATAATTTTGTAACAGAATATTATAAGAGTTTAAATATAAATCTATCAGACTCTCCAAAAACACGAGATGAAGAATGGCAAAGTAAAATACCTAACTTACCTGAAGAAATAGCGTCAATGAATCCTTCTCTAAGAGAGATTTATGATTTTTCATTGGCAAAGAAACATGACATATTACTTTTTAAAATGGTTCCCGGAAAAAAAGCTAATCATGCCGGTGTATACCTAGGGGATAAAAAAATAATTCATCGCCCTAGAAATATGTATACGACAATAGAGAACATGTCTGAAAAAATCATAAAAAAAATCTATAAAATTTATCGTAATGAGCAATTTAACTAACATTAAAGTTCATGGCATTTTAGCTGAACAATTAGGAAGAAAGGAATGGAAACTTTCGGTAAACAGTGTTTCTGATGCTATCAGGGGTGTGGAAGCCAACTGTAAAAAGTTTTACAAAACCCTTTGGGAGAATGATAGAAAAAATATAAAATATAGAGTCCTGATAAATAAAAAAGATTTTGCAATTGAGGAGGGGAAAGACCCCAACACCTTAGAAGGTCTCGGTTCCTCTGAGCTGATGTTAAACAACCCTAATATAAAAACAATCGACATAGTGCCGGTTGTGGAAGGAGCGGGAGGAAATGCAATGGCAATCATCACTATTGTTATAGGCGTAGTTCTCATAGCTGTAGGAGGTTACGGAGCGGTGGTAGCTGGCCTGAGTAAAATGACTGCGATGCAGGGAGCTATGATTGTCGGCGGTTTAGGTTTAGTAGCTGCCGGTGTCACGAACCTCTTAACACCTATGCCTAAATTTGGAGATTTTAGAGAAATAGAACAAGGGGGATCAAAATCTTATCTTTTTAACGGTCCCGAAAATACAATTCGAGAAGGAGGTCCGGTATATGTAGCTTACGGAAGATTACTTGTTGGTAGTCATGTTATACAAAGCGCTGTAGATACTCTAGATATAGATGCAGAAGTACAGCCTAAAGACGAATGGGGTAACCCCACTGATGGGCTAAAATATTCTTTTAACCCAAGTATACCTATAAATACAACAAATTGGAACGGAGGAGAGTAATAAAAAATGGGATCTAAGAAAAAACCTAAAAAAGCACGTAATCCAGTAATAGATGTCTCTGCAGTAAGAGTAGACTCAGATTCAAACGGAGTACCAGAGTACGTAACGTCTCGCTCTTACGCTGAAATTGTAGATTTAATTTCAGAAGGACCTATTGAAGGAATAACTAGCGGTAACTATAGTTATACTAGAAACGACAATGTAACAGGTTATCAAAAAGTAGAATTCACTCATTATACAGCAACAGGCGTAGACCCTAGTAGCGCAACTCAGTCAAAAGAGCTTGGATTTTTAAGGTCAGTTTATTGGAATGAAGTACCTGTTGTAGATGACAGCGGATTTTACAATTTCTCCTCAGTTAACTTAAATTATGTAAAAGGTAACCCTTCTGGAGATATACCCGAAGCAAATGCAAACCTTCCGACTTTCGGCGTTGTAGGTTCCAGCAGAATAATGGACCTCTCAATCAACAGAACGATAGGAGAGAGACTTTATGGACCTGAAATTAAAGGAGGAGACGATTCACCCACTAACACCAAATATGCAACATCAAAATCTCCAATAGATAAATACGCGAAGACTTATAGTATACTCAATAAAGAATGTAATGAAATTATAGTTCGTGTAAAAGTACCCTCACTACAAGAAAATTTACAATTCGGCGAAAAAACTTATAAAAAACGACAAGCAGCGACAGGCTACGGAGACCAAAAAGCTCGCATTATAGAATATAGTATTTTTTATCAACCTATGTTCAATGATAGGTTCGGGTCAAATAAAACGACAAGTGATACATTCTCCCAATTCTCCACTGAATCTTGGGAGCTTGCTAAAAATGAAATAATAGAAGGTAAGATAGAAGAAGGATATATTAGATCCACTACCATTGATCTTTCAGACAAAGGATTTCAAGATAAAGATAATTTCGAAGGATGGAGAATAAGAATAGTAAGAACGACCCCGGAATCTATTACTTCCTTTCTAAGAAACCAGTCTTTTGTAGATTCTATTGTTGAAGTTTATGGAACAAAATTAAGATACCCTTACTCATCCATGGTCTATTCTTTATTTGATGCAAGATCTTTTCAAAGAATACCTTCCAGAGCATATGATGCGAGATTACTAAAAGTAAAAGTTCCTAACAACTACAACCCGTTCATAAAAAGTTATGGAAATAGCTCCGCTTCCGCTAGTAGTTATTATAAAGGGGTAGCCTTAGGTGATAAAACAAACACAAAGACTGACTTAAACCGAACTGCTAATGGTTTTACTTTTCAGCGCAAGAATGAAGACGCTACTGTAGAATGGGACGGTAATTTTGCTGAAGATTTGATGTGGACAGATAATCCCGCTTGGTGTTTTTATGATTTGATTACTAACCCTAGGTATGGATTAGGAGAATTTGTAGATGCGTCTCAAATAGATAAATGGGCACTCTATGATATAGCAAAGTACTGTGATGAACTTGTAGATGACACTTATGGCGGGTTTGAACCACGCTTTACAATTAACTATATAATTACATCCCGAGAAGAAGCTTTTAAAGTTTTAAATGATTTATCTTCTATTTTTAGAGGTATAGCGTACTACAGTAATGGTAGTATTTTTTCATCTCAAGACAAACTCAAATCTGCTATTTACAGTTTTAATAATTCAAATGTTCTCGATGGTAATTTTACCTATTCAAGCTCGGCAAAGAAAGCCCGTCATACCGTAGCTATTGTAAGATACAACGACAAAAGAAATAGCTACCAACCTGCGGTGGAATACATGGAGGATGAAGAGTATGTAAAAAGGTATGGGATTAGAGAATTAGAAACGACAGCTCTTGGGTGCACCAGTAGAGGGCAAGCAAGGAGATTTGCAAAATGGATTTTAGCCAGTGAATCTGAAGAAACAGAAACAGCTAGTTTTAGTGTTGGTATGGATGGGGCTTATTTGAGACCCGGTGATGTAATTAGTATTTATGATAACTATAGAAATCCATTAAAATATAGCGGCAGGACTAATGCTGCAGTAAAAGGCGGGACAGATGTTACATTTGTTAATAGGCTAACTGAAGCTGCATTAACAGCTAGTCAAAGAGGTTATGTTAATAGTATTATCATAGATCAAGCTCTTAACTTCAAACAGAACAAAAAATATAAATTCTCATTACTAACCCCTACATACGATTACAATCAGGAAGATGTAAGTAGTAGCGTTGACATAGATGAGGGTGTTAGAAGAACTCAAATTCAAAATCTCGCTTTTAACGGATCTGATGTAATAAACATCACAGGAGAACCGGGAGCTTTTAGGTCAGATTTAAATTATGAAGGGTCTGGAGTTTGTACCAAAATTTACTTTAATAGCGGAATGAGAGTCGAAGATACCGCTGGAGCAACCAAGGGAAATGTGGGGTCTCCTTACACTGGCAATCAGCTCAATTTTCAAGACTATGTTATTACGGGATACTCAAAATACATGGCAAGTGTCGGAATGGGATCTGCCGTACCGTATTCTGGTAACTATTACTCAGGCCAAAATCTTATTTGGAGCGTAGAACCTTTATTCGACAATGACCCTGAATTTATAAATAATAATGAATCTGCATATAGAATTATAAATATTGCCGAAGATGAAGACTCTACTTACTCTATCTCAGCTTTAGCTTACTCTACCGGAAAATATGAATCAGTAGATTCGGTAGGATCTTCATATACAAAAAATAACGTACTTGACCTATTCTTCCCGGTGAAAAATAACACTGCTAACTCTTCCAATAGAGACGAATGGATTAATAGTTATCCTGATCAAACGCCCCCAACACCTGAAAACAGTGCAGGTAAAAGAAATTCAGATATACTAGATGTTATATTAGATACCCCAAGTATTCCGGGTACATACCCAGACAAAGGGCAAAATTTAGTCACTTTAAAATCTGAATTTTCTGTAGCTGGATTTAAAAATAATATAAATGTAGCTGATGACGGTAATAGTGTTGATATAAATTATGGAGAGAGTAATAATATAAATAATATTAGCTATTCTTTTATAATTATACCTACAACAGACCCTGCAATAACTACTGAATGGAATGGTTCAACTAAAGGTTCTTCAATAACTGCAGTTGAAGGTGTTACATATATAGTCGATAAAGGATCCTATGACGCTGTAAAACAAAATGAGGTTAAATTAATAACCCCTGAAAATACTAAATTTTTCAATAATATAGAAGGTCAGCAAAAATCAAAAATTCAAATTGAGAATTTAATAAGTGAAAATGGCGACTATTATGTTATAGTATACCCAATTTCGAATGTTGGAGTGATAGGTCATGGTCTTTTTAGAAAAATAACAGTTAGTACTGATAAATTTAAAGCCCCGGTTCAGACTTTTTCAATTAGTAATTTAACTACTCGAGGTTCTGATGGTTTTCCTATTCAGTCTACTGCAAGTGATGTAAGAGGTTACTCGTTAGATAATACCAACCCTACATTTGAGTGGCAGGTAAGCTCTCAAAAAGGTATTTTTAACATGAGCGAAGAAGAGCAGGCCGGAAATATAGGAAATATAGGAAATGATGGCAACTTAGGCTTCGGAAGATACGAGCTAAATTTTGACGTCATTCAAAATATAGATTATCGAGTCACGATTAGAAGACCTTCTAATGTTGTAGATCTTGGTGTGACAAGTACTTCGGCGAATGTTCCTGATAGTCATATATATTTTGAATTCACAGGATATACGTCGCCTTCAACTAAACCTACTTTTCTTTTCGGCGAAGAGATTAACAATCCGGATTTAATTGATGATTTAAAGGACGCGACTTATGTGGGCACTAATCTAAACGCTAGAGGATTCAGCAAATATGAAGGTACTAGCCAATCATCTACCTTTTATAAAGCTACATCTAGTGGAATGGTGATAAGGGAGTCTGAAGAATTACCTTTAAGACAGTTTGACATAGTTATAGAAACACAAGACGAGCAAGGGGAAACGAGTGCTGGAAATCAAGTTTATTACAACACCGTACCAATCCTAAATACTGATGGAACTATAAAAGAACCTCCATCAGAAGAATCTTGGGATCCAGATGGCTTCAATTCAACTTATGATATTCTAGGCGTAAAAATAGATTCTCCCAGTGGTGTATTTTTCTCTCAGTCTAATAGTGAGCAAGGAAAAGATAATGAATACTTTACGATGGATGAGGTAGCTAAACACAATTACCCTTACAAGGCTTCGATGAAGTTACTTACTGAAGGGACTATAGATGTTACTTTTGAAGCTGTAGAAGCATTAGATGGTCAGCGAACTTTAACAGATCAAGAGTTAGATCGATTTTTTAATGATGTAGAGGGTATTGTATATTACTATACCACTGGAGACAACAGTAGAAACGATAACGATCAGTATTTAAATCCTGCTCCAGAATTTAAGCTAAGTATTAACACTCAGGACAAGCATGGAGCGTATAACGTTAAATCAGATCAAAATATAAACAACAATAGAAGTAGTAGTGTTGACGCGGTAGATGGTAACGGTTTTGCTTTTGACAAAGTCGTTCTTTTAGATGAAGGATATGCAAATCATCAAAAATTTATGCCAGACGGTACTACCATTAAACCGGGTTATGTAAAACCTAGGGTTCACAGAGGTTATCATGTATTCAGCGCTAATGAAGGTATAGATGGATTTAAAATTCCATTTTCGATGATTAATAATCCTGAAGTTACTAATATAAATATAGCCATTGCACTTTTTGATAGTTTATCTTTACGTAGAGCTTTTATTACAGATGAAAATGATAGTCCTAAGTATGATGTCTCTACAACAAATAAAGAGTCTCCAAGAATATTCAGCGATCATACGTTGAACTTCTCCACCTTACCTAATAGAGAGGTAGAGTATAATTTCTCAAACCCATTTAGGACTATAGATGGTACAGATGGTACACCGTTTTTAGAGCCTTTAGGAACCTCTTTTAGGTTGAGGGAGTTTAGTGCTGTCTCAGCGGCCTTTAAATCTATGACATTTGCTTGTTGGGCGGAGTTAGTGGTCGCTCATAATAGAGAGCAAGCTCAAGCAGCTCTAGACATAACAAATCGTACTACTGATGACCAGCCAGAGGAGAGAGGTATGAGCGTATTCCGTGCTAGAGGAAGCAAGTATAAATCATTGATAATTAACACTTCCGAAACTGATGATACAACTCTTTGCAAATCTATAGTTAAAGGTGATTTGGTAGATATAAATAACATTCAAGTATGGGTTGGTAATTCAAATACTGCAGGAAAGGGCTGGAGAGAGAGAAATTTTTATATTCAAATTAAGTTTAATAGGCCTTTAGACAAAAATAAGTATACAGTTTTTGTAGACACAGGTTCCCCCGGTGGTATTGCAGGGGGTAGAGACGGAACAGCAGTTATAAATTCTGACAATATTGTCAAATATAATGACGAAGCTTTCCTTGTGTTTAAACAAGACCCCGTATTTAAGTCATACGAGGAATGGAAGCATATAGTAAACGCCGGAGGTATAAAATTTAAATTTGGTATTCTTGTTGATTTAGAGTAAAATTAATATATGAAGCCCGAAGTTTTCGAAGCGTCAATAAAAAAAGACACAAATAGACTATATCTTAGCAGCGAAAGAAAAGTCGTTTGTAAAAACGGAGCTTTCTTAAGTATCGGCGATAATGAAATATATTACCAAGCGGAAAATTTTGAATCTATCAATATCAAAAGAAAATTTGAAGGTTCAGGAAAATCATTAAAAGTAAAAGGAGATTTTAGTTTTCGTCTTACTGCTGGGGATAAATTAGATATTGATTTTGAAGAATATGAAGCTATTGAAGTTTCAAACATAAAACAAGAGAATAAATTTAAATACAGCTACGGAGATAAAATATATGCTCAGGGAGGAACGGCTTCAAGCAGTAGCAAAAACTTAACCGGCGAATATACTGAATTTACTGTAAAAAAAGTAGACCCTAAAGGTAGGATTTTGGAAATGTCCATTTCTGCTCCCGGTAAATATATTGAGCCGCCCTCCAATCCAGTTCAGATCATGAATGAAGAAGGGCACTTCATAACTGCAGATATTGAATTTGATCAATCAGAAACTCAATCTGTCCTTGAAAGAAATATAATGAGTGTCCAGATTGTAGATGGATATACTGAGATAGAACTACTTTATTCGCTGCCTAATAGAGTCAGAAATGGAAATATTTATTTATCAAAACAGGTAATCATTTTAAATAAAGACTATAATCATTCCTCTGCGGAAAATGTAATGTGTGAAATGACTTTTGATTTTTCTCCTATCGCTAAAATACCTATACTACCTCATGATTCCATCAACCCTCATGCGATGTACAACGAGGGTATTAAAATGATAGAGCTTAAATTTATCGAGCTCGAAAAAAGAATCTCCAATCTAGAGAATAGAAATTATTAACTCTGGGAATGTAACAAGCCTCCCGGTCTTTGCTGTTTTATAAGTTCGTCAATGACAACACTTTGAAGAGCTTTTCCTAGATCTGCATTGTTCTCCACATCTTCACTTTCTCCTCTCGCTGACTCTGAACCACTCTGGGAACCGGCAGTGGCACTAGCTTCTGCTTTTCCACTTTTATCGATGTTAACATTAATCTTAACATTATTGGTCATGTTACCACTCATGGCTGATCCTGAACCGCCGGTAGCTACTGCTCCAGTTTGGTTACCGACTAAACCGCCAGAAGCGTAACGAGGAACATTTCCGCGATTAAGCTCTGTCATGAAATCTACACCGTGAGTACGAACAGCTTGTGGGCTCATGACATATTCGCCGCCCATAACTTTAGCTAAACCTCCATTAGCGTTCTTTCCGAAATGCAGAGCTTGAGCCCCCTGAGGAGCGGAAGTCTGCATTTGGGATAAATCATAACCGGGAGCGTATCCATGCCTTGCCGGATCAGACGAGCCTAGGCCTCCTGTTTGAGCCGCTAATGCATCCTTAGCAGCCATCTTGTTCATCATGTGCGTACCACCAATCAACATGGCGGCATTCATGTAAGCTCCAATTAGTCGAGATTTTTTCTGATCTTTAACAGCTTGCGTTTGAGCTCTTCTACTTGCTTTTTCTCCAGCTATATAGTTTTGATAATTAGCAATTCTCTGCTCCTTATCAAACATTCTTGATGTCTGAGGATCGCCTTCATCAAGTCTTCCCATTAGTGATAAAGCACTGCTTACTTCAAATCTTCCTTCAGTAGGTCTTGCTCTTTCACTTACTAATCTTCCAGTCTCTGGGTCTCTTCTATAATATACAAAACCTTTAGATAATGAAACGTTAGCTGAAGTTCCACCGCCTGAAGCTCTATCAATCTGACCACCATCAGGATCTGCTCCACCTAGATAACCTAGACTACCTCTTCCCATTCCATAGTTTCTGGAAGGTAAAGGTTTGTCAGGACGATCTTGCATCGCTGCGCCGAGTATCCCAGTTGCTGCGCCACTTACTCCTGCTACAAGACCCATGGTACCCATACTAGGCCCTGTAGAGCCGCCATTTGCATAGCCATTTATTGCATTTAGCTTACCTATTCCGATTCTGTTGACAGCAGATTTTTTAATAACAAATTCTCCGCCTTGCATTTTAGTCAATACGTCATCTTTGTAGCCAGATCCACCTGTTACTAAACCTCCGGTAGCATAACCGGGAACATATCCACCTTTAGCAA
>ERZ1046740.2108-NODE-2108-length-13150-cov-4.934326_pt1 | contig 13150 bp, 10 predicted proteins | sample MGYA00383093_ERZ1046740 | MGnify/ENA primary metagenome ERZ1046740 (study PRJEB29581, sample SAMEA5548363) | metagenome | biome: marine; feature: coastal; material: water | depth 25 m | study: Short-term variability in the microbial, nano- and picoplankton...
CGGATTCGCCAGGTAATACATCTGCCCTGCCACCGCGCACTGAGGCCACCAGCGAGTTAGTAGTGCCCAGGTCGATACCCACGGCTCTCTTCAATTGATGAGGTAGCGGCGACTGTCCGGGTTCTGCAATTTGCAATAAGCTCACTGGATCTTGTCCATCAGGTCCGATTCTATTTGTTCTGCTTCACACAGCAGTTTATCCAGATACTGCATTTTTACACAGGCGCTGGCCGCTCCATGTAAATCCTCACCTTTGAAGGCGGCTTCAAATTCCTGCTGGTGAACAGCTATGTCTGCGGAAATTTCCTTTACCAGATGATCCAGCACCGTATCAGGGTCGACCAGGTCATGCAGGGATTCCAGTTTTTCACGCAATTCCATCTGCTCGATCAGGAAACCACCATCCACCTGCTCGGCGGAAATCTGCTGCTGACTGATACCCGACAGTTGCAACAGGTATAGCGCCCTGGGCAGGGCCTTGCTCAGGGTGCCGTAGGCTTCGTTAACCAATGCTGAGTATTGTACTGCCAGCCTTTGCTCGTGCTCGGAGGCATTGGCAAAACGGTCCGGGTGAAGTTCTCGTTGCAAACGCCGATAATACTCGCCCAGCTGCTCACGGTCTTGCTCAAACTGCACAGGCAGGTTGAATAACTGAAAATAATTCTGGGAAAGATCAGGATTGGTCATGGGGCGGATTCAGCCGCGGAGTTGCCACCGTCTGCTAAACAGTAAAGCTTTCGCCGCAGCCGCACTCCGCCGACACATTGGGGTTGCGAAACTGCAGGCCTTCATTCAAACCCTCGCGAACAAAATCCAGCTCTGTACCTTCGAGGTAAACCAGGCTCTTGGGATCGATAAATACCTTTACGCCAAAGCCTTCATATACTTCGTCTTCTGCAGCAGGTTCATCAACAAACTCCAATACATAGGCCATACCCGAGCACCCGGAGGTGGTCACACCCAGGCGTATACCTTCGCCCTTGCCACGGCTCTGTAATTGGGCGGCTACATGCTGTGCCGCAGATTCAGTCAGGGTGATGCCCATAATCAGTCGCCCCGCTTATCTCGCAAATCTTTTACCGCCGCCTTAATGGCGTCTTCTGCCAGCACACTACAGTGAATCTTCACCGGCGGCAGGGCCAGTTCCTCAGCGATTTCAGTATTTTTGATCAACTCTGCCTCGTCCAGGTGCTTGCCCTTCACCCATTCGGTGAGCAGAGAACTGGAGGCGATAGCAGAGCCACAGCCATAAGTTTTGAACTTGGCATCTTCAATAACACCGTCGTCGTTCACCTTGATTTGCAGGCGCATCACGTCGCCGCAGGCAGGAGCGCCCACCATGCCGGTGCCAACACTTTCATCGGCGGCATCCAACTTGCCCACATTGCGGGGGTTTTCGTAGTGGTCCAGGACCTTGTCACTATATGCCATGATTTATTTCCTGTGCAGAATTAATGTGCCGCCCATTCGATAGAGTCAAGATCGACTCCATCCTGGTACATATCCCAAAGGGGGGAGAGTTCGCGCAGCTTACCTACCGCTGAGCGCAATTGCTCAATAGCCACATCCACATCTTCTTCGGTGGTGAAACGACCAAAGCAGAAACGCAGAGAGCTATGGGCCAGTTCGTCGTTCAAACCCAGTGCCCGCAGCACGTACGATGGCTCCAGACTGGCTGATGTACAGGCTGATCCGCTGGAGATGGCCAGATCCTTCAAGGACATAATCAGCGACTCACCCTCAACGAAAGCAATGCTCACGTTGATCGCACCGGGAAGGCGCTGGTCTTTGTCTCCATTAATATGTACTTCTTCGATATCACTGATGCCATCCCAGAAGCGCTGGCGCAGGGCCATAAGGCGAACAGCCTCATCCGCCATGTTCTCTTTGGCAATCTGGGCGGCTTCACCCATGCCGACAATCTGATGGGTGGCAAGTGTGCCAGAGCGCATGCCACGCTCATGACCACCACCATGCATTTGTGCTTCCAGGCGAACCCGGGGCTTACGCCGAACATACAATACGCCTATGCCCTTGGGTCCGTACATTTTGTGACCGGACATGGACATCAGATCGACCTTCATTTCCTTCAGGTTGATCTCGACCTTGCCTGCACTCTGGGCCGCATCTACATGAAACAGCACACCGGCGTTGCGGGTAACTTCGCCAATGCCAGCTATATCGTTAACAGTACCGATCTCATTATTGGCGTGCATGATGCTCACCAGAACAGTGTCTTCCCGCAGGGCCGCAGCTACAGCTTCAGGGGTAATCAGGCCATTCTTGCCCGGGTCCAGGTAAGTGACTTCAAAGCCTTCCCGCTCAAGCTGGCGGCAGGTATCTAGCACCGCCTTGTGCTCTATTTTTGAGGTGATTATGTGCTTGCCCTTTTTCTGGTAGAAGTGGGCCACACCCTTGATCGCCAGGTTATCCGATTCGGTAGCGCCGGAGGTCCAGACAATTTCCCGTGGATCTGCACCTACCAGGTCAGCCACCTGGCGACGGCCCTTTTCCGCAGCCTCCTCAGCCTTCCAGCCGTAGAGGTGGGAGCGTGATGCAGGATTGCCGAAATTGCCCTCCATGGACAGGCAATGCATCATTTTCTCTACCACCCGCGGGTCTGCCGGGGTTGTTGCCAGGTAATCAAAGTAAATCGGTTTTTGCATTCTGTTCTCGCTTGCTAATACTGCGTCCCGGACACGATAACCTCTTCAGGCCCCGCTGACTGCCAGGGTATCTTCTTCCTGTACACTGCGAGCATCCTGACGGGCAGATATATTCTGCACCTCCCGACGCTCCACGAGGTTTGCCAGGCTGATATCGCTGAGAAAACTGTGGATTTGCTCGCTCAAGTCACACCACAGGTGATGGGTAAGACACACTTCACCGTGCTGACAATCACCCCTGCCGCCACAGCCGGTGGCATCCACCGTCTCGTTGACTGCATCTATTATCTGGGCGACATAAATTTCGTGCTGCCCTCGGCTCAAGCGATAACCACCACCGGGGCCGCGCACACTACTGACCAGCTCATTGCGACGCAGTTTAGCAAACAGTTGTTCCAGGTAAGATAAAGAGATATCCTGCCGTCCGGAAATGTCCGCCAAGCTCACCGGCCTGCTGCTGCCATGCAGAGCAAGGTCCAGCATAGCGGTTACCGCGTATCTTCCCTTGGTTGTCAGACGCATTATGTTAGCTCCTAGCTGATACAATTAGCGCAGTATGCAATACCCTACCTTTTTAGTCAACTATTAGTCCGGACAACTTCGTCGGGTATAGCTCTGAAAATTAGTCCTGAGATCCAGGGCACCACTGAATAATGGCAATCGCGCTCAGCGGAGCGCTGAGGTGCCCTAGCCCTGGGAAAATTCGCCAGAATCTACTTCTGCTCGCCCTTGCTCCGTTTTACCCATTTCTGGGTTTCAGTGAGTATTCCCCTCAAGATATTCAACTCCATTTCGTCCAGACGCACCCGGCTGTACATGCGTCTTAACCTCAACATTAGCTGCCTTGGCGCCGCCGGATCGAGAAACTCAATATCGGTCAACGTCTGTTCCAGATGGAGGTAGAAGCGCTCCATGTTTTCCCGGGTAGTGAAAGGCGTATCCCATTGCTGGTCTTCGCTGGTGGGCAGAGCGGGCGCATCCAGCAGCATACGCAGTTCGTAGCACACGATCTGCACCGCCATTGCCAGGTTGAGGGAGCTGTAACTGTCTGAGGTGGGAATATTCAGGTGCAGATTACACACTTTGAGCTCATCGTTAGTCAGCCCGCGGTCTTCGCGGCCAAACAAAACCGCCACCTGTTCCGAGTCTGACGATTGAGCCATTCTTTCGGCGCAGGCCCTTGGATCCAGCAGCGGCCAGGGAATTCGTCTGCCCCGGGCACTGGTGCCCACTACAAACTGGCAATCGGCAATGGCCTCATCCAGGGTTTGGGTGATTACCGCACTTGCCAACACATCCCCTGCAGAAGCCGCTCGCCAATCTGCCTGCTCGTCAGGAAATTGCCGCGGCTCCACGAGGTACAGCCGTGACAGACCCATATTCTTCATGGCACGGGCTACGCCCCCGATATTACCGGGGTGGCTGGTATTAACGAGAACAATGCGGATATTGTCTGGATTCATCTGACCCTGGCACTATACAGCTGGAAAAAAGGCGCGCTATTCTAACAGAACGCCTGCAGTAAGCCCTAGCCCCTTGGCGGGATGATATACCCCGGACAGGCACCACTATCACCGCTATTTAAGCGGCCACCTTGCTGCTATAATCGCGCGCGCCACGACCTCACACAAATCCCAATCAGGAAATCAGCATGGAACCGATGATTAATATTGCGCTACGAGCCGCCCGTAAAGCCGGCGAAAATATCGTGCGTGCATCGGATGATCTGGAGCGCTTCGAGGTAATCGCCAAAGGTGTGAACAACTTCGTCACCGAAGTAGATATCAATGCAGAGCAGGAAATTATCTACCACCTGCAAAAGGCCTACCCTGATCACGCTATCCTGGGCGAAGAGACTGGTCTCACAGGAGATGAGAACGCCGAATATCGCTGGATTATCGACCCCCTCGATGGCACAACAAACTTCATACGCGGCATCCCTCATTACGCCGTATCTATCGCCTGCCTGCATAAAGGAAAACTGGAACATGCGGTGGTTGTTGATCCGGTGCGCCGGGAAGAGTTCACCGCCTCTCGTGGTCGCGGCGCCCAGTTAAATGGTCGTCGCATCCGCGTCAGCGAGTTACCAGGCCTGGACGGCGCCCTTTTGGGTACCGGTATCCCGTTCAAAGATCACTGCGATGACAAGCTCGAGCCCTATGCGAAGTCCGTAGAGGTTCTCGCGGGCCAATGTGCCGGCATACGTAGAGCCGGTGCTGCCTCGCTGGATCTGGCCTACGTGGCAGCGGGTCGCCTGGATGCATTCTGGGAGATTGGTCTATCGCCCTGGGATATCGCTGCCGGGGCCTTGCTGATCAAGGAGGCCGGCGGTCTGGTGGCAGATATTAACGCCTCAAATGGCTACCTGGAATCAGGCAATATCGTCTGTGGCAATCCGAAGTGTTTCAAGGCAGTTCTTCAGGCGACCAAACCTCTACTGGGCTAAACCGCCTACAAGCTCTTACAATCCCCTGCAGGTCAGGGCATTGTATCCTCTTGCTCTGCCCCTTCCCTGACCGGAATCATCAGGTCTTCCTTACTCACACCCATAAGCAGCAACGTGTTCGCTGCTACATATATGGATGAGTAAGTACCGATAAACACACCTACCAGCAAGGCAATGGCAAAGCCGTGAATCATCTCGCCACCGAACAGGGCGAGAGCCGCCAATACCAGCGCTGTAGTCAAAGACGTTACCAGGGTTCGACCCAGGGTTTCCGTGAGGGAGATATTGATAACCTCTATGGGCGCGCCTTTGCGAATCTTGCGGAAGTTCTCGCGAATGCGGTCCGACACTACAATAGTATCGTTCAGGGAGTAACCGATTACAGCCAGAATAGCGGCAAGCACTGTCAGGTCAAACTCCATACCGGTGATAGAGAAAAAGCCCAGCACCACCAATACGTCATGTATCAGCGCCACTACCGCACCTAGAGCAAACTTGAACTGAAAGCGAAAGGCGATATAGAGCATCACCAGGCCAAGGGCTAACAGCATGGCAAGGCCACCCTGTTCGCGCAGTTCATCCCCCACCTGGGGGCCAACAAATTCTATTCGCCGCAGTTCCACAGTTCCGCTATAGGCACTTTGCAGTTTTTGTAGCAGTTCCGCACCCTGCTTATCGGAGTACCCCTTGGGCAGCCTTATCAGTACATCCCGGTCTGTGCCGAAACTGACCACGATAGCGCCAGCAAAGCCCTCGGCTTCCAGTGTGGAGCGGATGCCCTTGAGGTCGGCAGTTTCACTATAGTGCACCTCTACCAGGGTGCCGCCGGTGAAATCCAGCCCCCAGTTAAGTTCACGTGTGGCCAGAGAACCGATGGTACCCACCAACAATACTATGGAGAACAGAACAGCCAGCTTGCGCTGACCCATGAAATTAATCACCTTCATGACTGACGCCCCCCTATGGACAACTTCTGGACACGACGGCCACCGTATACCGTATTAATAATTGCCCTGGTGAGCACAATAGAGGTGAACATAGAGGTGCAAATACCCACCGACAATGTCACAGCGAAGCCTTTTATCGGCCCGGTGCCCACCGCATAGAGGATGAGCGCGACAATCAAGGTTGTGATATTGGCATCAAGAATAGTCGCCACCGCCCGCTCGAAACCAGCATGAATCGCCATCTGTGGAGAGAGGCCATTGGCCGTTTCCTCCCTTATCCGCGAGAAAATGAGCACGTTGGCGTCTACCGCCATACCCACCGTCAACACAATACCGGCAATACCGGGCAGGGTAAGCGTGGCGCCTATCATCGACATAAAGGCCACCAGCAATACCAGGTTAAAGGACAGTGCGGCCACTGCCGCAATGCCGAATACCCGGTAGTAAAGAATCATGAACAACACCACCAGGGCCATGCCGATCTGCACGGATTTAACACCCATGCGAATATTTTCAGCGCCCAGTGACGGGCCAACAGTGCGCTCTTCAACAAAGGAGATGGGCGCGGCCAGGGCCCCAGCCCTGAGCATCAGGGCCAGTTCAGAGGATTCCATGGGCGTATCCAGACCGGTAATCTGGAAACGCGCTCCCAGGGCCTCCTGAATTACAGGCGCTGTGAGCAGTTTCTTTTCATCGTAGGGAGTTTTCACCGCCACTTCAGCACCGCTCTCATCGGTTTCGTAATGGGTGCGATACTTGCGTTCGATAAACAACACACCCATGCGGCGTTTGACGTTGTTACGGGTAGTGCGCGACATCTGGGTACCGCCCTCACTGTCCAGACTGATTACCACCATGGGGCGCCCATTCTGGTCAAAGCTGGCCTGGGCATTGGAGACTCGCTCGCCGGTAATAATGAGGTCGCGCTCCAGCCATTCACTCATGCCGGCACGATCCGCACTGCGGTATTCAAAACGCTGTTTCTCTGAAGGAGGTGCGTTCAGGTTGGCGACCAGGCGAAATTCGAGGTTTGCCACTTTACCGAGAATACGCTTGGCCTCGGCGGTGTCCTGGATACCCGGGAGCTCTACTACGATTCGATTTTGACCCTGTCGCTGCACCAGTGGCTCGGAAACACCCAACTCGTTAACCCGGTTGCGCAGGGTGGTGAGGTTCTGATCTACGGCGTAGTCGGCAATTTCCTTACGGGTTACCAGTGCCATTGCGCCGTAGAGCTTCCAATTGTCCCCCTCATCAACCCGGTCCAGCACCAACTCGGGATAGGTATCAGCGATAATGCCCCTGGCATCTTCTCGCAATTCCTCACTCTTGAAGCGGGTTTCGAGTCTGTTTTGCTTATCGAGGGCCACAAAACCGCGTACACGCGCCTCGCGCAGGGCCCGCTTGGTGCCGTTGAGGTAAAACTCCATGCGCCGGTCGATGGCGGCATCCACGTCTACTTCCAGTTTGAAGTGCACGCCGCCGCTGAGGTCCAGGCCCAGTTTCATTGGCTGTGCGCCATAGTCGCTAAGCCAGGACGGGGTAGTAGGCGCCAGGTTCAGGGCGACGATAAAGCCATCTCCCAGAGCCCTGGAAACCTTCGCCTGGGCCGCCAGTTGCTGCTCAGCATCCTCCAGTCGCACCAGGGCATTGCGGCCCTGGTCATCAATTTCCTCACCGAAGTGCCCTATATCGCCCTCATCCAGCGCCTTTAACGCCCTGTTAAGCGTCGCCTGGTTAATGGATTGCGCACTGCTTTCACCGGTGATCTGCAGCGCAGGATCCGGGTTGTACAGATTCGGGGCGGCATAAAACAGGCCCAAAGTCAGCACAAACAAAATAAGCAGGTATTTCCACAGTGGATATTTGTTCAGCATGTTATTGCTCTAATGCGAGGAGCGGGGTTACTACCACGCTCGAAAAAAGGCGTCATTATAAGGTTTCAGCCAACTGCCACAAGGCTGCTGATCTCTTCATGGGGTCAAAGTGCCCCGGCTTCAAGGCCTACTCCAGCCAGGCACGACCATTACGGAACAAACGCAACCAACCGCCGTCCTCTTTCCAGCCCTGGGGAGCCCAGGAATTCTGCACCGTGCGGAACACCCGCTCCGGGTGGGGCATCATAATGGTAGCGCGCCCGTCCCGACTGCTCAGTCCGGTAATACCGGCGGGAGAGCCATTGGGGTTAGCAGGATAGGCCGTGGCCACACTCAAGTCATTTTCGATAAATCGCATGGCCACGGTGCCGCTTTGTTCACAGGCTGTTTGTGCAGAACCGTTGGCAAACTCTGCCCTGCCCTCACCGTGAGCCACCGCTATAGGCAAATGAGAGCCCGCCATGCCCGACAGCAGCACAGAGGGGCTTTCCTCCACCCTGACCAGCGCAAAACGAGCCTCGAACTGCTCCGAGCTATTGCGCACAAACCTGGGCCAGTGCCCCGCACCGGGTATCAGGTCCTTGAGAGTGGACACCATCTGGCAACCGTTACAGATACCCAGGGTAAAGGTATCGCTGCGATTGAAAAACTCGCTGAACTGATCCCGCACCCCGTTATTGAACAGAATACTCTTGGCCCAGCCTTCTCCGGCGCCCAGTACATCGCCATAGGAGAAACCGCCGCAGGCTACCAGCCCCTTAAACGACTCCAGAGTACAGTGCCCCCCCAGAATATCGCTCATGTGCACATCAACAGGGGTAAAGCCCGCCTGGTAGAAAGCCGCTGCCATTTCTACATGGCCATTCACCCCTTGCTCCCTGAGCACGGCAATCCGGGGCCGTACGCCGGTATTAAAATAAGGTGCGGCAACATCTTCAGCGGCATCAAAACTCAAAGAGGCAGACATTCCCGGGTCATGGGCAAGCAATCGCCCATATTCCTGCTCGGCGCAGGCCGGGTTATCCCGCAGGGCTTGAATTTCATAGCTGGTGCGTGCCCACAACTGATGCAGCCGTGAACGGCTGTCTTCCAATACAGTGGTGGAGCCATCAGCAACTACTATGTTATCGCCGGGTGCCGCCCGGCCAATATCGTACAGGCAATCGCCAAGCCCAAGTTTAGAGGCCTGGCTGCGCAAACCATCAACATCGGCATCCGCCACCTGCAGAACTGCACCAGCTTCCTCATTGAACAGGGCGGTCATGGCATCGCCTGGAACTGAAGCCAGATCAACCTGCCAGCCGCAGTGACCAGCAAAAGCCATTTCTGCCAGGGTTGCCAGCAAGCCCCCGTCAGAACGATCGTGATAAGCCAGTAGCTTGCCCGCGCCCAGTTGAGCCTGCACCAGCGTAAAGAAAGCCTTGAGGTCGGCGGCACTATGCACATCGGGCACCTCATCGCCCAACTGGCCGCAGGATTGGGCCAGTGAAGAACCACCCAGGCGGTTGGCGCCGCGACCCAGATCCAGCAGCAACAATGTTGCGTCAGTGCGCGGCTGTAATTGGGGAGTGACAGACAGGCGAACATCACTGACCGGGGCGAAGGCCGATACGATCAGTGACATGGGAGCGGTGACTGACTTGTCCTCGCCCCCATCATTCCATGTGGTACGCATGGACATGGAGTCCTTGCCCACCGGGATGGTGATACCCAGCTCAGGACACAGCTCCATACCTACAGCTTTTACAGTGTCATAAAGCGCTTCGTCTTCGTTGCCGTAACCGGCGGCACACATCCAGTTGGCAGACAGCTTGATATCGCGAATATCAGCAATGGCTGCGGCACTGATATTGGTAATTGCCTCTGCAACTGCCATGCGACCGGAAGCAGGGCCATCCAGCAGGGCCAGCGGTGTGCGCTCGCCCATCGCCATGGCCTCACCGGCAAAGGAGTCATAAGACACTGTAGTCACCGCACAATCCGCCACGGGAACCTGCCATGGGCCAACCATTTGATCTCGCGCCACCATGCCGGTGACCGTGCGATCCCCGATCGTGATGAGGAAACTTTTGCTCGCCACTGCGGGCACTTGCAGCACACGCTCGGCAGCTTCAGATACGGAAAGCGACAGCTCAAGAGCTGGCTGCTCAACGTTCTTACGCTGAACCTCTCTGTGCATGCGCGGCGCCTTGCCGAACAAGACCGACATGGGTAGATCCACCGGGACATTGTCAAAATGTTCGTCCGAAAGGCTCAAGTGCAATTCTTCGGTAGCCTCGCCCACCACCGCAAAGGGGCAGCGCTCGCGCTCGCAGATGGCCTCAAAGCGAGCCAGGTTCTCCGGCTCCACTGCCATAACGTAACGCTCCTGGGATTCGTTACACCAGATTTCCAGAGGCGACATACCCGGTTCGTCATAGGGCACCTGTCTCAACTCGAAGCGACCGCCACGCCCACCGTCCTTCACCAACTCCGGGAAGGCATTGGATAAACCGCCCGCACCCACATCATGGATAAAGGCAATTGGATTGTCTTGCCCCAATTGCCAGCAGCGGTCGATAACTTCCTGGCAGCGGCGCTCAATTTCCGGGTTCTGGCGTTGCACAGAGGCGAAATCCAGATCTTCAGCACTCTGGCCACTGGCCATGGAAGAAGCTGCGCCGCCACCTAGGCCGATAAGCATGGCAGGGCCGCCCAGGGCAATCAGTTTGGCGCCGGCGCTGTAGTCACCTTTATCTACGTGTTCTTCCCGGACATTGCCGTAGCCGCCAGCAATCATAATGGGCTTGTGGTAGCCGCGCTTTTCCGGGCCATTAACGCCATTGGCGTCCAGTTCGAAGGTGCGGAAGTAGCCGCATAGATTGGGCCTGCCGAATTCATTATTGAAAGCAGCGCCGCCAATGGGGCCTTCGAGCATGATATCCAGCGCCGACACAATGCGGCCCGGCTTACCGTAGTCGCTCTCCCAGGGCTGGCCGTAGCCGGGAATATTGAGATTGGAGACCGAAAAACCCGTTAAACCCACCTTGGGCTTGGAGCCTCGACCCACCGCTCCCTCGTCGCGAATCTCACCACCGGAACCGGTGCCTGCGCCGGGAAAAGGTGCAATCGCTGTAGGGTGATTATGTGTTTCCACTTTCATTAACAGGTGGATATTCTCCTGGGAATAGCTGTACTCGCAGCTGTCCGGGTCAGGATAGAAACGCCCTGCTTTGTGCCCCGCCACCACGGCGGCATTGTCAGAGTAGGCTGAAAGTACGTTCTCACCGCCCACCTCATGGGTATTGCGAATCATTTTGAACAGGGAGTACTCCTGTTCCTGGCCGTCTATACTCCAGCTGGCGTTGAAAATCTTGTGTCTGCAGTGCTCAGAGTTCGCCTGGGCGAACATCATCAGCTCCACATCGTTGGGGTTGCGTCCCAGTTCAACAAAACTCTCTACCAGATAATCAATTTCATCTTCCGCCAGAGCCAGGCCCAGCTCTGTGTTGGCTAACGCCAGGGCCTCTCGGCCACCATCCAGTACATCCACAGTAGTCATAGAGGTAGGCTGGGCGTGAACAAATAGCGCCTGCGCCTGCTCCAACTCTGAGTACACGGTTTCGGTCATCCGATCGTGAAGCAGGGCTACAACCCCATCTCGCGATGCCGGTGACAACCCGGTGGGCAGGGAAACCTGGTAGGCAATGCCCCGTTCCAGACGCAACACGTCATCCAGGCCACAATTGTGCGCGATGTCCGTGGCCTTGCTGGACCAGGGGGAAATAGTGCCCGGGCGAGGTGTTACCAGTATCAGCTCAGACTGCTCGGATGAGCCTACATGCCCTGCCTCGGAGGTTTCCGGGCCGTAGCGCAGGAGTTTTCCCAGGGTTTCCTGCTGCGGGAATGACAGCTCTGCAGAAAGGTCGGCAAAGTGCACGTACTCGGTGTGAAGCAGCTGAATACCGGGATTGACAGCGAAAAGCCTTTGCGCCAGTTTGTCCAATCGAAAAGCTGACAGAGCAGGTGCGCCGCGCAGGATTAGCATGCTGAAAAAGCTCCAGAAGGGGGTATTTGCGAAGCGCGGTATTGTACTGTATTTGCCCCCCGCCCGGTAACCGAATTCACGGGTAAATGCTATGGTAATAGTCCCTGTCAGGCTTATTCAGAGGTGCCCTAGAATAGCGTCATGGTTTCGCGCATTATCTTCAGCACTTTGACTACCCTGCTGCTACTGGCTGGCTGCTCCGAGGGGGACAGCCTGCAGCAGATTCAGTCCGCCGGCAGCCTGAAGGTAGTTACCCGCAACAGCCCCACCACCTATTTCATCGACAAACACGGCGCCACTGGCTTTGAACATGCCCTGGTGGGACTCCTGGCCCAAGAATTGGGCGTGGAACTGGATATGCGCCCCGCATTCAGCCTGGCTGATATTTTTGTACAACTGTCCCGCTCTGATGTGGACCTTGCCGCTGCGGGGCTTACCCTCACCGGAGAGCGCGAAGCCCAATATCCCCATTCCAGTGCCTATTACCGCCTGGTTCCCCAGGTCGTTTACAGGGCGGGCAACTACCGCCCGAGAAAGTTACAGGACCTGAAGGGTATGGATATTCTGGTGCTGGCTGATTCCAGCCATTCCCAGGCCCTTAACGCCCTCAAATCCGGCGGCTATCCAGACCTCGCGTGGCGCGAGATCGTTGGCGGAGACACTTCGGAGTTGCTGGAACTGGTGAGCGACGGTGGGGCAGATCTGGCCCTCATCGACTCCAACGAGTTCACCGTGCAGCAAAGTCTCTACCCCAGGCTCAAGGTCGCCTTCGACCTGGGAACCGAACAGGATCTGGTCTGGTATCTACCACCTGGTACGGACAACGCCCGTCTTCTGGAGAAAATGAATGCGCTTTTCTCCAGGCTTCAAGAGAACGGCACACTGGAGCGTATGAGAGAAGAGCATTTTGGCCATACCGCCGGAGTAACGCGAGTCGGCTCGCATACCTTTACCCGAAAAATGCAGCGAAGCCTGCCCCAATACCGAACTTTGATTGAGAAAGTGGCGGCAGAATACCAGATGGACTGGCATCTGTTAGCCGCTATTGCCTACCAGGAATCCCATTGGAACCCGGTGGCGACCTCTCCCACCGGGGTTCGCGGCATGATGATGTTGACCCAGCCTACCGCGCGAGAAATGGGCGTCACCAATCGACTGGACCCACGGCAAAGCCTCAGCGGCGGTGC
>ERZ1046740.2115-NODE-2115-length-13114-cov-6.167394_pt1 | contig 13114 bp, 20 predicted proteins | sample MGYA00383093_ERZ1046740 | MGnify/ENA primary metagenome ERZ1046740 (study PRJEB29581, sample SAMEA5548363) | metagenome | biome: marine; feature: coastal; material: water | depth 25 m | study: Short-term variability in the microbial, nano- and picoplankton...
ATATATTAAATAAAAAAGGAAGTTATCAAATGGATGTTTATACTATTTACTCAGATCACACCGAAGAGTGTACAGCTCATGAGTTCGTTAGATATATGAATAAGTTCATGGACAAGTTAGTGGAGGCTGGTCGAATGGAATCATATAGAATTACAAGAATGAAATTAGGGTTTCGTTCAATGGAATTGCCAGAGTTCCGCATTGATATGGAATTTAAAAATATGCAACAACTAGATGACGCTATGTCTAGTGTAGTAACAAATGAAAACAAAATTGAGGATGAGCATCACGGTTTCAATAAATACGTTGAACTAGAAACAATCCAACATTTTTTATACAGGGATTTTCCCGACGATTTAACTAAACACAGAGAATCATTAAATGACAAATAAAGTAAACTCATGGAGCGAATTCCAACCGCTCAAGCAACTAGTAATTGGTACAACTTACCCTCCAGAATTTTTTGAAGATGTTAAAAACTCTAAAGCAAGAGATTGTCTTCAACGTATTGCTAGTGAAACGTTAGAAGATTTAGATAACTTAAAAAAGACAGTAGAGGACTTCGGTGCTAAAACATATACTACTACAACAGAAGAACTTGGATACAAAACAAGTATAATGGACTATTTGGACGAAGAAGGTAAGTTGGGCATGGGAAGTGATAAACATGGTCAACATGAAAAGGGCAGAAATCAACTACCTGTTCCACCACTTAATCCACGTGACGATTTTGTTACTATGGGTAATCAAATTGTTATGACAGGTTCTGCTTTTGAATCTAAGCCCTGGGTACCATTACTTGAAAACTGGTTTGGTGATAACTTTGATTGGTCTATTGTTAAAAACAAAAAGAAGTTTACAAGAACAACAGCAAACCACAGAAATAGATTAGGTCGATTAGGTATTAAAGATAGTGACATTGATACATTATTAGAATTAGAACAAGAGCAACATACAACTGATAGAATGACAGGTTTTTGTGCTCCGGAATTAACTAGAGTAGGCAAGACATGTTTTGCTGATACTCAACAAGCAGTTGATATTGCTGACTACATGGAATTAGCATATCCGCAGTTTAATTATAAAGGTGTGTTTATTGGCGGCCATAACGATGCCGTTTTTAATGTACTAAAGCCGGGCGTGTTACTAACTACACAAGATATTGGACATTATGCTGAATCTTTCCCAGGCTGGGATAAGATATTTTTACCAGAAAGCAACTTAAATCAAGTAAGGCCTTTCTTAGATATTAAAAAGCATAACGAAGGTAAATGGTGGATGCCTGGTGAAGAGGATAATGCAGAGTTTACAGACTTTGTTGAAACTTGGTTAGACGACTGGGTAGGATTTGTAGAAGAAACAGTTTTTGATGTTAACTTATTAATGCTAGATGAAAAAACAGCAGTAGTAAATGCTGAAAATTTAGAATTAGAGAAAACATTCAACTCACATGGAATTGATATGATCCATGTACCAAATAGACACAGGCACTTCTGGGACGCAGGGTGGCATTGTGTTACACTAGACGTTGAACGTGAAGGTGGTCAAGAGGACTACGGCGTTTAATTAACTATGCCGGTTTAGCTCAGTTGGTAGAGCAACTGATTTGTAATCAGTAGGTCCCGAGTTCGAATCTTGGAACCGGCACCATTAAGAAAGGAAAGACTAATGAGAGAAGTATTGTTGGAGGCTTTGAAAACTCATGCTGAAGGAAACATAGCAAAGCATAAAGCAAATGTAGAAGTCTATTTGAATAATACTGTTGGTATCGGTGAGCATAGTGATATTGTTGAAACACTTGAAAAGGAATTAAATTCAATTGCTACTTACGAAGATCAATTAGAGATTTTAAATAAATATTTTAAATGACAAAACATAAACACTTAATTGTAAGAGCAGAAACTAGAAAAACGCCAGACGATCCTAGTTGGTGTCATGCTTGGCTAACAGATTTAGTAAAAAAATTAAATATGAAGATCTGTCAAGGTCCAATTACAGCATATGTTGATGTTCCTGGAAACGCTGGATTAACAGGGTTAGTGATAATAGAAACATCTCATATTGCTTTACATTGTTGGGATGAAACAGACCCAGGGTTAGTTCAATTAGATGTTTATTCTTGCTCTGACTTTGATCCACAATTAATATTTGATCTAATAAAAGAGTTTGACCCAGTAAAAGTTGAATACAAGTTTATTGACAGAGAAACTAGTTTAGTTGAATTAGATTCTCATTCTGAGGCAGACGCTGAAATTGAATATATCACCGTATAAGACTATATGGGGGATTAGCTCAGTTGGGAGAGCGCCTGATTTGCATTCAGGAGGTCGCAGGTTCGATTCCTGTATCCTCCACCATTCATATTATCTAAATTGGTAAATACAGTAACCGATAGGAATCTATAAAAATATGAATGATCATCAACAATCTTACTATAACGCTCTAAGACTTGTTATAGCATCAAACCCGAAAAAAACTATAGAAATTGCCGATGTAAAAACTGGCATTATAGACACCGCTTTGGGTTATGCTAAAGGAGACCATCCTAAAACTTATAATGTTTTGAGTCTAGGTTGTAGCCTAGTTGCTACAGGATTGGCCGCTAGGGGGCATAATGTAAGAGCAATATACTGTCCTGAGGGTCAGCGTAACTTCCTCGCAGAAACATTTGAAGGTGTCCCAGGATATAAAGATACTATAGAAGGAATGGATCACACATTAGAAAATGAAATTAAAGAGGGAAACAAATACGATTTAGTATTAGGATTAGATCAACCTATGACGTATTTTAATACTGAAGACGAACAACGAGAATTTGTAGAGCAAGTAGCAAAAGTTACTAAAGGAAAGTTTGTTACAAGTCTAGTAGATTACAAAAATCAAACAAGCCAGAGTAGGATGGCTGACTTACCATTAACAATAAATATTAGTGGTAAACAAAATTTGTTTATGAACCACAGATCGTGGAATCCGGTTGATAGACAAAACTATGAGAACAATTGGTTACATATCGAAGAAGATAAACTAATTGGATCAAGTAAAACTAAGAGGAGAACGATGTTCTTTAAGCAATTAGCGAAGTTTAGTAGTGATGCCGGTAGTACAGGATTTACTATTCATAAAAACTTATTTTACAAGCCGCTAATTAATAAAACATTTGAACACGTTATTTCAATCGATTATGTATAGGAAAATCAATGATAACACAACAGCAAGACGGAGCAGTTTCAGATCTAGTTAAAGAAACTGTATCAAGTTCAGTTAATAGTGCTATAATGAAAGCACTAAAAACTATAAATTTTCAAAAGATTGTTACAGACCTTGTTGAAACACATTTGACTTCAGGTTATCTGCCAGCAAACAAAGTAGATTTTTCAGCATATAGTTTTAGAGATTTCATGTCTACAGGTATTGACGACAAAAGTAAATCACTACAACTTAGAGTGTTAAATGATACTGTTGTTGTTGAAAATGACCTTGTAGCAGGTGATGTTAAAATAACTAACAGTTTGGAAGCAGGCAGACAGATAAGAGCAAATGTATTAGATATTGTAGGCTCGGCATTGTTTAGTGGTGATACACTAATGTTAGGTAAACTAACGACACAAGATGAAAACGAATTTAAAGGTCCTGCTAAATTTTTAAGTGGAATAGATGTAGAATTTAAAGACGGACAAATTCCGTGTAGTGCTATTAACTTTACAGGATTTAAAATAGATCAATCACGAGTACACCCAGGCAAAATAGAAAGTTTTGAAAGTTCTGGTATACAAGACCAATCAACAGGTACTCAATTAACTATTACCGACTCATTAATACATGTTAGTCAAACCCTCCAAGCAGAGAAAATAGAATCACAAAGATTATCAGTAAGCGGAACAGGAAATTTTGTAAACGTAGATACTCGCTCTGTTACAGCAGAGTCATTAGTAGTCGACGAAGCACAAGTTAGTACAAATATTAATGTGTTAGGAAATGTAACAGTAGCACAAGACTTAGATGTTAAAGGTAATATAACTTTGCCAGAAAGCATTAAAGATGACTTGGTAGAATATATGGGTAGTAGAGTCAAACTAGAAAGCATTATACCCGAAGGTGGAAGTTTAACTATTGGCAAGCGAGTAGTATTAGAAGAACAATCACTAGGCAATACAGTTATAAATTCAAACTTGAGGAAAGTTGGAACGTTGAGAGAATTAGTTGTTTCGGGAGAAACAAGTTTAGCAGATACTGTATATTTTTCTCCGTTAGGAAGAATTGGTGTTAACACTATCGAACCTACAATGCCTATTGATGTGTGGGACGAAGGTGTCCAAGTTACAGTAGGTAAAAGTAAAGCACACACTGGTTGGGTTGGCACTGGTCGCGGTGATGATTTAGAAATTGGTGTTAACAGAGATCCTAAAATTACTATAACACAAGAATCAACGATTATTAAAAATCCAGTTCTCAATGATAGAAAATATACTGAGGGACCTGACATCCCTGGCATCAACGGAGCATCCGGAGATATACATTGGAACACTAATCCTGAAATAGGAAAGTCTGTAGGTTGGATATGCTTAGGTGGAACACGCTGGGCATCTTTTGGGGAGATTAAATGATAGATGAGAGACCAAAAATTTATGAACGTAATCCAGATACTGGAGTAATACGTTGGAGATATGTAGGCGAAAGTCCTGATGATTATGGATGGCCGCACTACGGTAATATACTAACCGAGGAAGAATTAGATGAGCAATAAAGAAGACGAAGGCAAAATAGAAATGTCTGTGAGAGTATTAGGTAACGAACTTATTGGATTTAAAATGGTTGTAGATGATTTTAAAATGAAATGGTTAATATTTGGTGTAATAACAATCGTTGCTTTAACGTATGCCTTTACAACATTTGGACCTACTTTAATGGACACGTTCGGGGAGTAAAATGAGACCGGCATTTGTAATAGGTAATGGAAGAAGCAGAGTAGGATTTGATTTAAAACGCCTAAATATCGCAGGAGTTACATACGGATCAAATGCTATTCATAGAGATGTAGCAGTTAACTATCTTGTAACGTGTGATAAAACTATGCTCAAAGAAGCAACAAATTTAGAAGTAACTAAAAACTCTTTGTTATACAGTAGAGCAAGATGGCTAGATGGTAACAAAGATCCTAATTTACAAGTTGTTCCTGACTTGCCATACCTAGGACCTAATAAAGCCGATAAGGCAGAGCATTGGGGAAGTGGCCATTATTCTATGTTATTAGCATGTGAAAAAGGACACGAAATTATTATAGTGTTAGGATTTGATTTATATGGTACTGCCAACAATATGCAGAATAACATTTATTCCGGAACACTAGGTTATAAAAAGAAAACAGATGAAGCAGTAGATCCAAAATTTTGGATTTATCATAGTGCTAAACTTTTCAAACATTATCCTGATACACAATTTGTTTATATTAATGCCGAGGGGTGGAAAGTTCCTGAAGAATGGAAAGAATATTCAAATTGTAGTGTTGATACATATCAAGGTTTAGAAACTTTTTTGGTTGACTATCCGATATAATTGTAGTATAATTGTACTATATAATTTAACTTAGGTATAGTATACATGAAAATAGGCTTCGCTTGTAAGTATTTACACCTAGATCAAACACAAAAGAAAAAACTACTAGAAGATATTCAACGTCCGTTGAATACAAGATCTACAACAGTACAATGGCTTAATAGACAAACACGAGATGTTGCTGAAGAACGTCTGTGGGATATTATGGTACATAATATTCAATCTTATTATAACCTTGTACAATATGTAAGTACACTTCCAACAGAACTACAAATGGTACGTTTAGGATCTGACTGTCTTCCTGTTTATACACACCCTGAATGGTCTTACTATTGGCAGAAGGCAGATGTAATTGCTTATTGTCAACAACATCTTATTAAAGTAGGCGACTTGGCTAGAAAGCATAACATTCGTTTATCAATGCATCCAGGTCAGTTTACAGTACTAGCAAGTGATAATCCAGATATAGTAAATAGAAGTATAGAGGAGTTTGAATATCATGCGGATCTCATCAGGTACATGGGTTACGGTAAAACTTGGCAAGACTTCAAATGTAACGTCCACATCTCAGGTAGACAAGGTCCAGCCGGTATCAAAGCCGTCCTTCCAAAGTTGTCTACAGAAGCACGAAACACACTTACTATTGAAAACGACGAAAACTCGTGGGGCCTCGATGCCTCACTCGAACTTGAAAAGGAGGTAGCATTAGTTGTCGACATACACCACCACTGGGTTCATAGTGCCGGAGAATATATTACTCCAGGCGACGACAGGATTAAACGTGTTATTGATTCTTGGCGTGGCGTTCGGCCTGCTTGTCATTACAGCATTAGCCGTGAAAACTATATTGTTGATCATCCGATCGATGTAAAACCTGATTATACTAAACTACTAGAAAGTGGTTACAAGAAAGGCAAGTTACGTGGCCATTCTGATTACTACTGGAACAAGCCTGTTAACGAATGGGCTTGGACATTTACTGAAGATTTTGATATTATGTGTGAAAGCAAAATGAAGAATCTTGCTAGTATTAAATTCTACAACGAATTTAAATAAGTCTTAACTTTTTTCCAATCAATGTTATCTTGATGAATAGTACAAACTGTGCTATCTCTTTCAGCACCTTTTCTTATTACTAAATGATCATCCATTTGTAGAGATATTTCGTTATAGTATTCTTCTTCGTATTTTTTACTATACAAAGTATTATGGTTTTTCATAGCCCAAACATCGGCTACTGTAAACTTTGGTTTTATGGTACTAATGGATTCTAGCCATTTTAAATGTTTGTTATCTTTGGGTACTATACCGTTAAACTTAACATATGCCGGAAACTTACTAACAGTAGTAATGTACCGTTTAGACGCTTTTAAGGGGTCGTATAACACGTTTAAGCAGGCACTAGTACCAAAGTACTGCCTTAACTGAAAAGTGGTTAAATGTGTCGGAAAAACCAGCATTTTAGATGTCTGTCGCTGTGCTTTTTCAATGGCAGGACAAAAGATGGCTCTTAAATACCAATCGATATCATTAATATAGTCCTGTATATAATCGTACATAGGTGGCAATCTATCGCCATTTTCCATCTCTCGATCAAAGTGTTTTGGAGCAACTTTTCGTTGTCTAATATCACTAGTTTTAGCACTAGCAATATTCCAAGGTTGTATACCATTATTCTTGTTACTGTACCAATATACATTTGGTAAAGAACATAGTGTTCTAGCAATGCTATGACCACCGCATCCTTTTTCAAAACTAACAAATATTAATTTACTTTCGTCCAAGATAATAAAACTCCCCATTATCATTTACAGTAACCATATCTCCTGTAGCAAACCATTCATTGCCATATACACTAATGTCACCTTTTACATATAACTCATTGTCTCGTATATCTACAGAGCAATATGCTTGATCACCCAATAGTGTAGCACCTTCTATACCTCTAGACTTATAATCTGCCACTTGATCTAAACTTGTAAACGTAGTATTAATAGCACAAGGTCCTACTTCGCTCATACCCCAATTAGTGGTAAACGTAGCACCTTTAGAAACAAATGATTCTATCATTTCCCATGGTACAGGATCACTGCCACAAGTAACATGGATACCAGTTAAGTTTAAGTGTTTAAAACCCTTTGTAAGGGCTAAAATACGCCCGTGTGTAGGCGTTAAGTGAGTATGTGTATACTTTGTTATCTCTTTATTAAACTCGTAAGCATTGAAGTTTACAACGGTTATATCAGCATCTATAGAGAAACCAGGCAACGTTTGGGCAAGTAGCCCGCCGGCATGTGTCATTTTACATACTGTATAAATTTTGGATTGTTTTGTAAGTTGTTGGCTATCTATTGCTGACTTATTAGCATGATATAATTTTTCAGGAGTTTGGAATATTACTTTTGGGGCACCTGTAGTACCGCTAGTTAAAAGGTCAGTTCCTTCTTTTAGTATTTTTGATAAGGTGTTTTTCAGTTCCATCTACTATCTTCTTTGCTAACTTGTATGGTGTAAAAGCGAATACAAATGGAAAAATACTGTGAATAGTTCCTGTAATAAAAACTAATAATGCTAAAAAGTTAAAGTAAGTAGCATAGGCAAAATGCTTAAAGTAGCCAGTTTTAATTTTTTTTAGGTGTTTTATATCTATGTCCATAATATTCTTTCTTGTTTAATTTCCATATGTTCTGTTTAGTATAGTATACATCCTCTTCACCAACAAAGTCAACTATTTTTTGTTTCTCTAGGATGTTAAAAATTTTATTTACTCGAAGCATTTTACCACTAGCGTCGTTATCAACGTTGGTAGTAATATATATTGGAACGTCTGTGTCATTAGACATAACCTGAGCCCACTCTATTTGACGAGGTAAATGCTCAGCAAAGCCATAACTAGACATATGGTATTTATTTAATCCTGCTGGTCTTTGGAATGTTTGTACTCCTCTAAACAATGTTCGGTATCCGTCTTTAAAAGGATGTACACCACTCACGGCAATTATGTTACCGTTTAAAACTGTACCCCACCAAGACCCATTGTTATCCACTAACCACTGCCACTTTAAAGCAGTAAGGTTTTCGTTATTTGCGAAACCCATGTGTTTACATAGTTTGAGGAAATTAGTTAAAGTTGTTGGATTCTGTATTCTTATTGTTTCTGTCATTTAGTAGCACCGTTTCTCCCGCCCCAGAGTTACTTTTTATCCTTAAACAATTCAGTCTTAGCATCTTCGACTGTATCAATAATTTTTTTACTATTAATTACCCAATCCACAGTTTTAATGTCGTCTGCGAGTCTATCTAGTTGTCGTTGTAAAGCAGATTCTAATTTTCTATAATCTAAATCAGAATCTGCTATACCAGAGATATCGACAGATTTAATCTTACCATTCTTAAAATGGATTAAAACTTTATTGATTACTTCTAATGGTACATCCGCCATTGGAATTTCTGATAACAGATCATTCCATTGTGATTGTATTATTTTGTCGTAATCGATGTCCTTGTCATTATCATTATGCTTTGGCATCTGATGTGGTCTTCTTAGCAGGTCGACCACGACGAGGTCTTAGTTCAGGGTTCAAGTCATATGCTTGTTCCTTTAACTTAGCGGCTTCGTCTTCAAATCCTTTAGCCTGATTTAACAAGTTGTCAGCAAGTCCATTGTCATCAAGTAAACCGTCTTGGGGTTGTGCGACTGGAGGAATATTAGGTTCCCCTACGTCTCTACCACGAGGTGCTGGAGATACCATACCAGCATTTTGGTCTAGTTCTCTCATTTTCTCAGCGGCTTCTCCACCTGCTTTTAGTTTATTAACAACATCATTTAGCTCATCTAATCTTACTGTAGATTTAGCATTTGGTGTCATTATAACTTGGTTGGTTTGGACTTTCTTAATAAAACCTTCTTGGTGAAGTACTGTTAAAGCAATTCTACCATCGGTCATAGTTTTTCTTTGTAGAGCATCAGCAAAGTTATCTGCTTGTTGCCCAACATCACTTTGAACACACTCCATAACGGCATCGTGAATTAATGATGGCATACTATCACTATAAACTACTAGAGCCATGTGATCTTCGTTTGGAGTTTGCCTAAACAAGACTACAACTTTTTTGTTGTTGTGAGTACCTGTATGCTTAATTGATGAGGCCATGTTATTCTCCTGTGTTTCCTTCGTCGGAATCTGAATCAGTTGATCCGTCTGTAGGTGTTTCATCGTTTGGTAACTCAGCAGTACCTGGTACTGGTGTAGTACTGTCGCCTTCTGTTGGCGCTGGTGCTGGCTGAATTGAGTTTAACCATTGTACTAATCTATTATATAGATCTCCAACAGTTGCCATTTCGTCTGCTCTAATGGCTCCACGTTCGCTTGAAATCTGAATGATTCTAGCAACTAAACGTAGGTCGCCTAGAGTTAATCCAGGACCACCTGTTGGTGCCGCTGGTGTAGTTTCTGGAGCAGTAGTCTCTGTCTGTGCTTCTGCTTCAGTGTTTTCTGTATTAGTTTCGTCTGTCATTATTATCTCCATTGTTAATCATATAACTCTTAATCATTATATGCTGTTATTATTTACTTAAAAAAGAATCAATTAAATGAATTTCTGGTTCATTTAAAATGTGTCGTCATATTCGCTATCACCTTGTGGATAGGCCAAACTAAAATACGTTGCTTCACTTGAGTCTTCAAATCCTACTGTAATAGTATTTGTACTAGTAAATGAATAGTCATCATTTGTTTCCCCTACCCAATATCTACCTTCTAGTGAAGTGTATATCCAGTATTTTAGTTCTTTAACTTTATCGCCAACTCTCCAAGAATCACATTGAACTAAAATCTTAGTAAAGTGTAAAGGCAAATTATTTACTACTCGTTTACCCAAAACGTTAAGTGGGTTAATATCTTCCATTATCCAAATACCTTTAAAATTAATGCTATAATCCAAAAGAACCAAAATATAAAAGATCCTACAACTAGTAATCCTTTAATTATGTAACCTAGTATTGGTAGCATATTGGACAGTAACCATAATGAAATATAAACAACAAAATATAATCCTGCCCAAAATATTAACGACATTAAGCCTCCTCGTAATGGCAAGTAACACCAAATGGAGCAGTAACATCTTTAGCACCGTGGATAATAAAAACTGTATCACAGTAGTTTTCATCACCCCAACTACCCCATGGGTAACCGTCTGTGAACATAATTAATTTCTTAGGTACAATGTCGTGTTCTTTCATAAATGTCCAGTTAACATCAAACTCTGTACCACCTCCACCTAACGGAGTATAGTCTAACAGTTCGTCAATGTTAGTTGGATCAAATTTAGCATAACCGTATACTTCTGTATCAAAGCACCATAACTGAATGTTAAAGTCTTCATACATATCAGTAATACCTTTAACTTCACTAAAGAAGTCTTTTATCATTGAACTTGAAACTGACCCGGACATGTCAACACAAAGACAAATATCAATTTTCTCATCATTGTCCATTCCTGGAAGAATGGCATCCATGTGCCAAGAACGTCTGTTAATCTTTTGGAAAGTAAAGTCGTTCTTAATAGTAGATTGTATCTGTTGTTGAAGTATTTCTCTCCAATCTAATTTAGGAGCAGTCCATTGTTCAATAAGTCTTTTAACACCTTGTGGAATGTTACCAGCACTATTACCAGCCGCCGCGGCCGCATTTAATACTGCCTCTTTCATTTCATCTTTAATTGCTCTACGATCTTTTTCAGATAGTTTAGGTTTGCTCTTACTAACAGGGTTACCATTTTCGTCAGTTTCTTGATTACCGTTTGAATCGCCATCGCCGTTATCACCATCTAAATGTTCATCTAACATTTTTTCAAGCAATTCGTCCATGTCAATTTTATCAGCATTTTCATAAAGGTCATCATATACCTTTTCAAAAGACCAACCATAATATTTTGTTTCGTGTAAAATAGGAACTACTTTAATAGGAGTACCAACTTTGTTTTGTACCAAGTCACCGTTAACACAATAGTCAGCGGCAATATTTGATAACTGTGGATTACGTCCTTGGTTTCTAGCCATATGATCGTAAACTACATGAAGTATTTCGTGTCCCATTAAAAATAGTATTTCACCGTCTGCTAGTTTTTCAATAAACTTAGTATTGTAAAAAAAGTGTCTGCCATCAGTTGCGGCAGTTGGGCACCAAGCATCAGCATTAACAAGTTTAAGTCTTAAAGCAAGGTTACCATAAAAAGGATGTAAAATAAGCAAACCAATTCTTGCTTGAACTAGTTGCTCACGTACTTTAAGATCTAACTTAGGGTCAGTTTCAAACCCAACCTCACAGCCGGGTTTAATATCTTCTTTTGCGGTAGGATTAATATTTGACATCAAAGCCTCCTATTTCTCATCCATTGAACGTGCTTTTCTAATGTACTTACCAAACCTTTCGTGGAACTCATTAAAGCTCGGTAACTCTTTAGGCTTAACATTAATACCATATCTTACAATGGCAGTCTGAGCTCCCATTACTGTAAGTTCAGCATCAAAGTTATCCATCATAAACCTTAGGAAGTTCTCAATATACTTTTGAGTACTTGCTCCTGATTTTTGAGCTCTTTCACGTAACTCGTAACACATAGACATAGTAAGTGAATAACGACCTGACATTTCAACATCTTTGTCAAGTGTTTTAATCTTACCTTCTAAAATTTCAGTTGGGTTAGGAAGTTTGTTTCTAGCCTTCCTAGTTGCCATAAACTTAACAGCAATGCCTTCACCAATCGCACCAGATACTAAGTCAGTAAATGTTTCATCATCTAAATCATCATCTGTAATTAGTTCCGAAACAAATGTCCAAGAACGAGGTGTAGCAAAAGAACGACTTGAACCTTTAGGATCAAAGTCAAACAAGTCTTGTTTATGAACTGTAATGTGTCCAATAACATCAGAATGGATATCGTTGTTAACAGCCCAATTCAACCAACTGTCATAATCAACTCTCATTTCTAAATGTAAAAATCTGTTTGCCAACGGAGCAGGCATTCTGTAAACAACACCTTTATCAGTTTCTCTGTTACCTGCCGCAATCATAACAACGTTTTCAGGTAATACATAATTACCAACACGTCTGTTAAGAACTAACTGGTATGCCGCCGCCTGTGTACTTGGAGGAGCAGAGTTAAGTTCATCTAAAAACAATACAACTGTGTCATATTGTTTTGCTAATTCTTTACTAGGTAAATCAACTGGTGGAGCCCAATCCATTGTACCTGTGTCTTTATTATAAAAAGGAATACCTTTAATATCTGTAGGTTCCATAAGTGCCATTCTAAGATCAATTAGTAAAGCATTACCAAGTTCACCAGAATCAACCAAACCTTGTGCTAGTTCGGATTTACCAATACCCATTGGTCCCCAAAGGAAAATAGGACGCTTTTTAGCGAATGCTTTAGTTATGCTTCGCTTGGCGCCTTCGGAAGTTACTGTTCTGTGTTCTGTAATTGACATATATTCTTACTCCTTTTTTATTAACTATACTTACAGTATACAGTCTATTGGCCAATTTGTCAACCATTT
>ERZ1046740.2116-NODE-2116-length-13107-cov-4.437174_pt1 | contig 13107 bp, 9 predicted proteins | sample MGYA00383093_ERZ1046740 | MGnify/ENA primary metagenome ERZ1046740 (study PRJEB29581, sample SAMEA5548363) | metagenome | biome: marine; feature: coastal; material: water | depth 25 m | study: Short-term variability in the microbial, nano- and picoplankton...
GATGACGTCTCTACCTGAGTTGATTTGGGTATTCTTGTCGCCATTGATGCGTTGATTCACATCACCCTTCTCGGACATGAATCTGCTACAGGTTTGTCTGTGTTAATGTTTTAGCAAAGAGGTTGTAAAGCAGTGGGCCCTCCTCTGATTATGTGAGGATTGATTGGCTCTTTTGTTCAAATTCTAAAGTGTCAAATACTCAAGTATGAAGAAAAATGTGGAGGGCTTGGTTTGGTGATATGCAAAAGGGCAAATTGCATGCTTGTATCTCTTACAAGAACGATCATCAGCAGGTGAATATTCGAGCCTCAAAGAACTCCGAACTGCAGCATTGGTTCGATCAATCGCTCCGATTCCTGCGGGCCCTCTTCCACCGATTACACTTTTTGTTTAGTCTAAATTGTCATCAAAATCTGTACGAATTGAGAAATCCCATTCATGTTCTGGTACATTGGCCTTTTCCAAAAGCCATCTAGCAGATCTCTTTCTGTAATCTTCGGTCGAAAGAGAGAATACATTAGGTTCAGAATGTATCCATTGAACAAGAATCTCTGCAAGTTCTTTCATTCGAACTGTCGATTTTAATAGGAATTGCTTACTATACAACCTTTCATCCCAAACCATGACAGAATGTAGTAATGAGGAGAGATACCTCTTTGAATTCATATCACTCAAATCCATGATTTTTTGGAGTATTGAATTCCACGCGTCGAATTTTTTACGTTGATTCCCAAGCAAACCTTCTGTGATGAAAGAGAATATATCATTACATATTTCTAGCTCGGCATCCCCAAGCCATCTTGTCTGATACAGATTACCTATCTTAGAGAGTCGATATTGTAACCGTTCTAGTTTTCCTCTATTTGCTCTGTTCTCATCTGCATATGAGATGCCTGAGAATCCAGCGAGGTACAAAAAATCGTGGACATCATTGTAAGAGTCGGTGTAATATCGAGATATAGAGATTAGATTGTTTAAACAGAGTGTAGTACTGTCACTACTGGATAAAATCTCAGACCCACGAAACAATTTGTCACGATAATCCCCCCCTCCTTTCATACAATCTACGACAATCCTCACAAAGAGATGCCGGGCGGTTCGAGAAGGTTCAGACTCAAAGAAATCATGAATCAAATGTCGTTGTTCATCTATATTTAATCCTACTAAATCAGTAAACAAGGAAAGCAGACTTTGTTGTTCCAATTCATCATCCCATTTGTAATCAATCTCAATAAGGATATTTGGATATTCAACTGAATATTCTTGCTGTAGCGTGGAATGATATCTTATCAATTCGTCCTTGTCGTGTGATTCGAAGAAGAACACAGTCTCGTACATTAACAAGACTTCGATCTTCAATTTCTGGTCTAATTCATTTATTGTTATTGAATTTAGGAATCTCTTTGCTTCGTCAGCGTGCAGGAATTTATTGTACAAAAGTTTAGCAATTTTGAGGTTCAATTTTGCAGTGTAATCTTTTTCGTCAAGCGATTTTGAAAAATCAAGTGCTTTTCTTCGATCCATCTTGTCCGATAATATGGGCACAACATACAGGTGCTTGTGAGAATCAGAGCCTTCCATTGCCTCGATTAACAGATTGACTCTATTCTCATCCCTCTCATGAATTTGAATGCGTCTTATCTCTGCTAATAAATCGCACCTTTCCATAAGGCTTTGATTGAAACTGATAAAGCCCTTAAGGTCATATTCGGGTATAATTTCACTTGGTACTTTTCGTAGTTCAACAATACAATCAGTGAAGTATTGTTTTGCTTTAGCATACTTCTTCCATGCCATTGCATTCTGGCCAAGATTTCTCAATGCTTTTGTGATTTCACCAGTATCACCATCGTTGACTTTAGCGTACTCCCTTCTTCTGTATCCGAGACATTGATTTTGCAACGCATCAGATTCTTCATACTCGCCGAGATACGACTTCAATCTTCCAAGGATGACTCGAGCGTTATCAGCGTCATCATCGCGTTCTAATCCTGTGTGGAAACGCATTAAGTTACCATAGAGGCTCGCTGCCGCGGGGAGTTCACCCACCACCCACAAGAAGTTCGCAACCTGTCGCTTAATTTGAGAAAGTACGGAAATGCTGTACTTCCGTTCCACTAGGGACCATTCCAACAGTTGCTCAACATCAAATGGACCTGGGTTTTCTTCCAATTCCTCCTTATGGTAGAGGCTCACAATTTGGTCAATAATATGTCGCGCTTGGCCGATATCTTTTGCCGTACGGCGAAGATAAGCAAGGAAGAGCAGAGCCTCCATCAGATATTTATCATCCTCCTCCGCCTTACATAATTCAATACATTGTAACATTGATTTGAGAGCACTTGGCACATCCTGATTGTTGAGGTATGATGCTCGAGTCATCCAATACGTGAAATAACCCCGATCCTCAATGGATTTTGAATCGTTCAGCATTTGAAGCGCATCTCTCCAACCTTCTTCGGCTGCCCCCATGTCTCCTTTGACGTACCAATCCCAAGCATCATTATCGGCTCTCTCGACATTACGATCTTCGATTGTTTTTTCTTCCCGCGCTTCTGTGTTATCACTAGGCATTTCCCCACCAGGCCCGGTAGAACCTTCTCGAAGAGAGGAACGGGTTGGTTCGTCTTGAATCGAAACTGAAATATCCCGTCCAGCAGCGGTTGCTCCTGGACCAATGGCAATAACGGCGTCTCCACTTATGCTGATTTGGATATTGTCATTCCCAGATTGGTTCTGATTGACATCGCCATCCCGGGCTGTGCCCGCGGAGCGTGGATGCGTAAGTATTGAATCCCCCTCTTCCAATAGTTCTTTGATAATTTTTTCAAATATATCAAACGTACCACTTCTCCACATATTCTTTTCATTCCAATATATGCTCCAATCCCAGGCGTAAGCGAGAATCTGATTTCTATACATCAATATTTCCTCTATTCCGAGCCCGTATCGCCCTGAAACCTTGCTAAAACTATCTAAAAAACAAGTAATTGTTGGTTTGATTTCAGCATCCATAAAATGATATTCCAGAGTTCCAGTGGGTCTACATTCATACTGAATAAGGGCTGCTAACAAACGGCCCAGCGAACCACAAATCCCTAGCCCATAAAGAGAAAACCGCTTTTCAACATCTTTACTTTCTTTTGTCTTATAGAAAATACGGGATGACAAATCCCCTCCAACCTTTTCTATCTTATCAGTCCCCTTTTGACAATACAGGGCATCTTCAAAATCAATAAAATAAATATCATTATTTTTCTTAACGAGGAAGTTACCACCCCACTCATCTCCATGAACAATATGGTGTTGTTTCCTCTTGACTTCTACCGTCGAAAGAAGTATTCGAGTACCCATTGAACTTCGAATAGTCTCTAAATCCCCATCTTCAAGCCGAGGGAACGTATGGCCAAATTTTTCTTCTTCTGTAATTTCTTCAATGGTAACGTCACCTCTAAAATACGCTTCCATCACACCTGTAAAAAGTGCCTTTCGTCCTTCTTCCTCCGCCTTCCGGAATCTAAAATCCAAAGTCTTACAATTGCTAGTTTCTTGTGTTATCATCCTAACAAACAAACCCCCAGGTATCTCCTCTAAGTAATATTTAGGAATGTATTGTGCACTCCCCAAGCCCGCAGCAATCTTGTAGCGCTCCACAAGTGCACCAAAATCGGCTTGTTTCTCGAATAAGTGATAATAATGATTTGCATCCTTGAAAATCACCTTCGGGCCCCAGGCCGAAGTAACATTTTTCCAAGTAACCTTTACGATCTCATATCCATTATCTCGCATATCGAGTGCTGCGAACAATTGCATCTTTGAAATTTCGCGGACTTTGGATTCATCCGATGAATTTGAAACATCATCAGGCATCAACAGCTCGTTTACCTGAGATATCACCTTCTCGGATTGTTCCTCCATAGAGTCTCTCTTCTTATTTTCATCAAATAAAAAGTATTTGAGAATTATTAGTTTCGCCTCATCAACGAAGTTTGAATTTGACTCCATACTCTTGAGTATCTTATCGTATTGTGTCTTCTTCTTCTTGTAATCTCCTTGATCATGAGTCATGGCCACATAAGAAGAGCCGATATCATGTTCATGATACCAGATTGATTCGATTGTTGAAACATCCCATTTTATGATTTCATTAAACAAATCATCAATCTCAGACCCCACAAAACCCCTCCTACTCAGATTTCAAAAAATTGTTTAAATCTTCCTTCAACAACACACCGTATGCCCGGCGAGTGTGCACGACATCTTCTCTTTTGATACCGTATTTGGATTTGTCTATTATTCTTTTCAAAAAGGTAACAAAGGTTCTTGCGCCCTTTTTTGGTTCATCGTTATGGAACAAATTAGGTCCGACGCCCCAGTATTTGTCTCCTTCTTCAGAATAGTCCCATTCTTCATCATCACCATCAATTCTCCAATGGTCAATGCAAATAACCACTCCTTTGACCTTCTCATTCAAAGTAAAAATGGAATTGATTTCAGCCAAGGTAACATTCGGTGAAACGATTGGTAGTTTTCCCTTTGAAGAAACGTTCCACTCCCACTTTTCTCTACCCAGTTGAAGACAATGGCTCATTTCACCACGAAAACCCTCAGCCGCCGGTTGATGTATTACCCCCTTGCCAAATTCTAGAATTGACAAACTATGAAATTCAGATCCGCTTTCATATTCACCATCAATCAATTTTGTCTGAACCGTTCCATTTTTGCAACTAGCAATATATTCCCACAAAAGTCTATCCTTTCTTGGGTGATATTCTAACTTTGATTTTACATCAATCCCCATTCTTTTCCCACCTTCAACTAACTTTCTAGCAAGAATTCTTTTGATAGCATCAGCCATAAGATTTTGAACAAGTAGTGATGGTGGGGCCGTACTGCCAAAATACAATCTTGCGCCCGTTGTTTTTGGTTCTTCCTTTCTTCGAGATAGAGGGAAAAAACTACCCACAATGGCATCATTCCATGATGAAGTTTGCATGCCATAGCGTTCTTTACACGCAAAAGGTACTTTTAATTCATTTTCGCCGGCAAATAATTCTTTTACACCACCAAGCAATTCTCCAGTGATTCCAGCCTTCGTATAATATTTCAATAACACCCTATTCATCATTTTATTATACTCGGCTTCATTCTCTGGCTTTCCTAGATTTAGCCTTGAGATTTGTGCCCCCAAGGATGAAAAATGTTTTGCCTCCGTATCTATTAACTTAGCAAGTTTGTCGTTTGGACAAGCCTCTCCGATACGCTTTCCACACCCGGTGCAGCCCGTAGACATCATCTTCTTCCACGCGTGTTCGTGTCTCATTAGGATCGGAGTCAATCTCTGAACCGTTCCACCCATCTCTTCTAATTCTACAAGTATATCTTTGATATTATTCCTATTAATGGCCAATTCACCTTTATCTGATTTAATTTTAGGAAAGGGGGAATCGTTCTCTTCTTTTCTTGTAATGAATGCTTTTAGATCCTCATGAAAAAGTACATCCTTGCTCTCCCAGTTGAAACCAACTGGGATTCTCTCTTCATTTCTCATATATTCAACAAGGAAAAGTGATTGAAGGGTAAAATATAACTGGCTTAACTGAGCTCTTTTGATTTGCTTGTAGCTATATTTGCCTTCGACAAGTTTTTGGGCTCTAACAAGATAAAGGTCAACGTTTCTATCAAGGAACCGGGGGGCCATCGCTTCCCCCCCTCCTCCTGTGGACAATCTAATCGGGTTTTTGACGATTTTAAATTTTTCATCAATAGAAAAATCCTTTGGCAGCCCCTTTTTCAATATCTCTAATTGCTCAGTCGTTGCTTCTGCCTCTAATTTTTCTGCCCAACGTTGCAAAGTCAACAGGGTCCCTTCAACATTTTCATTCTCTATAAGATTCTCTAATATTGAATTAGAATGAAGTGGGTAAGGCATATTTGTTTTGGGGGTAACCGCACTCATGAAATCCACCTCAATACTGGGCGTAACCCTTCCACCAATTCAAAGCGTCGGTGCAGTTTGTGAATCGATGGGAACTTGGTATTGCGTATTTTCCTCCATCTAAAATTTCTTGTGAATTATCTACGATCACGATGGTTATTGGCTGTAAAGCAGCAATAATATTTACCATCGTACTCACCTTGTATTTGACCGTTTTAGGCGCCTGATTATGCGGTTTACAAACCAACCGAGCACCACTCACCCATAACCCGCGTTTACGAAGGTCTTGTTCTGTTTGGGCGTGATGTAAACTATCGCGAGCCGTTATGAAAAACACCTTTACCTGCAAGGCTCCCTTTCCAGCAATACTCTTAAGAAACTCTACAGCATTGACCATTGTTTTGTCATCACAGAACAGTGATGGTTCAGCAAAAGCCTCGAGGAAAGCTTGTTTCCCCTTCGGATATTGTCGATCAGGATCGCCATAAGGGCCGATAACAAAGCCCTGCTCTTCCATTATTCTCTCTCTGTGCGTACCATCGGTCAAGGTACCATCTATATCGATAAAAAATATTATCGGGCCATCTTTCGATTTCACCTCAGTCTTCAATTTCAGTCTTAACGAATTACTCATCAAACAGTCCTCTACTAGATCTGCTATCAAATCCTAGTCGGCACGTGCAATTTTACATTTGATAGACAGATGGTATGTGGCCTTAATGGGAAACCGGGTGGGAAGTGACTCCCGGTATGGGCATCCGGTTCACCCAAGTCACAAAACCGGCTCTGTTCAAGAGTTTCTCGTTAAATTGTGCTGAGCAGGTACAGGGAATAAGAGGGCTGCTCCAAAGATTCACCCTCTCCCACTATACCCCGCCATCCACCACTTCAAAAATCATCGTAGTGTAATTTGTGCGTGCGTTGTATATCTTGATGACCTATTCATACTACGATAGATTAGTGAAAGTCATGCGCAAAGACTACCCGAGAATAATAGGTACCTTCGATGAACGAATTCTTCTTCTTACCTGGACCAATAAAGTATACCAATTACTACCTAAATTACATTGCGATGTATCATTTGATCAAGAGGCCTTTGCACATATAACAGTCGGGTTTCTACGAGAAAAAACAAATAGAGAACAGCTTATGGGGCTTTGTAGTTTTTCAAATCCGAATCGCGGACATACAGTTCAACACCAAAGCAGACACGGCATCCACAGAATATTAATCGACAGAAGGCTCCTTTCACAGAATCCTGAGGAGTGCGTTAAAACCATTCATCACGAGTTCGTCCATGCTCTATTGAAGAATTTTAAGAATTCTCATGATGAGCAGTTCTGGGAACATGAAGCGCGAATTAATGGACATATTTCTCGGATTATTAATGAAGCGACGAGCCGGGATGTCCTTTAAGTGATTTCAGCGTTTATGGGCTTCAATTCTGGAACATGTTAGGCTGTTTCAACTTAGTTCCTGATTATGTCAACGATTATGCTATTCTCAGGGTGTGTTGGGAAATTAAATCACCCATGATTAAGGTCAATGCAGTAACAAAAATAATAGTGAAATATGACGAGGAATGGTCGATGAGAAGTGAGGTAGAGATGATGAGTATAACGTTTGCTATTGGTACTGCGAGGGGGCCTTCAATAATATCGGGGTTGTTGAGAAATAATAGCAATGGCGTCAAGGCAACAGGGGATAGTATGCTGAATATAATAAAATAAAGGCCCATAGTAGTAGTGGTTGCACTTGCAGCAATTAATAACAATCCAATTAAGAATATGATTGGAGAACTAAGAATAATGATTCCGAGAAGGAATACTACAAATATTGATCCAAGTGCCAGAGAAAACCTCTCAAGAAGTGAGAGATATGGTGAAAATAAGAGTAAGAGAATTAACAATATTCCCAAAAGAAATGGTTCGCTCATTCAATCACCTTGATAGGATTCAAATTAGGTAGTTCAACCGTTGCTGCTGTCGGGTGAAAATTTGGTTGGTTGGGCCCATTTGTACTAGTGATTTCCTCTGAAAAGAGACACATCTTGATAGCGATATATGTGCCAATAAGTAGTCCTACAATCCAGCATGAAATGAGGTAACATATTGTGAAATACATGTAACTTCAAGCGTGGTTAACACCGAATCTATTATCATTAAATCACCCCTTCACATGGTTATAAATTTCATGCTCTTGGAATTCAGCGGAAAGCCTCTCTTTACTAGACATGAGTCGCAATCTTAGAACACCAACAGAAACAATGCCGATAAGTGTCATTGCGGCCATATTTGAAATAATGATTGATATCGAATTGATAAGAATACCATATATTACCCACATAGCGAGGGTTGTGAGAATTGTAAACAGGGTTGGCAACGAGACCCCCTCATGTCGTTTGTAGCGCCACACCTCGTTAATTTGGGGGAGCCAGGCCACCAATCCAAGAAGCCCCGCCACAAACCCTACGACTTCAATATTCAAAGTAGATAACAACGAAGCACCCCCATGGGTGCGGTTTGAAGTTTGGATGTGAAAAGAAACAATCCCTCGGCCAACATTTGTATTTGACCGAATTCCGAGGATCCTTCGCCACCCCTGTAAACCGTTACCAAACTGTGGAGTTTGTTAGGCATCATATTCTCCACCCATGCCCGCAAACCTGACATTGTAAAAATGCAACCTCTGGTTCATCGGTTTGATCCATTTGGCGCAATTCGCACGTAGATTCTCTTGCCTCACATTTAGGACAGTGATATGTATCCGTAGTTGGCATCTTTAATTTTTCAATTACTTCAAAGATTCTAAGTTCTGGCTCCCCTGTTGAAGTAATCAATGCATTTTTGATATCGACCCTTTCTCCAGTAGACAAAACAATCTCTCTAACAGCAGCATCAGTAGTATCGCAACTCTTGCATTCTAGCCCTCCACCCAGCAAGTAATATCCTAGTGTTCCACATACATCACAAAACATTATTCCATCCCCATTCCGATCTGCTCTTTTAGAATTCGTACCTTTCTCAATACAAGTTGTAAGGATTGTAAAACAGTTTTTGAATCCAAAGGAGGCTCAATTACCTCTTCGCCACCTTCTGACTTGTCTTCCAAATTTATTAGGTCGCAGGTAAGCTGATCAGTTTCTTCCGTAACCATATAAGTGACAGTCAATTCTTCTACTGCCCCAATTCTATGGTGGAGTTCTTTAGGCATCATATACCCAGTTCCAGCATCAAAGTATCGAAGAGGGGCTTCAACGATATCGCAAAATCCTTGATGTACAACTGTGTAGGTCTTTCCATTACGCGTGTAGGTGTGAAAATAATACTCTTTACCATCAATTACTTTGTAGAGGTACATAGGTAAAGCTCCACAAAGGACCTTTGAGGTGAAATCCCAGCGATGATTGTGTATATTCTGGTCGGCCACTGCATCAACATCAAAGATATGAACTCGGTACTTTTTACCATTGACTTTTGCAAGAGTTAGTTTGACAAAACCATTTTTATGAATATAAGACTGCTCTCCAATTTTATTAAGAGTGTCTTCACTCGTAAGGGCGGATAATATCGCCGTTTCTATTCGTTCTAGATCACCTATTGTCACTTTCGATGAAGAAAGTGTTCGTGGTTCGCAGATTGCTTCAGCATGGGGGGATTTTGGCCTCATGTTGTCAACGAACTAACAGTCAGTATTAGGGGCTAATTTTGCACGTGCAGATTAGACCACATACAATCAGATAAGCATTTCAATGACCTAAAGAATATTTCAGTGTTAATAATAGATGTAGAAAGTGGTGGCGTTTTGCAGATTACTTCAGTATTGGGGTTCCTGTGGCTCATATTGTTAACGTATTAATAATCAGTATTAGGGGCCTTATTTTGCACGAGCATATTCTGTGAAATTAGCAACTTTTAGGAGATAGATGCAGAGGCAAAAATTAATCCGTGGGTTTGTTCAAATATCATTTAAGGAGATTGTAACAACAATGGTATGTTCCATCAATCACAGATAGACTTCTTTTCTGTGAATGTTATTTCTTGGACCCATTTGATTATTGCGAATATCTTCAACATATTGCTTTCCGTCATCATTTCGGCAATAGGTGATCTCGCTCTTTCCAATGTAATAATTCCAGTGCCTCTGAAAGATTTCAGCACGCTCCTTTGTATTAGCGGCAATCGATGGAACCATGTGATACATATGCACACTATGAACTGCCTTTCTCATAAATTTAGCAACAACTTCTGGTAATAATTTTGAGAGCCAAGTATCTCGCATATGCATCGCAGGTCTACTGATGATATATCTTGGATTATTTAATGGACCAAGTACTTCTTCAAGGCTTTTAGTGAATTTTGCAGCCCCATCTTCAGTTGCATGTTCGAGATGGTACCTCAACCACCCACCCCCTCTACTTCCACCAGCAGCCCTGCATTCTCTATCAATTTCTCCAAGTTCTATCAAGGTATCAACAATAACCTTTGATATCTCAAGCATTAATGATTCATCAGTCCATAGTTTGTAATTGACACCAAATTTGAAACCTCCGCCGAACCCTGCACCCATTTTAGCCTCTACGGCAGAACTGGATTCGACCTCAAAAGGTAATCCTATACCCCATAGATTCCTGATATGCGGCCTATTTGATGCCCTTTTCAGCATCTCCTCATTGAACAAAGCCATTCCTTCGTTAACACCTTCTGGTTTAGCATCGTTAAATGCAGCATGAACGTGACCTACTCCTTTCTCGATAGTTCCATCATCACAAACCCCATACAATTGTTTGTGTTTTCTTTTGAATCTATCATAGTCATCAAACCCTTTAGTAAATTCTTCGGCAAGACAAACTATATCCCAATTATTAGCAACTTTATCCTTCCATGCTGAGTCTAGTCTAATAGAGCGCCCACGTAATTGGTTGATACTCATGCTTGTAGTCACAGTCGTCATATCCACTAACACATTAATTCTAGATGCATCCCAACCCTCACCCAGTAGTCCGCGTGTTCCTATCAGACATTTTGTCAATCCTTCTTGGAAAAACTCGGTTATCATCAAAGAATAGTACCGAGGAGCCCAATCCTTTCCCCTACCGTGTATTTCATGAAATCCGTGATGTACGTGATCTTCTAATTTGATGTCTAATCCTTTCTCTGAAATCCAACTTTTGGTGCGAGACATAAAGCGTTCAAACAAATCATCATCAACTAATACAGTACTTCCAGTCATCAGTATAGGGTCGAGCGAATCCCCTTCAGGATGAGATACCATGGAACGGAATACAGCTATCGCTCCCCCAGCTTCATCATCTAGAATACCATCGACCAAACTAGTCGCAGATGTCTTTTCGAAGTCGGTAACAATTACAGCCCTTATCTTATCCCCTAGAGCACTTATTTCAGTAGAAAATATCTGGCTCAATGCAGAAATTTTCGAAGAGGAATATGCCATTACCCGCCCTACAGGTGATGCGCATGGTCTTGAACCAGTTTCTGTTATTTGAATTCCCAATAACCGTAAGCGAGACACTACTGACTCTGAGATTTTGTGGTCCTCAGGGTCTTTAGAACGCCTCAACCCATGCCTAACATATCTATCTAATACAGTTCTAAGCATACTAATTCTGGTCCATGATTCATCATTAGTTTCCATTGGAATATTGGGAACGTCTGAGGGTAATAGATTGTTAGTAGATTGTAAAAACCGCCTTGCATTATCGGCGAAATTTGAGTTTTTGCGGTAGAATTCTTTCCAATCCATCGTCTTTCCACCGGGCGATTTTCTTTCGGCCAATGATTGCAGCACCCAACTATCTAAATCTAACACTCGATTTGGATCTCTAGAAGTATCCTTTCGGCGTAATTCACTTAGTAGGTCTTCAAACTCAGAATCAACCCCTGCAATATATTGCAATTCCTTTGTATCAGGTCTAACAAAGTAGCATAAATCTTGGTAAGGTGCTAGATTTGCTTCGCGAACTAGTGCAGGAACTGGCACTTCGTAATCCACAGGTCCAAAAAATTCCTCATAGCGTTTCGCATCATCATCATCATAATCATCGAGTACAGGAGGGGTGGCTGTTAATCCTAGGACAACTGGGTTTCCAAAAAGTTCCTTTACTTCGGTTAGTATTCGACCCCAATGATGCATTAGGTGATGACATTCATCTAAAATTATTAGTCCGATTCCAATTCCTTTCAGTCTTTCGAGATTTTTCTTAGCACTTTCCCCCAATATCGAGAGTGCATTTCCTTGCTTTGCAACATTGTCACGCGCCTTCTTACGGTAGGTTCCCAACCTTGTTTCATAATAGTCAGGATTTCTTTGTTTAAGGTCATGCTGCCATGCTTCACAAGACTCATAATCATCAGCCTCTCCCTCGCTAATCAGTTTTTCAGACCAAGCCATTAGTGCTTGTTTTTCAATATCTTCGCCGCCCTTACCCGGTGCTGTAATTGATTGATAGGTGAGAGAGGTGAGCAATCCTGGATTTTTGGGATCTGTACTGATATAACCCTCCTTTCCATCCAAATCAAATAATGAGGTTCTTGCAGCCCATTGCGCTTGAATTGCCGAATTGGGAGATAGAACAAGTGCCGGCTTCTTTACCAAATCAGCCCACACATATAGTCCAAGAATTGTCTTTCCTGAACCCGGAGGTGCTACAATGTGTAGTCTAGTTTCACCGTTGTTTAATTGAGGGATAATCACCTTACTCGCAGCTTCTTGCGAAGGCCGCAATTTCCCGGCAAAATGGATATTGCCAAAACCAGGAAGTGTTTCTGGCATGATTCTACCACCGAGTTTGAAGTTTAAGAAAGCGTTGGTGCTTTACGTGAGAGATTAGAATTCAAAGGAGAACCATCCAACACCCGTCAGTTGGATGGGCACCCATACAACGCCCTCTACGAGGGTGGTTTTTTGAAAATATAGAGATGGATGGTCCTCCCTCTGCATATAGAAGTCAAACGATGACAAAGTGCAGGATTCTCACCTTCGCGCGAACGGTCGTTGCGCTGAGAGATGTTCAGTTCGCGCTTGGTTCTCATCCTGCCCTGCGAAGATGAGTATTGATGAAAGTGCAGAGGGCAGGATTCGCAGGGCAGGATGAGAACCAAGCGAACCATTGAGGACTGGGACCTCATCCCAGCGCCGTTGACCAAGCT
>ERZ1046740.2121-NODE-2121-length-13100-cov-4.623151_pt1 | contig 13100 bp, 13 predicted proteins | sample MGYA00383093_ERZ1046740 | MGnify/ENA primary metagenome ERZ1046740 (study PRJEB29581, sample SAMEA5548363) | metagenome | biome: marine; feature: coastal; material: water | depth 25 m | study: Short-term variability in the microbial, nano- and picoplankton...
CTTAGCATATCTTGTCATAAGACCTTTTCTTGGTGTAAAAGTCTCTGGGTCATATACTAGAGGAGTCATCATTAATGGTACATATGGTGCATATACAGCTCCTGTTTCTAGGAATTGTGAACCTCTGTATCCCATTAAGATAATGTTCTCAGTCATGTAAGGGTTTTTGTAAACCTTGTAACGACCGTTTAAAGCTCCTACTTTCTGTACTCCGAATGCAAAATCCATTTTGTCACCGTCAGTGTTAGCAGCATATCCAGGAATTGATTCTAAGATAGTTGCTACAGTTGGAGAACATACTAGGAAGTTTGCTCCACCTCTTAAGGTCTTTTGGTGAATTTTGTTAGATACTTTTTGGATTTTAGTTCCTAAAGTTTGGAACCACTGTCCTTGAGTATTGTAAAAATCAGTTGAAGAAGCATCAGCACTTGACCAGTTACCAGTTGTAGTTGGACCTTCCCAAGTTTTGTTGTTCTTAGCTGACCATCTTTCAGTAGTTACAGCATCTTGAATTAACATGTCTAAGATCTCTAAATCGATTTCCATAGAAATGTACTCACTCAATAATGATGTTAACTCAGCCTCAGCATCAATACTGTGGTATGCGTTAAGATCTTGAGCAAATTCTGGAGTCCATTGAGCCTTCAATTTTCTTGTTTTAGCTACAATTGCTTCAGAAGCTAATTCTACGTTGATTTCAGGAATCTTTAATGAACCTGCTGTATCTTCGAAGTCTCCTCTTGAGTTAGAAGCTGGTTGCTTACTGAATACTACTTTAATAGCAGTATCTACATTGATATCAGTACTAGAATCTACTACAAAAGAAATTGTGTTAGTAGCAGCATTGTATACTGTGAATTCTGGGTGTACTTTGTTGATGTCAGTAGCAGCGTTAGTAGATGTAAGTGTAAATGAACGAACAGCTTCTAAATCAGCGTTATCTAAATCAGTAGATAATACGTTTACTTGAACAGTGTTAATTCCTGCAGCAGCTTGAGATGCAGAAAAATCAGTATCATATCCAAATAAGTGCTCATCTGCGTTAAGGTCGATAGAAGCAGTTGTAAACTTACCAGTTGCTAAAGCAGATGCTAAGTTAGTTGCTCCAATTGCTAAAGAAGCAGAGTTGATTGAGTATCCGAAACGTCCAGCTCCGTATAATCCACCGTCTACATCTTCGTCAACACCCATTTTGCTAGATGCTTCAGATACATTACCGTACATGTTGTCTCCAGCAGCAAAACCGCCAGTGTCAGTACCGTATTTAAAGTCTAAGTAAAATACAAGTCCTGAAGGTAAATTCATTGGTTGTACAGATACGAAGTCTTTAGCAGCGATTTGAGCGAATACCTTACGTACTAATGGTAAAGCTACTCCAGCCCACTGCTCTCCAGCGCCACCTCCGTGAGATGCACCTCCTGCGTTTGTAGATGATTGCTCAGCTACAATTTGCTTAGCTTGATTCTCAAGAATCATTGCCATGTTGTTTTTCTCGACCTCAGAGGTATATCCTTCTAAGAGTCCAGATTGGGACCATTTTCCAGCTAAACGAGCAGCATCTGCTTGTACGCTTTTGAAATTGTTAGATCCTTCTAATAATTGATTGATTTCCATGATTATTAATTGGTTTTTTTAATTTTAATTATTTAATTATTCCTGCTAATTTTTGCATTCTTTTAACAGCGTCGCTAACTTCTGAAATAATTTCTGGTTTTGAAGCAGTTACTCCAGTAGCTTTAGATGCCATTCCTAATTTAGATTCTTTAATTGATCCTTTAGTAGATTTTACTACTACGTTATCAGATACAGTTTCGAATACTAATTTCACTTCTTTTACTGTTTCAGCTTTATCGAATGCAGCGATAACGCTTACTTTTTGTGATTCACTTAAACTGTTTGCTTTAAATACTTTATTTACGTAAAGTAATTTAGCATTAAGAAGATTTACTTCTTGAAGTTGAGCTTTCAATTCTCCGATAGTTTCCATAGCTAAGTCTAATTCACTAGTCTCTTCTATATCTAATTCTTCGATGTTTTCATGCTTCTGTGTAGAGCTTTTTGCTGATCCTGCTGCTTTCTCTAATCCCATTGCTAGTTTTTTACCTTTGTCTCCAAAGTCACCATTTTTGAGTTTATTTACTAACATGTTTAATCCTGCAGCACCGCCAAATAATGCAGCTACTCCTGCTCCTACTGTTACAGGGTCTACTACTTCCTCGATGTCTTCAACTTCTTCGATACTTTCTGTTTCGTCTACTTCTTTGATGTCGTCTTCTTCTGACATCTCAGTAATCTCTCTTAAAAGTTCGTCTAAGTCAATTTCTTCTTCGTCTTCCGCACCTACCATATCGTCTGCCATTGGTAACTCTTCAGCAGGAACTTCTTCCTCGCCTTCAGCACCCATTTCTTGAGCTATGATATCACGTATAAGGTCTTTAAGGTCAGTTACTTCCATGTCCTTAACCTCTAGGTCTTCTTCTGCTTCCTCTTCAGATTCTTCTGAATCATCGTCGGCAGGTTCTTCAGCAGCTTCTTCGTCTTCGTCCATTTCTGCAAGATCTTCCTCGTATACTTCCTCTTCGTTGTTTTTAGAATAATCTCCTTCTTCCATATCGTCCATTTCGTTTACTACTTCTTCTTCCATAGATGAATCATCCATTTCTTGAAGTTTAGCAGCCAACATGTCTTTAAGATGTGGTGTTAAAGTTTCTTCTAAAGCTTCCTTAGCGTTAGCAATAGCGGCTTCTCTTACAGACTTAGCTTCAGCAATAGCTTGCTTGAATAAATCTTTGTTTGCCATTTAAATTGATTGTGATTTTCGTACGACTATTGTAATCGTAATGTGAAGTTTATATTTAATCTAATACAGTATAAGGAACTGTATATTTGTATATAAATATATACTTTTTACCAAAACAAAAAAACCCTTACATTTCTGTAAAGGTTGATTTTAAAATTAAAGTTTATTTTATATTTAGTCTAGTCCCTCTTCCGTATATTTAGAGTATACTAGATCTATCTGATCCATATTTAAAGGTTTGAAGTTAACTAATTCTCCATTAAATTCTGGGAATAGTTCGTTTGCTATTCTCATTAGGTTCTTACTCTTAGTCATTCCTGTATCTATTTGATCAAGACCTTGTTGTAATTTAGATTCGTTAATGCTAGTTGGTTTAGAGAGGAAGTTTGCTCTCCACTCATGCATGTCAAATGTTTTTTTTGTATCCATTATGTTCTTTATATATTGTGTATTTTTCTTATGTTCTTAGTATCTAGTTAACTATCTAGGATAACTCCTATTACTACTAGTCCTTCTGTTGTTTTAATTAAATCTTTAAATTTTATTTTATAATTATTTCTATTACTGTTATTATACTAATATATTCTATTTAAAGGGTGAATCCTAAACTACCTAAGAATTTTTCTAAAGCATCTGTATTAGTATCAAAATATGTATCGTCCCAATCTGAGTCTTTTTCAACTCCTCCTTTGGTTTGTAACATATTAGTGAATTTGTCTAGAGAAATGTTTAAAGTCTTTTTAAGATCAGGTTCTCCGTACATAGCATCTCTATAAACGGTAACTTGAGTGTTACCGTCTTTATTTTGTGCAGATAATACAGTATAGTTCCGGTGATCGTTAGATAATACTTCAATGCCTTCGTTGATAAACTGCTCAGTAAACTTACTATTATAAGTTAGTTTATTTTCTACTAAAAACTTTTTAAGGTCGAAATTATTTTCCATTATGTTCTTAATATATCGTTAATTATACTATGTACCTTTCCGTACTTGTCTACTTGTTGAGTACCTTCGTTTAATGATACTGGGTTCATGAATGCTCCATGTGTCGATGGATTAGATACAAAATCCCAGCATACTAACTCGAAGTCGTCCTGTACTGCAAGGTGTCCTTCGTTTGTCTGTTGTACTGAACCAGTTCCTCTAGAGGAGATTCCTATTGTATGTCCTGCTTTGATTATCTCTTTTACTATATTACCTGCTGGTGTGTTTAATAATTCGATTCTTCCCATCAAATCATCACCTTTCCAAAACAACTCCTTAACTACATGAGATGCATTCTTTAATGATACTATAGCAGACTCTGGATGATCTAATTCTCCAAAAGCATTACCTACTTTTACGAATTCTTCTACATACTTATCAGCTTCTCTCTTAAGGAGTTCGTATTCGTATATTCTTCCGTTCTGGTTTTTAGATCCAGCTCGTTGCATTACTCCTTCTACTTCGTATACTCCCGGTCTTTCCTTAGATTCTTTAAGTATTGACTTAAATGGTGTAACATTTACTAATACATTTGCCATAATTTACTTCTTTTTAGATATGAAATAATCTTTTAGATCCATTATTTCTGAAACTGCATCATCGCACCAAGCTTCTGAAATACTGTCGTTATATTCGCTGTCATCTGTACTTTCTAACCCACTCTTAAAGCTATCTACTAGTTCTAATAGAAGCTCTTTATTACTTGCTTCGTTTTCGTTTTCCTGTAGGTCTGTACTATTACTGGTTAGCTTATTCTCTGTTAAGAATTTTCTTAAATCGAAATGGTTCATTTTTATTTTCTTTTTGTGTATTTAGATTTTTTTATTCTGCCGCCTTATTATAAAAATCAACTTTTTTTGTTGCTTTGTCTGTAGTTTTAACGTTTTTGTAATTTCCTTTTATAGCCCTAAATATACTAACTGATATTAGTCCATTAGCTAAACTTACCTGGCTGCGGATAATATCTCCATCGTTTTTGTTAAATGCATTCTTCTCTACCCATCCCATATCCTTTGTAGGACCGTACTGTCCTTCAGGAATATTAAAGTAGTTTAGAATTTTATTTATCAATACTATTCGATTCTTTGATGTCTTAGTCCCACTTCGTCCTGGTCTTTGGTTATCAACTGTGCCTCCTATATATAAATATATATGTTCGTTTCCACTATCGTATTTTCTGTAATTTATATATGCTTGCTTAAAGTTCGCATTTAATTCTTGAGATTTGGCGCTGTTTATATCATTTCCAGATACTTCAACTTTTTCAAATCCTTCAGCTTTCAATCTTTTCGACAGAGCCGGACCAAATTCTTGCAACGTCTTATTTAAAGCTTCGCTTAGTATTTTACTATTAAGGGTTAATTTATTTTCTGTTAAGAATTTTTTTAAATCGAAATTTTCCATTTTTATTTACTTTTATATATTATTTTCTTTTTGTGTATTTAGATTTTTTTGTTTCTGTTACCGGTGTAAATACAGTTTCTTTCTCATCTAACTCTTCCTCTGCTATAGCGTCTGTTTCCAACATTTTTACTTTAGGCATTTCCAATCCTTTAGTAAATCCTTTTTCTGTTACCGGCATTAAATCTTTTCTAAAAGCTGCTTCTATAGCTGGTCCTATCATAGCTCCAACTGCTAATCCTTCCACGTTCTTTATATCTTTAAAACTATCGTATACTTTTTGTATTTTTTCTTTAGTTTTACCGTAATAAGACTCTACATCTGTTACTATATTTTCTAGACTATTTACAGCTGTTTGCATTCCTTCAAAATCTTCGTAGGTGGTTGCAATTTTTGATAAGTTTCCTGTAGCAGCTTCTGTTAATATGTCTTCTGAAAGAATTTTATTAATAATTCCTTTCATAGCTTCTTTTAATTGTTCGTTTGAAACTACATCTTGTTCATCTATATTCTCTTCTGCTAAGTTGTCTGTTGCTGTGAATTTATAGTCTTCTCTTTCTGATGCTTTCTCTATTGCAGTGTGGCGTGGAAGTTCTTTATACACTATATTACCCTTTCCATCAATAACATTGTAGGCTCTGTGTGAAGGTTTATAATCTTCTTCTATATTCTCCTCTACTACTATAGTATTGTCTATATAGTTAAGTAAGTCTTTTATAGCAAAAGGAACCATTGCAGGTTCTGTAGCTGGACCGTTTTTCCATTCATCCCAAACCATTGTAAGTGCTTTAAGTGCCTTATCTAATCTAGGTCCCATTGACTCTACATATCCTCCGGTTTCGTAATCATTTTCTGTTACGACTTTACCGCCTTTCATTTTTCTACGTCTACCTTCGTTAACATATAGTTTTTTATGATCTGGTCCTCCTGCTGATTCATCAAACTGATCATCCCATCCTCTTAACCTTTTCATACTACCAACAGACATTGTATCTTTACTCTTAGAGTTTTGGTTTCTATCTTGAATAACTCTTTTGATAGCACCAGGTGTCCCGCCCATTCTAGGGTTTCCTGAACCGCTTAATATGTACTCTAATTCTTCATCAGATATATTAGGATCGTTAATTTGTTTTCTATATTTTGTTGTTATAGCAGAATAAGATCTATCATCATTGTGGTCTTTAGCCATTTCAGGTGGCATGTTATAGTCACCAGTAGCAGGGTTAGAAATAGGCCTTGATAAAACATCTTTATCATGTATACCTTCCTTCTTTGTCCCCTTAATAGCTCTATCTCTAGCGATCATATAATCTTTTGAGTCAATTTTTTTATCGCCATTAAGATCTTTTGCTTTTGCTTTTTCGCTAAGTCCTTTATTATGTATGTACTCTTTGAAGTCTTCTAAGTAGTCTTCTATTTTAAATGATTTATACCTCTCTTTACCATTTAGTTTCATATCCATTGATAAAGACTTTAGGTATGAATCTACTTCTGTTTGATTTCCATGTGAAAGTAACGTTTGTGTAAGGCTTTTCACAGCCCCTTCATTAACAGTTTTCTTTATTTTTACTTTCTGCATACCGTTTTTCTTATCTACGTTATTATTCTTCTTAACTTCAACGTATCCGTTACTATCTTCCTTCTTTTTTTTATTACCTGCTAATAAATCTAAGTAGTGGTTTACATTCTTTTCTAAATTTTTCTCTACTTTCTTTTTTGCTTTTTCGTAATCTTCTTCTGATACTGTTTCCTGAGATTGTAATCCTGCTAATTCGAGTTCGTAGTCTACTCCTCTTTCTAGTGTCTCTATAGAATACCCTGGTGCTGGTTTAGCGTAGGTTTCTTTTTTTGCTTCTCTAATAACTCCTTTACTTTTAAGTATACTTACCGTATCCTTATAGCTATTGAATTTAGTAACAAATTGCGGTAATTCTCTTACTGCATCGATTACGAATTGCTTCTTTGAAAAAGTTTCGTTTAATGTTCCGTTATATTTTTCCTGTATTGTTCTCATCTAAGTAGTCAAACATTTTTGTGTTATATGGCCTCTTTTTATTTTTTACAGCTTTATATCCTAATTTCTCAGCATATTTAGTTGCTGTATTTTTTTTACTTCCTTTACTAAATGCATGTGGTGTTGCATATTGCGCTCCTTTTCCTCCTCCATGACTTGCTCCGCCAACGTTAGTAGTGCTCATTTCATTTAATTCTTGCAATACTTCTTTAATTACCTCTCTTAATTGGGATATTTTCATAATCCTTTAAGTTCCTGTGCTAGTTCGTAATATTGCATAATATTTACAAGATCTTCATCTGTAACTCTTTTTGTATTTTTTAACGGTACAATTCCTTTAGTTACTTCTTGTAGTTTTATACTCACTATTTCGTCTTTTACAGACCTTTTTAATCCTTCTAATATTTCCTTAAGTTTAGTTAGTTCTTCATTTACTATGTTACGTAACCGTGCTGAAGAGTCTACAGAAGTTATAAATGCTTTGAGTATGTTTTTCTGTTCCGGCAAGAGTGTTCCGTATTTGGTATTAAATTTTTCTAAAAGAATTTTTAATGTAAGTAATCTAAGGTCCTTGTCATATTTTGAATACTCCTCTATTAGGTTCCCTCTTACTTGTTCTTTATCTTGAACTGTACTAGTTAGGTGTTCAAGTATAGTTGTTTTATTATTTATTAAACAGTTTGGGTCTACTACATCTGTTATCTTATGTGCTTCCATCAAACAATACATTGCAGCTAATGGTTTATAATCTTTAACCGATATAGAAAAGAACTCTTCTAAATTGTAGTGTTTTTTTATTTCAGCGATTAGCCCGTACTTATCCTTCTTTAGTGCTTTTGTATCTATCGTCCTTGCAACTTCTATAATTGAAGATACAATTGACTCTGCTCTTGACTGAGATACGCTTTTACTGTTTTGAAGGATAAATTTGTATAGTTTAAATTCCCTTACTAGTGGCGATTTTCCAGTAAAGTTGTTTCTCAATATTGTCACTGCGGGAGATTCCTTTTTGCTTAAAGTATCAGCAGCAATTTGCTTAACTAGCAATTCGAATATCAATCCAGTGTTCTTGTACTTACTATGTTTAATCCGCATTCTTATGTTGTTTTGTTGTACAATCGGTACAGCTTACCTATATAAATAGTTATTAATTATCTAAATCCTTAATTTGATCTTCATCGAGTAATTTCTCCTCAGATTTTTCTTTAGTTTCGAATATAATTTGTTTTTTATCCTCAAATAAAGATCTGTTCTGATACATTAATGTTTTAGCTAATGTATTGTCTACCGTATTGGTTCCTTCGTTTGTGTTTTCATTATCAGAATCGAATCCTCCTTTCATTCCATGTACTCCTAATGGATCACGTCCTCCAAGTCCATCGTTTGTTCCATAGTGAGAAGCTTTTGTTCTAGGCCTACCTCCTTCAGGTCCTATTTTTCCTATTCCCGGTGGTGTATCTTCATATCCTGTTGGTACTGTTCCGAATGGCTGTCCTTTACTATCACCCTGTCTTCTTCCGTATAGTGATGCTAAATCGTGTGGAGTACCGTAAGACTTACCAGACTTAGCAGGATCGTTTCCTTCATTCTCTATCTGTGTAGTTCTAAATAATCTCTTTTTATCTTCCACTACCAGGTCTCTCATTTCCATATACTGATCCTCTGATAAGTTAAATATATTGTCATAGATATAGTCTGTTGGGAAAAGTTTAGTTTCTAACATTTGACTTGCTAAATCTACCTTTTCTTTAAGTAGAGCAACTTTCTCTTGTTCAAATATTATTGAAGGGTTTGTTAATTTTATTTCAAAGTTTGTTAAAGACTCTCCTTTAAACCCTTGTGTGTATAGGTGTACTAGTGCTATCTTAGTTAGCTCTGATTCTAGTATTCTTTGTATTCTTTCAACAGTTCTTGCAAATCTAATATCTTCTGCTGCTAAAGTTGCTTTACCGCTTAAGTCACCTTCATACCCGAAGTATGCTTTAGGTACCTTAAGTGCTGCAAACATCTTATCTCTCAAGTATTCGATGTCATTTGTACCGTCGTACTCAAGTCCTTTAGTTGTATCTATTTTAGTCTGTGTATCTCCACCTCGCATTGGAATGTAGAAGTCTTCTAAACTATTCATCATATTAAATCGAAGATTGTAATCACCTGTTTTTGGGTCAACATACGGTGTTTTCTTCATTGTGTTGATAGTCTTCTGCATGAACTGTTCTACTTCGTTAGGTGGTATCTGTCCTACGTTAATATAGAATGTTCTCTTTTCTGGTGCTCTCATTATACGGTGTATTAACATAGCATCTTCCATCAATGTTAACTGTTTGTATATTTTTCTAGCTGGTTCTACAAAAGATCTACCGTAGGGTAGGAAATTTGTATCTGATATTAATCTGAAGTGTGCAATTTCGTAGTTGTCAAATTCTACTACTCTCTTGTTACTCTTAGGTCCGTAGCCTGGATCTTGGGAAGAAGCTAATCCGTCAGGGTCTAGTTGGAATGTTACTCTTCCTGGATTTTCTGGATCTTGACCTTCTTGTCTTGTCATATGGTATACAGTATAAGGTAGTACGTTGTATACTCCAAAATCTTCTGCTATCTCTAATTTTAAGAAAAAGTCACCATATTTACACATATTACGTGTCCATGACCATAAGTTAAATTCTATATTAAGTACATCGTAAAATAAGTTGTAAAGTACTTTTTGAATATTCTCATCAGATGATTTTATAGAAAGTACTTCTCCCATATCACTCTTTAACGTTGCTTCATCAGCTATAATATCCAAAGTTGATGCTATTAATGGATCAGTGTCCATTGCTTCGTAGTCTGAGTATAGCTGTATTCTAAGTGTTTGGTAATTTAAATTTGGGTTGAATACATTTTTATTATTATGTATGTATAACCTAGAAAATCTATCTACAAGTGAGTTATTTTGGTATTTACCTGTTGATTGAATTTGGTTAACATCGGCTACCTTTAATTGATCGCCTCCAATGTTTCTTATTACTACATCGGAAGAAAAAAGTCTGCCTAATCTTTTAAATAGTGAAGTATCTGCCATTAATATGGTTTTTTTTAATAAATATCGTTTATCTAATCAACCAAGAAATATCTTCATTACCTCGGTCCGTTCTTACAATATACGGATTATTTCCTTGGGAGGCAACTGTTGATATGACTGCTTGGTTTTTTTTATTTAAATTTGAAAATGAGGATAATTGTGCCCTAGCTAAGTCCATCCCCTGTTGTCTTAGTCTTAATGCTGTATCTCTTACGTACAGTGCAGTTGCTAGAGCCATTAGTAAATCATCATTATACCCTGTCTGTGCTTGTGGTTTTCCGTTCTTCCATACAAATACTCTCATCTCTCCTAAAAGCCTCTTAGACTGTATGGTTACTGCTTTTTCACGTACATACTCCATTGCTTTGGCTATCACTAATGGTCTTGTTCTTACCGACATTGTAAAGCCTGGTACTAGTTGATCTTTTTCATACTTAGTCATATACGACTCTACTGTGTCCATTTGATTCTTTGGACTATAGTATAAATTTCTATATTCCCTCTCCATTACCTGTTCTATAGTTGCCCATCCAATATTAGCGTTTTCTACTACGAGCAATGCGTCGTTGTACTCAGCTGAGATTGCTACTAGTACGTTTCCGTAATCTTTAGGAGATAATTTACCTTTATATTCTGCTACCTGTACGCATGTTTCTATGTCAAATACATGAAATCCAGAATAATCTTTAGAATCTCCTCTAGCGACATCTGCTACTACCATATAGGACTTAGAGTAATCAGGTTGTTCCCATATCCATAAATTGTTATCTACCCCTCGTTTTTCAACAGGCTCTTTTAAGTATGTTTCTTCGTAGAATAGTAAGTCTTCTGGTTCAAATACTGTATCACCTGATGCTAAGAAATCACAATCACATTCTTGACCTGCCATTCTTGGTCCTAAGTCTCTATCTTGTTGATTTCTCCAATCTTGATTTCTTTCCGGATGTACTGTCCAAGGTAGCCTTATAGGTAAAAATGAATTATCTCCAGCTTCTGCCTTATCCCATGTTTGGTGAAACCAATTACCAATTCCGTTAGGAGTTGATAGAGCCATACATTGTCCACCGGTAGCTAGTGTTTGTTGTGCTGCAGTAAATGTTTCTGCAATATTATCTATAAACGCTGCTTCATCAATTAATAGTAACGATACTGCTTCAGATCTTGCTGCATCTGCATTAGATGATTTAGCTGTTATTTTTGAACCGTTTTTAAGTCTAAGTGATAATTTATTCTTTTCTACCGCTGGAAGTTTTAACCATTTGGGTAGTTCATCATACATAAACATTGTCTTTGTAACAAGGTTTCTTGCTGTTGCTTGAGTTGTTGCAAGTGCTAAAACGTTTTTATCTTTATGGAATAACATCAACCACAGACTGTATGCTGCTGCTAAAGTAGATATTCCTAGCTGTCTAGATTTTAACGTTATTATATATTGATGATCTTTAAATAAGTGTAAAACTTCTGATTGGAATGGATATAGACTGAATAATATTCTACCCCTGGTTGGGTGTTGTATGTGGCAGTATTTCCTCATGAAGTACGCCGGATCTTTAGCACACTTGATATATTCCTGTGCTATTATCTTTTTAATATCTTTTGCCATAACTTTTTACCCGAATAATTCGTCGGGTGCTATTTTTAAAGCTGCACCATTTGCACTAACGTGTTTAATTACTGTGTCGGTATCTAATGCATCTATTTTACTCTGTGTAACTTGTGTGTACTTTATTTTACCGTCTTCAGATACATCTACTATGTACCCTCCTATTCCCGGTTTTACAGTTGCTTTTGTTATGAGTAGTTGTTTTAATATAGCAGCTGCTCCATCTCTTGGTTCAAAAACTTGATTTAATCCTAAATCAGCTGTTAATGAATCAATTTTATTATAAATGTCTTTTATAAGTTCAAATTCGTTTCCTGCAGCTCTTAAATCTTTATTAGATGAAAACTTTGATACAGTACCAAATCCTCTTATCAGTTCGTCTCTATTAAATGAATCTATTGATGCTGGTCTGTCGCTACCGGTTAGTTTTGATATTAGAACGTCTAAACCTAAAACATATCCTAATTTCTTTCTTGTATCGTAGTCATTTCCAAATCTCCCTAATGTTATTGTTTTCTTCCCGTATGATTTAACTTCTAATCCTATTGAATCGTTTATTTTTAAATCTGGTGCATCTGATCCTCTTCCATCTTTAACGTTTACTCCTGATCTTGATAATAACCAATATAGTGCTACTTCTCCATTTCCTGCTCCTTTAGTTCCTGCAGTTCCTATTTTCTTACCTGTTTTTGGAGGAGTCTTATCATATAAAACTTTGTATACCTTCATATCTTCACTAGCTACTTTCGTATCTGTTCCTACACTATAACTCTTGTTCACTGTTGGGATATCAGCTACTTTTTCAGTAGTGCCAAAAAGATAAAAAGAAATAAGTTGGTCGTATTCGTTTCCTTCTGCTTCTAGTATAACTACTTCTTCTTTTACCGGTACACTGTTTTCAGTAAATATTTTATTTAATATAGCTCTGTCTTCTGGGTTATTCATGTCAGGTACTCCTGATTTAGTTCTCCAAGCCCATTCTGTATATAATTTATCTACTACGTTCATTGTCTTTTACTTTTTTTTTATTGAAAAGATTCTAATACTGCTTCTAATGCAGATACTGCATCTGTTCCTGGTTGTTCATCCATAAGTGCAATTGCATCTCTAGCAATATCGATTACTTTTTGCTCTTCTTCTGCATTTTCACCCATGCTTACGTGAAGGGTACCTCTTCCTTCACTTTTTATATCTTCTTACATGTTATTAGCTAGTCCTTCTTCTGCTTGTAGT
>ERZ1046740.2124-NODE-2124-length-13085-cov-4.646662_pt1 | contig 13085 bp, 19 predicted proteins | sample MGYA00383093_ERZ1046740 | MGnify/ENA primary metagenome ERZ1046740 (study PRJEB29581, sample SAMEA5548363) | metagenome | biome: marine; feature: coastal; material: water | depth 25 m | study: Short-term variability in the microbial, nano- and picoplankton...
AATTGCATCCTCCGGATCAAGTCCTCTACTTTGTAAATAGTAAAGTGCTTCTTCGGACAGTTTTCCTGTACTTGCTTCGTGTTCTACAATACTGCTATTATTATACTGCTGAACCACCGGTATTGTCAAGGCCTTACTGTCATCTAACATTAAACTATCACACTGAGTATAGTTCCTACTGTTATGTGCTGACTTACCTATACGAACTTGTCCTCGGTATGTGTTGCTACTGTCTCCAAAACTAATGCCTTTGGATATAATTGTGCTCTTAGTGTTCTTGCCGACATGTAGCATCTTAGTGCCTGTGTCAGCCATTTGTTTTCCTTTAGTTACTGCAACACTATAAAACTCACCAACGGAACCATCGCCTCGTAATATACAGGATGGGTACTTCCAAGTAACAGCACTACCTGTCTCGACTTGGGTCCAAGATATTTTAGAATTTTCACCTTTACACATTCCTCTCTTTGTTACAAAATTTAATACACCGCCGACACCGTTCTCATCTCCAGGATACCAGTTTTGTACTGTGCTATATTTGATCTCTGCTCTGTCATGGGTCACTAGTTCAACTACAGCCGCGTGTAACGTGTTTTCATCGTATGCTGGTGCTGTACACCCTTCTAAGTAACTAACGTAACTGTCCGCGTCTGCTATAATCAGTGTGCGTTCAAACTGCCCTGTGTTACGAGCATTAATACGAAAGTATGTGTTTAGTTCCATTGGGCATTTTACACCAGGTGGAATATAACAGAATGTACCGTCTGTAAAGACAGCACTATTTAAACATGCAAAGTAATTATCCTTTGAAGGAATAACAGTACCTAAGTATTGTTTTACTAACTCTGGATGTTCTTGTATGGCTTCACTTATACTAGAAAATATAATGCCATGTTTCTTTAATTCTTTTTGAAATGTTGTAGCAATACTAACACTATCAAATACTACGTCCAATGCTACAGTTGGAATAATATCTTTGTTATCTTCTTTCTCAATACCAAGTAATGCATCACGTTCATGTAATGGTACGCCTAACTTATCAAACGTATCTAATATTTCTTGTGGTATATCTTCTTTGTTTCTAAACTTAGGTGCTGAGTAGTAACTTAATGCTTGATAGTCTATTGGTGCATAATTAACATGTGCCCATGTAGGTTCTTTAATTTTCTGTAGGTGATCCCATGCTTTTAATCTAAACTCAGTTACCCACTCAGGCTCGTTTTTAATTGCACTTAACTTACGAACTGTTTCTTCTGTTAGGCCGGGTTCAAAGTCTTCGCTATCAACTTGTGTAGAAAATCCTGCTGTATATTTGTTATCAAATTCTTTCACTCTAATTTCTCTAAGACGATTTTTAATGGGTGACCATTGTGTCTGGAAATCATCAAAGATTCTTGTTGCTTTTGTTCTGCAACTTCGTGACTATATGTACCTGCTATACCTTGACCGTCTTCGTGGACTTTCATAGTTACAGCAGTTGCTTCGTCTAATGTACGATTGTACACTTCAACTAATAACTGTATAACAAAATCCATAGGAGTATAGTCATCGTTTAATAACAGTACGTTATATCTGTGAGGGTAGACAAGTTCTACTTTGTCTCTGGTTTCTACTTGTTCAATGGGCATGATTTAATTATACACAAATTAAAAGAATTGTCAAGTGTTATTTTTGGTGTTTAGGTAATTTAGCCTCTACAAACATCTCATGCTTTTGCTTTACAGGATTAAACTTTTTCATTTTAAGTTTTCTATTCTCTTGTATGAGTGTTTTTGTTTTGACTGCTGTATAGTGATATGTGTGGCTGTCTCTGGATTCACCTTCTGGTATCATATATACAATTACTTTCTTTTTGTTACTTTTACTTGCCATTTCTTAGTTAATATAAATTGAGGCAGACAAATTTCTGCCTACCTCAATATTTACCTAAAAATTAGTCTATGCTAATCTTTTGTGGCTTCATTGCTTCAGGTACGTTCCTAAACAATGATACCCTTAGGATACCATCTTCTAGTTTCGCATCTTTAACTTCGACGTATTCTGCAAGTCTAAATGTTCTAATGAAGTTGCGTTCTGCAATACCTTTGTGTAAGTATTCCTTTTCTGAACTATCTAAGACTGCTGAATTACCTGCAATCTTAAGTGTTCCATCTTCAAGTTCGATTTCAATATCTGACTTTTTAAATCCTGCAACTGCAAGAGTAATTTCGTAGACATCGTCTGCGTCTTTGCTGATGTTGTAAGGTGGATACCCAGATGTATTGTCGAGCGTTCCTGCATTGAAGAACTCGTTTACCATTTGGTCGAAGCCAACTGAGGCTTTATATAGAGGGGTTAATGTGTCGGTTGTGACACGGAATTGTTGCTTTGTTACCATTATAATCTCCTTTGTTAAGCAAGTTTATTTTCTATTTTTAAGATCTACTAACCCTTTCGGCGAAAGTAAAAATAGCATTGTGAGGTCGTTTCTGTTAGTGTGTGTCCGTTTCTCCTCACGACACTTGATTGCACTTGTAAGTTATCTTCATGTTACCATTTAGATTCTTTTAGTGGGCAATCCAAAATATAATGTTACCATTCGGTTTGCTTCTCTTACGATCAACTTACCTTGTGTATCACTATAGCAGTTTTTGATTTGCAGTAGACTCCATTCTTTTACAATCCTTTTGCCCTTGCATTTCTTAAACTACAAAAATTATTTATCTTTTTTATTCATTATATAGTGTTTTATTGGACAGATTTAGCCTTTTATTGCATTTTTCTTTTCAAAATGCAGTCTTACAAAGGTTTTTCGTGTAACTGCTACTGTAGTAAACACAATGTTCTGTAATATAACTAGTTGAATATTTTGATCATAGTTTACTGCTACTATGCCTATCCAATCTGCAAATGCAATTATACCAAACCCAATTGGTACATTCATTACAAATGCCAAAGCAGTATCACTTACTGATTCTTTGAATGCTCTTAATCTTTGTTCTTTAGTTGTTGTGGTAGTCGAACTCATAATCCATGTCTCCTAATTCTTTAATTCTATCGTATACTTTGTTGCCAAATGTTAATACAAACTGTGCTTCATCTTCCTTGTGTTTGAATTTAGCATCAACGATAATCATTAAGCCACTTCCACCACCAGTGAATGATCTTTCAAAATCTACAGGAACATCGTTGTTCTCAGACCATTCAAAATATTTTCTAAATGTAGTTTGAACAGCAGTCTCATGTATGAAATCATACTCTTCGCCGTCATTTACATTACACCTAACTATCCTCATTGTTTTATGATAGGGTGTTTTTCTTTTTCATCCTCTTCACATACAACTACTTTTGCAGGAAGAAAATCTACGTTGTTTATTGTTTTTCTAAGTTCCTCATCTAATAAGGTGCCGTTGTTCATACGTTCATTTGTGTATGGAACTTCTACAATAAGTGTTGCTCTAATTACTTTCATTGCGTCTCTTGTAATACATTATCAAACCATATACACTTATGATAAACCAAAACACTTCTATTACCATGCTGGCTTTATTCATTGTGTATAGCAAACTGACTGTTACTAACATAGCAACAACCATATTATTAAAACTATACCAAAACCCTTTAGGGTCTATCTTATCTAACTGTAGCATAGCATAAGTTACTATTAGTAATGCTACACCTGTGTAACCTATTAAATCAGGTATCATCTTTTCCTTCTTTCCTTGCCCATGCACGTTCTAAGCCATTAGGCATAGGCGGTTTACCAAACACTTTTTCTTCATGCTTTAGTTGTGCTTCATTTTTTTCTCTACGTTCTTGTTCCCAACTCAGTCCGTCCGGCATTGCTCTATCTGGAAAAGCATCTACATCTTTCTTAAAAATCCTATCCCAGTTGTCTGCATATTTTTCTTGGTCTGATTGTTTAGGAGCGGAGCCTTTGCCACCGTGCCATTTGCCGTGTCCTTTTGGGACTTCTATATCACTCATCTTTTATCTCTCTATTAAATTCTTCGTGAGTCCATACATGGAACTCTTTGTACTTTCTAAAGTGCGGTATCTTTTCGTATGTGACATGATCTCTGTCACAGTTACTACACCATTTTTCTATTGGGTGATCACATGTTTTAAATACAAATTCTCTAGGAACTATAATACCATCTTCTGCGTAATGCCTTCTTAAATCTGCTTGATCATGTTTGGTCATCTACCCTCTACTCATAAACTCTAATTCTTGTTCCCAATTTTTCTTATTACTAACATATTGGTCTGTGCCTTTTTGTGCAATGATTAGTCGCCCACCATCCATATCTAATCTGATACTATCTGTTTTTACAATCTCACCATGCCTTCCTATAAAGGTTGCTTCTATATTTCCTTGTTTATCTTCTGGGTGCAGATTTTCTATTAATGATACGATTTCCTCTTTCTTCATCCTCTTCTCATTCTAGCAATATCAATTGCCTGTGTTGTGCCTTTCATTACAGGGACTGCGTTAGACTTGTGCATGGTAGCAATACCAGTTATAAGATCACCTGTGTACTTCATAGTTTCTTTTTTGCCACAGTTATGTCCACCCTTTGCATCCATTGGTACACTTGGGTATTTTTTATTGAACTCATCTATTTGTTTTTGTGCTATAGACTTTTCTTGCTTGAATCTACTTCTATCGGCTCTAATATCAACCTTGGTTGTAATACCATGACATAAGTCTACATACTGATTAAAGGTTAACTTAGGCTCGCCATTACGTTTACAATTTCTGTTATGAACCAGTAAGCCTGCTTCCCATTTAGCAATGTTCTTTTTAGTCATTACAGGCTTATACTTTCTTTTACGAATTGTAGTCATACCTTGTGCTAGATGCATAGTCATAGTTTAATTATACTTGATTATGCAGAAATGTCAACCAGAAGTTTTACTTAATAGTTCACTAACAAATCGATTTTCAAGCATAGGAATGTATTCGTTGTAGAAATGGTCTCTATTCTGTAATGCAATTCTACTCATCATACTCCATTGCTTTTTATCAGGTTGCGGCGTATCTTTTATTGTTGCAATCATTGTTTTACATCTTGTTGCAAAGTCATCAATTGTATCGTAACTTCTATCAATATGATTTTCGTATATATTAAACCCTAAACTTTTTATATAATCTTCAAGTCCGGGATAGTCACCAAATGTAAATGAAGGTGTAAGATATAAAATACCCTTCATCCATTTTTCAGTTATAAGCCTAACATCAGATGTAACCCAGTTTAAATTTGTTTCTACATTTAAGTTAAAGAAACTTTGTTCCCACCATAATGAATTTGATGTTCTATCTCTCATCCATAAGTCTTCTTGGTCATCTGGTAATTGTCTAGGCACCCATTCTTCTCTATTAGAAAAGTCAAAGAAACTTTTACTCGGCAGTTTCGGCCATGCTTCACACATGCTGTATCGCAGTTCATTAGAATTATTTTCCTTGTTAACCAATCCTGCCTTGATTGCCTCAGTCAACATGTATTCTCTGGGATAGGTTGAATGCCCGTTCAAACTTAATACTTTGTAAGTTTTATTTTCATAGCCTAATAGTTTGCTGTCATCGAATACAGGAATCTTATGTTTGGTGTGTGCGTTTAACATTCTTCCATGTTCTTGTAAATGTAACCAGTTGTGTCTTATAATTGTGTCTTCGAATGCATTATCTGAAGTAGGACCGTTAGTCCAAAATGTAACATTGTCTAAATTATATCCCATATCTTTAAGCAGTATTTCCATTACTACAGTTCTTTGAAGATGTACTTCAAAGGTGTCATCTATAAAAATATGTCCGCTGTATAGATCGAATATTAGGTCTCTATCGGCATCAGTTAAGTTAAAGAGCGTAAGCCAATTTAACATTAGTACGCCAGGCCCATCTGCAGGTATAACTGTTTCTATTTCCTGTATTACTTCCGGGTATCGTTGAGACATCCAAAACAAGATTGTTGGTCTTATAAAAACACCTCTGGTTAAATCGTTATCTGTTTCGCAGACATCTTGATATTCTGTTTCAGGTTTAACGTGATTAGTTAGTTTGTGTGTATGCTTTGCATACTCGTTACGATATGCATTGAAAAAAGAATCGTTGTGATTCTCATTTATCTTTAGGTTGTTATGACAATATACCCGGTAGTTATCCGGAAAGGGATTCGACATTATGAATAGTCTTGTAACATCTTCCTAATCTCTAATGCATGTTGTTCTTCCATACCAATCTGTCCTCTGGCATACTCTTCTAACATGATACTTGAATCGGCTACTTCTTCTAACAGTCTCTTATACATTTCAACAGCACTCATTTCGTGTCCTAAACTTTCTAATAGTATTTGGTTTACAGTATGATCGTGTGTTTCTTCAATAGGTGATATTTTTTGACTTGGGTGTCCGCCAAAGCCTGTAATGTATTCGCCAGCCTGTAAGGCATGCATTAAACTTTCGTTTGCTTGTTCTTGTAAGAATGCAACAATAGGAATTCTATTAGGACCTGTAATCATTAATGAACTATGTGCGTATCTAACAACACCTGCCATTTCCATTTCCACTATTTTATTAAGTATGTCGCATACTTTACTTTCGTTTAATTCTCTCATTTCCATTTAATCTCCGTCATAATACTCTAGACGTTCTATATCATCTTCGGTTGTTTCTTCACCATATTGTATTTCTATAATATGACATGGCTTATCAGTTTTATTTACTATCTGATGCCACTCGGTTGCTCTAACAACAAATATATCATCAGTATAGAGTTTAGTAATTGTGAAGTCGTCTTTGTCCTCTGGACTATACTTTACTTCACATGATCCTTTACTAATAAACCATATTTCACTTCTTTTAAAGTGTCTTTGGTAACTTATGCCTTTACCAGGCTCTATAACAAGTTCTTTAACTTTTACTGCTGAGTCTTGAAACAGGTCACTAAACTCACCCCATACTCTGCGTTCACTTGGGTACTGCCATTCTTTTAGTATCCAACTACTGCTGTTGGCTTTGTTATCGCCACCAACACCAAATTCAAATGTGTAACCATCAACTGCCATTTCGGGTATGTTATCTTTTCCTCTATCACCTCCGTTACAGAATACATAATCATGATCGTGTCCGAATGCGTCTCTGACTTGCTTTAGTCCTGCTGTTACACTTCCATCTTCATCGTCAACAGCATACACATTGTCTACCATGTCCATACGTTGTACTATTATAGATCTTTCTTCGAAAGGCAAAAAGGGTCTGCCTTTCTTTCTAGTTAGCCATTCATCACTGTTAACCAGCACAACTAGTTTGTTGCCGAATGCTGATGCACTTGATAAAAGGTTTATGTGCCCTGAGTGAAGAGGATCGAATCCGCCACTCACGACAACTATTTTCATTTAAGACGTCTACCAGTAAGACGTTTAATACGTTGCTTCTGCATAAAGGCTTTTCGTCTTTCACGTTTACCTTTCATGCTTTTTAAATTGTCACCTGTGTGTGGCATCCATTCTCCTTTGGAGATCTGAATATCCTCTGCTTTTCTTGTTCTTTTGACTGCGGCATCTTTTTTACGTTTTCTTTTAGCACTAGGCTTCTCATAAAATTCTCTTTTAGATAATTCCTTTTGTCTATCTGCACGTTCCAAAATCTTTTTCAATTTTCTCAATGCTCCATTAACGTCACCATTCCATACACTAATGGAGGTGCCCTTCATCTTTTCTTCTTTTGGTTTGTAATCTTTTCTGATTTGCTTTTTGTCTGTATTAAAGCGGTCTACTGTTTTCTTGGTCCAGTTGTTATTCTTCATATGTTATTTGTTTAAAAAATTTGTAATCAATTAGTCGTTCCTTCGACCCATCTGCATTAATACCTAAGGGTTTAGAATCTTCCAACTTACTAGGATAATTATCAAAAATTATCTTGTTTATGCCTCTTTCGTGGAGATCATGTGCGTGATACATTATCCAATATAACGATTGCTCTACTATATTTTTTAGTGACCTGGCACCCATCTCTTCTTTCTTTGCAAGTTCTACAACGCTCTTGTAGTAGGCGTCTGCAAAATCAACTTCTAAGTTATCTAATCCTAAAAGTTCTTTATTCTGTATTATAATACTATTTTTAACATCTGTCAATATTTTTATCATGTCATCTGCAGATAAATTGCTTAACGTTGTTATCACAGGAAGTCTACCTACTAATTCAGGTATCAATCCATATTTAATTAAATCATCTGGTCTTAGATACTTTAGCATTTCTTGACGTAACTGCTTGTCTACTAATTTACTATTAAAACCTACACTTGTTTTCTTTTTAATTCTACGTTGTATTGTATCTTCTATTCCTACAAATGCACCACCTACGATAAACAATACGTTTGCTGTATCAAACTCTACATACTCGTCTGTTATTTTTTTACCGCCTGAAAGTTTTACTTTAGTCGTTGTGCCTTCTATAAGACGTAAAAGGGCCTGTTGCACACCCTCGCCTCCTACGTCGCGTGTAGAGGAGTTAGATTCGCTCTTACGGGCCTTTTTATCTATCTCGTCTATAAACACTATACCTTTTTCTGCAAGTGCAATATCATAATCTGCAAGAGTAAGTAATCGTTCTAATACACTTTCTACATCCTCTCCTACATATCCTGCTTCAGTTAGTGTAGTTGCGTCTGCTATTGCAAAAGGAACGTTTAGTATGTTTGCTAACGTTTTAGCAAATAACGTTTTACCTGTACCAGTAGGGCCTACTAGCATAATGTTACTTTTATCTATGGTTGTGTTTGATGATATTCTTTTGTAATGATTGTAAGCACATGTACTTAATATGAGTTTAGTTTCTTCTTGACCGATTATATGTTCATTTAGTAATGCATGAATTTCTTTAGGTGTTAATAAATCATCGAAGTCGAACTCTTTTACAGAACCTATATTTTGTTTTTCTATAATTTCGTAACTGATTGTTATGCATTCATTACAAATATAAACACCAGGACCTGCTATCAATTTCTCAACATCTTCTCTATGTTTACCGCAAAAGTTACATGTTAAGGACTTATCATTTTTGTCTGTCATTTTTTCCTAGTATATCTTAAGTTAGTGTTCTTGTCTTGTAAGTCGCCTTTCTTTGGTAATGGTACTGCCCAAAACCCTAATTTCTGTTTTAATTCTTCTTCTGAACTCTTTACTAGTATTTCGTATATATCGTCTGCACTAAGATCTTCTTTGTTTAATTCACTTGCCGCCATAATGTTAGCCGCATGCCTAAGATCCTTTGTTGACTCTTTCTCTACTATTTCTATTTCAAATTGGTCGCTTCTAGTATTTAACTCTTGTTGGAGAGATATGACGTGATTCTTAAGTTTTTGATTTAAAACCTCTAACTCTTCTATCTTAGAAGTATCTTCTCTTAATACTACTCGTTCTGGTCCAGGGACTTCCACTCTCCTTTCTGGTCCGGGGACCTCAACATTAACGATTCGCTCTGGTCCTGGGACTTCCTTTTCGACAGTGACCACTGTCTCCTTTTCGACCTCGACTGGGACTTCAACTTCGACAATCTTCTCGACGATCTGTTCAACTTCAATCTCCTTAATGATTTCAATTTCTTTAATTACTTCAACTGGAACTTCTTTTTCTACTATTTTTTCTACTTCAACTTCCTTGATTACTTCAACAGGAACCTCTTTTTCTACTACCTTTTCTACTGTTTCTACCTTGATTACCTCGATCTCTTTAGGCTTTTTGTCAAGAAGTTTTTCTAATGCATCTATCTTGTCTACGGCTTGTTCTAGCATCTCCAAAGTATGTGCATACCTTGTATATAGATCATCTACGCCTTTCTTTATCTCATTCTTTTTCATTGAGTTTTTTCTCTAGTCGTTTTTCTAAATCTTTGATTGCTCTTGGCACTTTTATTTGCATGTCTATTTCTTTTTCTACCTCAACGATTTTTTCGACTTCAACAATTTTCTCAACTTCTTTAGGTTTCCTCTTTAGTTCTAACCTTAATTTGTTTACTTCATCTTGTAAACTTTTAGTTTTTTTTTGGTTGCCCTTATTAGGATTATCATCTTTTGGATCTGGGCCAGAACTTTCTAAATTGATGCCGTACCTTAATAAGGTTTGGTTAGCGGCAATGACTAGCATAACTGCTAATGGGTCAAACACAAATACCAAAAGCAGTATGAATATTCTTACTGCTTGGTCCATAACATTTTGTTCTGAACTCCCATATAAAAGTTCTGCTACATATTTAATTGGTCCTACTTCTCTATCTAAATCTCTTACAATGCTTTCAGCATCAAATTTTTCATCTTTAAGTATTGCAATCTCATTATAAATTGCATCTATATCTTTGTTGAAATCATCAAGTTTAGTTAAGTCGTCGTCTTGTCTTTCTTGATTGCTGTTTCTAAGTCTATTGATCTCTATGTTAGCATTGTCTATTGTCGTTTGTGCGTCTGCTCTATACCTGTCTATAGTTTCTTGTTGAGCATTTATATCTATTCGTATCTGATCACGTTGTGGTGACTGTTGCTCAAACAGTTGATTTGCCTGTGCAATATAATCTATTTTTTCTGTTTCTGCACTTCTAAATGCTCCACCTTCATCTAGTGTAACAACTTCAACACCTTTGTTTCTAAGTTCGTTAACTGCTGTGTCTAATGTTGTCAGTTGACTTCGTAGACTTTCTATTTGTCCTTGGGCATAATCAATATCGCCTTGTACTCTATCCCAAGCACCATCTCTTATTGACTCTTGTTGGTTAATACTCTCTGATACGTCTACTGTTCCGCCTATACTTAAAATTCTATCCTCTATGATATCAATTTTATTTTCTTGTCTTGCTATTTGCCCATTTATACGTTCTACTTCTGCAAATGCTACTTGTCCGTCTGCAGATACTTCACTAGCCGCCTTACTCAGGTAACCGAATATACCCATTGATGTAATAACCATTAGAACAAATACTGCGGTGGTTAGATATGCCTTAAGGGCAAGTCCTGTTTCGTTCCAGTAACGATATAGCCAACTGGCAGTAAGTAGTTTACCTACTTCCAGTGTGCCGGCCATTACAGCAATACTCATAGCACTTCCGCTAAAGAATATCATAAGACCTATGATACTAAACCATGCGGCAACCCCGGCAATAGCCAAGGCGGTAATTAATGTCAATATCCCAAATAGCATATACATATTTATCGGTAAAATGTAACTCTTTAAAACGTAAGTGGATTTAAAACATCTTATAAATATGAAATATGCATCAAATTGTAATAGAAATAGCACTACCAAAAGACAGAAAGCATTCAGGAAACCCTGATCATATATTAGGCCCCGGCATTGCATCTCTAGTAGGTTTACAGTTCTTACCAGAAGATTTACATGCAAAAGAAGAGTTAGCAAAGAAGTATCACAATATAATAGATTTAAAAGGATTTTCTACTAACTTTTTAAGTAGACATCCAGATCCCAATGTACATATATGTGAGATGAGAGGAATATCAGGATACGATATTGAGGACATAGTACATAATCGAGAAGAAGTATACAATGAGATATATGAGAAATATGGAAATAATACCAAAGTAATTTTTCACATAGATGAAAAACTAACCCAATGGAAATTTTTTCCTTATGCTTCACATTTAGCAAAACAGTTCTTCGAAGAAAATATTTCTATGATTGGTTTTACATTTGAACCTAATATGGGAATGATAGAATGTGAATTTAATGCTGAATCAACCAGAGGCTTTGGGAAGTCTAATCTAGACCACTATGTTAATGTTTTTAGAGATCATAGCATAACACCTAAAGAACTGCTGGTATATAATTGTAACCATGCTGTTAATAGACCAGAGATACGAGGAGTTTATGACAAGTATTATAGTAGATATAATATCACAATAATGGAACCTAGTCCGACTTTTTGGTATCTAACTGCGGCATTCGATTCTAACACAGCATTCTTTAGGGACTCTAATTTGTTACAACAAAAATTAGATGAAGTAGAACAAATATACGGAAACAACAATCATAAGTTTCACAAATTATTTAATTGTTTAAATAACAAACCACGAACATACAGAATACAATTTTTAGCAGACTTAGATGCAGAAGGACTGTTAGGTGACACAGACTGGTCATTAGGTTTAGATCCTAAGAACAAGTTTAATTGGGGAGATAAAAGAAAACTTCCTATGCCGTTTATAGAAAAGTATCAACATGTGTTGCCTAAAGCATATGAAGATGATATTAATAGTGCAGATTTTAATGATGGCTTCTTAGGAATTAATACTAAATTACAAGAACATGGTATACATACAGTTAAGATGGAAATGGAAGGAAAGGATATGCCCATTGATCCATTTTATACATATCATGGACTATTAGGTAAAACAAAGTTTGCTTTAGTTACAGAAACATACGGATATCATTTAGTAGACGAATCATGGTCTGATGAGAAACTAGAACAGTTTATGCAATCAGAAATAACAAACGAATTTCCTATATGGGACTTTGACAGAACCTTACTTAGTGAAAAAACTTTTAAAATGATTGCATCTGGGATACCTGCATTTTGCATAGACACTAGATATACTGTTGAACATTTTAAACAATTAGGGTTTAAGTTTCCATGGGCAGATATGGCAGATTATGACCATATAAGAAAGTTTAATAAACGTTCTAAAAAACTTGCATCAGAACTACATCAATTTCAAAATATGGATACATCACAGTTTGTAGATGCTATTCAGCATAATCTAGAATTATTTTTTGATTCAAAAAGAATAGCAGAAGAAATGTATAAGCCTTTTTACAGTTGGGCAAATGATTAAAATAGAAAAAATAAGGCCGATAGTTCCAACAAGAATGCTCCCTTATACTGAACAACTAATTCCTATACAACCAGGCTTAGTAGATATATTTAATAGTAATCCAGATACATATTTGTCATGGTATTACAAGGACTTTCCTTTTAAATTACCTGATAATATACAAATAGGTAAACTTAAAGGCATAGGTTTACAAGAACTTTTAATCAAAGAACCCGATGATACTTATTATGAAATAGATCAAGAATCTTTTTACCAGATGCCTAGACGTATG
>ERZ1046740.2128-NODE-2128-length-13070-cov-7.157126_pt1 | contig 13070 bp, 15 predicted proteins | sample MGYA00383093_ERZ1046740 | MGnify/ENA primary metagenome ERZ1046740 (study PRJEB29581, sample SAMEA5548363) | metagenome | biome: marine; feature: coastal; material: water | depth 25 m | study: Short-term variability in the microbial, nano- and picoplankton...
ACAATCAAGAAGCTCAACCAACTGACAGATAGAGAGCTAAAAGATATTGGAATTAACCGTGCGGATATTGACCGTATGGTTTGGCTAGAAGAAGACAAAACAATGCGAGGACGTGGATAATGAACAACTACCTACCTACCGACTACCAATCATTTATACATAAATCACGTTACGCTAAGTACATTGAAGGTGTCGGACGTGAAAGCTGGTCTGATACAGTAGAACGGTTCTTAGTAAATATCGTTGGCGATAAAGTAGATCAAAAAACTAAAGCACAGCTTGAGGAAGCTATCCTCAGTCTTGATGTAATGCCCTCGATGCGGAGCCTTATGACAGCGGGTCCCGCAGCAGAGCGTGATAACACATGTATGTACAACTGTAGTTATCTTCCTATAGACAATGTAAAAGCTTTCGATGAAGCAATGTTCATATTGCTGTGCGGCACTGGAGTAGGCTTCTCAGTCGAACGTCAGTTTATCTCAAAGCTCCCAGATGTTCCTACCCTCTATCAAAGCGAAACAAACATCGTCGTCAAAGACAGCAAAGAGGGTTGGGCTAAGGCTCTACGCCAACTCATTGCACTACTGTACAGCGGTGAGATTCCTACGTGGGACGTAAGCCAAGTACGACCAGCTGGCGCACCACTGAAGACCTTTGGTGGTCGTGCATCTGGACCAGCACCACTGGTTGACTTGTTCAATTTCACAATACACACCTTCCGCAACGCTGCGGGTCGTCGGCTGTCTTCCATCGAGGTTCACGACGTTATGTGTAAGATTGGTGAGGTTGTAGTTGTCGGCGGTGTACGTCGCTCTGCAATGATTAGCTTGAGCAACCTGAGCGATGACCGTATGCGTCACGCAAAGAGCGGTCAATGGTGGGAAGAAAACCCACAGCGCGGTCTAGCTAACAACTCAGTGAGCTACACAGAGAAACCTGATTCTCTCTCGTTTATGCGTGAGTGGACAGCGTTGGTTGAATCACGCTCAGGTGAACGTGGTATCTTCAACCGTGAAGCTTCTAAGAAACAAGCATCGCTCAACGGACGTCGTGATAATAACTATGAGTTCGGGACCAACCCGTGCAGTGAGATAATCTTACGCCCTAACCAATTCTGTAACCTTACAGAGGTAGTAGTACGTGCCACAGACACTTTCGATACATTAAGCGAAAAGGTACGCCTAGCTACTATCCTCGGTACAATCCAATCTACTTACACAAAGTTCCCATACCTACGTAAGATTTGGCAGAATAACACAGAGGAAGAGCGTCTACTTGGCGTGTCGATGACAGGGATCATGGACAACCCATTAATGACAACTACAAACGTAGGACTGGAGAAAACCCTTGGAAGCCTTAAAAAAGTGGCTGTCGATACTAACGCTAAGTGGGCTGCTAAACTTGATATTCCTGTTGCTGCTGCTATTACTTGTGTCAAGCCATCGGGGACGGTGTCTCAACTTGTCGATAGTGCCAGCGGTATTCATGCCCGACACAGCCCATACTACATCAGGACGGTGCGTGGGGATAACAAAGACCCACTGACGCAGTTCATGAAAGATAATGGTATCCCTAACGAGCCATGTGCAATTAAGCCAAACCAGACAACCGTATTCAGCTTTCCTGTGAAGGCTCCTGAAGGAGCTGTTGTGACCGCAGACCTCTCTGCTATCGAACAGTTGGATATGTGGCTGGCCTACCAACGTCACTGGTGTGAACATAAGCCATCCGTCACGATCAACGTCAAAGCAGACGAATGGTTCGAGGTCGGTGCTTTCGTTTACAAACACTTCGATGAGATGTCTGGTGTGTCCTTCCTACCGTTCTCTGATCACACCTACCAACAGGCTCCTTATCAAGCCATTGGTAAGCATGACTACGACACGCTGTTGTCTTTGATGCCTAAGTCGATTGACTGGGATAAACTCTCTGACTACGAAGCAGAAGACAACACAACAGGCAGTCAGACGATGGCTTGTAGTGCTGGTGTATGCGAAATCGTAGATATTACTTAAACCCTCCACCTAAGCAAGTGACTAAACTGCTTATCAAGGAGACACCACTCATGACTAAAATGTTATTTATCGATATCGAAACTGCTCCAATCCTAGGCCACGTATGGAGCCTCTGGAAGCAGAACGTCGGACTGAACCAAATCAAAGAAGATTGGTATATTATGTCCTTCTGTGCTAAATGGGCAGGTAAAGACGAGATCATCTACGAAGATGGACGTGATACTCCTGAAGATGATTATTCAATGTTGTTGTCCTTGCACAAGCTGCTAGACGAAGCAGACTACGTAGTTGCACACAACGGTGATCGCTTTGACATCAAGAAGATCAAAGCTCGCATGATCCTCAACGGACTAACACCACCCGCACCCTTCAAGTCTATCGACACACTAAAGATCGTGAAGAAAGAGTTTGCCTTCACATCCAACAAACTCGCATACCTCACAGATAAGCTTTGCAAGACGAAGAAGTTGGACCACGCAAGTTTCGCAGGGTTCTCACTGTGGACTGAGTGTCTTCGTGGTAACGAGGAAGCTTGGGAAGAGATGCGGGAATACAACATCGTTGACGTGATCTCACTAGAAGAGCTCTACGAAGTTCTACGTCCTTGGTCCTCAATGCATCCTAACGTTAACGCACAGAGCGACGACGAAACTACTGCGTGTCCTAAGTGTGGTTCACATCACATTGTTAAACGTGGTTTCTTCCACACTAACAAAGGTAAGTTCCAACGTTATAAATGTACGGACTGCAACGGATGGTCGTCAGCAACTAATACAATGAACACAAAAGAAAAGCGGGTTTCCCTGCTACAATCCCGATAAGGAGACGAACTTATGAGTATCATGAAAGCTTACCGCAACACTACCCATACACGCGATGAGGATGAAATCCTAGTATCCTTCCAGACTGCCTTTGAGAACGCTATGGATAAGGACGCCTCTGAGCACAGCGACGTTGTTGCCCTTGTAATCTCTTATGCTGAGTACGGCGTAGCTTACCTTCGACAGGTAGCCTTCACCTTCCACGCACCTGAGCGAATCCAGAACACAATGAAGTATATGAACAGTGTGATTGCGGAAGCAGTTAACGAAGCTGGTCTTCATTACTACAACCAAGAACATGGATTCTCTATTGTCGACAAAGCTGTACAAGCTGCCCTCGATGGTGGTGGTGTCGTCACACCCGACGAGATCAATGCGATTATCGATGAGATCGAAGTTGGTTACCTCGAAACTGAAGCAGAAGAAGAAGTGGAACACTAAATGATAGCCCTCGTTGATGCAGACTCACTACTCTACAAAGTTGGATTTGCCATCGAGGATAAGGTGGTTTGGAATGAACAGGAAGTTTCTCTAGGTATCGAAGAGCCAGAAGTCGACTACTACACAGACATGAACGTTTGTAAGAAGACTTTTGATCGATACATTAGTAACATCCTGTTCGCCACCGATTGCGATAAAGCGTTCCTTGTATTCTCTGGAGGTGGAAACTTCCGCGACGACGTCCCGTCTTCGTACAAAGAGAACCGCAAGAACTCTCGCAAGCCTCTAGGTTATGAAGAGCTTCGTAAACATGCGGAGACAACTTACAAATCACACACCCCACAAGGAATGGAAGCAGATGACTATGTTGTTTATCACAAAACAAACAGTCCCGAAGACTACATTCTCTGTGCTATCGACAAAGATGTTCTATACCAAACTGTAGGTACTCACTACAACTACGGTAAGGATGAGGAGGTCACTGTCGATGAGTTTGAGGCTATGTGGTATGCGTACTACCAAGTACTCACAGGCGACACCTCTGACGGTTACAAGGGGGCTATTGGTATTGGACCTGTAAAGGCTAAGAAGATACTCGCTGATTGTGAGAATGAAGAAGAATTATGGCAAGTAGTCGTAGAGACTTATGAGAGCCGTGGTCAGACAGAAGAAGAAGCAATATACACCATGCAACTGGCAAATATGCATCAGTTTAACGGTAGTGATATTGTGCTTTGGACACCCACTTTCTCTAGAAGCCGACTATAGGAGAAAACGAAATAATGTTACCAAAGATATCTAAGGAGTCATTAGGCTCTATTATCAACACATTGGAAGAACGGTTTCCAGACCAACTCCCACACACTCAAATTACAACTGAACATATGTATATGCTTATAGGTCAGCAACAGGTGATTCGTCACTTACGTGAAATCATGGAGGCACATCATGGGTAAAGTTACCATTGAACTTTATCATAATAAACACGAAGATGCTTTACAGGAAATGCTGGAAGGCTTCTCCCGTGATATCTATGGTGAAGGTGTAGCTGACGTGAAGGTATTTATCGATGCTCATTGGTTTATTTACTTAGCAATACAAGATGGGGAGCCCATAGGGTTCTCCAGCTACATTTACAACGACTACTGTGGACTACGTCCCCCTGTCTTAGGTAACACATTCTTATATGTTAAAGAACCTTATCGAAGGGGTAGGGCCGCGTACCTACTAACAAAGCAAACAGGGTACGTATGTGTAGACGTAGGCTTACCCCTTGAACTATACATAGCCTCCGATGAGTCAGACCTCATCACAAAGGCCATAGGTCTTGAGGGTGAGAAGCTCTACACAGCCTACGAATACCCCCTCCATGAAATTCAGAAACGTTACAGTTACTTTAAAAAATAAAGAAGGAAAGACCAATGAGTAAGAAACTCTTTAATCCATTGATGCCAGCATTAGGTATGTACGAGATGGGTATCGTCTTTGGTAAAGGCAGACCAGCTGCACCAGTACAGACACCAACATACACACCACCAGCAGCGGCACCAGCACCAGCACCAGCCCCAGTAGCAGAAGCAGCAGCACCTGCAACTATTGTGCAGCCTTCAGGTGGCGTAGGTTCAACAGCAGCTGGAGCTATTGACGATGACGGTGTCACAGTAGAAGACGAAGTCGCTCGTAAGAAACGGGCTATGAAAGTAGGCGCTAAGTCCCTACAGATTCCTACCACAGCGGCAGGGTCAACATCAACAGTCGGTACAGGCACCCAAAACGGTAGTTCTGGTACAGGACGGTAATAAAGGATAATTCGGATGCCAGCAAACGATACATATACTCCTGAAGAATTGATCGAGTTGCTTTCGAGTTCCAAAGAGAAGTTTGGTAAGCTAGACACAGGACGCTCCTCAGTGCTTGATCGCGCTAGGGAATGTTCAAACTTGACTATACCATCTGTTATTACAGACGATGGTCACACAGAGTCAGACGACTTGGCTACACCATATCAGGCTGTAGGCTCTCGTCTGGTTCACAACCTAGCTAACAAACTGCTCATGGCCCTACTTCCAGCTAACGCATCATTCTTTCGTCTCTTACCTCAACCTGAAGTTGTTGAGTTTGCTAAAGAGACTGAGACCAACGAAGAGTTAGAGAAGAACCTTGTCACAATCGAGACTGAAATCCAACGTCAGATCGAGCGTGAAGCATTACGTGTACCTATCTTTGAGGCGATTAAGTCGTTAATCATTGGCGGTAATGCGTTGTTGTATAAAACCAAGGATGGGTTGAAGAGTTACAAGATGGCAGATTATGTTGTCAGCCGTGACTTCTCAGGAAACCCGTTAGAAATCATCACAAAAGAAGCAGTGTCTAAAGAGGCGCTGCCTGAAGATATCCTTCAGCAGATCATGAGTGACCCTGATCTAAAAGAAACAGAGAAAGTTACTATCTATAGCCGCGCTATCTTAAAAGCAGGTACATGGTACACTTTCCAAGAAGTTGAAGGCTTCCTCGTTGAAGGTTCTGAAGAGACATTCAAGAAAGATGGAGCACTTCCTTACATCCCACTACGCTGGACTTCGATCAACGGTGAAAACTATGGTCGTGGTATTGTAGAACAGTATCTTGGCGACTTCCGTAGCCTTGAGGCTCTCTATCAGTTGTTGCTAGAAGCGTCCTCGGTCATGAGCCGTGTACTCTTCGGTAAGCGAGCAGGGGCAGTTGTTGATATTGATGATATCAACGAAGCTGATAACGGCGTATGTATCCTCGGTGACTTAGAAAACGACATCACTACACTACGGGTAGATAAAGGCGCTGACCTTAATGTTCCTATGAACATGGTTCAAGACCTCACACGTCGTCTCGAAGCGGCGTTCCTTGTAGCTTCTTCAGCAGCCCGTGACTCTGACCGCACAACAGCGACAGAAATCCGCTTTATGGCAGCTGATCTCGAACAGTCACTTGGCGGTGTCTACTCACTCCTCGCACTCGAACTACAACGACCACTAGCGGGTCTGCTTCTAAAGCAGTCTAAGGCTCCTGTTGAGCAACTAGGTGTCGATGTTGTTGTTGTGACAGGTGTGGAAGCACTAGGCCGTACAGCAGAGCTTGATCGTCTACGTCAGTTCAACGCATTACTCCAAGAGACTGGAGCCGCTGAACAGATTCTCGCTCGTATGAATGTTGGTGTTTATGTGGAGAAGATTGCTAACGCACTCTCTATGGACGCTACGGGTCTCATCAAGACAGATGAGCAACTACAAGCAGAACAGCAACAGCAGCAAGCACAGCAGCAAGCACAGATGCAGCAGCAACAACAGATGCAAATGGAGCAGCAGGGAGTCCAAGCACTCGCTGGAGCAGCTCAAGCACAACTCAGTAAGTAACTAGCTAAGGAGACACCTAAATGGCTAAAACACACCATGAACTAAAGCAGAATGCTTTGAAGTCTAAGAACTCGAATACTATCACAGACAGCGATTACGTCCTTCGGGATATTGGCACAGCTGAAGATACCGCTAAGAATATTATCGATATCACACCAGAAGCTTTCAAGAAGAAGAAGGCTCCCGTAAAAGCTGCTAAGTCGGAGGACTAATATATGTCTGAGGAAGTACAAAACGAAGCAGTCAGTGAGGCCCCTGAAGGGGTCTCCGAAGCTCCTCAGAACACACCTGAAGAGCAAGCAGCTGTCGAACGTTACCGTGAATCACAGAAGTCAGCTGAAGAAAAAGAAGCTGGTACGCCTGAAGGTTACAACGACGACGGTACGCCGAAGGAAGAATTGATTGCTGGTAAGTTTAAGTCCCAAGAGGATTTGCTAAAAGCTTACGAAGAGTTACAAAAGAAAATGGGACAGCCTCAAGACACACAAGAGGAAGCCCCTAAAGCTGAAGAAGTTGAAGAAGCCGTTCAAGAAGCGATTGACACTAATGCATTTTCAGCTGAGAAATACGAACAGGAAGTAGCCGATAACGGTAGTCTTTCTGATAAGTCATATGCCGAATTGGAGAAGCAAGGCTTCACTCGTACACAGGTAGATACATACATTCAAGGCCAACAGGCTTACGCTGAGAGCGTGAAGAATAGTATCTATAGTTCTGTGGGCGGTGAGGAGTCTTACACAGACCTGATCCAATGGGTATCCACCAACATGGACGAAGCAACCATCACTGAATACAATGATGCTGTAGCGTCGATGGACCAGCCACGTATCTTACGTTCGCTGGAATACATGAACCTGAAGCGAGGACAAGATGCCCCACGCGAAGCGAGACGCCTAGAGGGTGATAGCCCCGCAGGTGGCCTCCAGCCATACGCGAATAAAAACGAATGGCAGCGTGACAGCACAAGTCGTCTTTACGGCAAGGACGCTAAGTTTACCCGAATGGTCGATCAACGGTACTTAGCAGCCCGACGTAAAGGTATCTTGTAAAGGTTAGCTCCCTTGGAGTTTTGTCTCCTTCTCCTTGGGGGTTATTTAAACAACTAAGGAAACACATACTAAGTAATCATCACTATGTTTATTTATAGCCCAGACGCCACTCTGCGTGAGGCGGCTTATGGATAACTATAATAAGGAACTAATTATGTTACGAAAGTGTAAAGGTTGCGGCTTAGAAGCACATACAGAGGACCAGCTATCCCTGTTTGCTTCACGAAAAAGTTGTAACCACGGACGGAGACCAATGTGTAAACCCTGCGTCAACAAAACACAGGTGTCTGGAGACAGGCAGAGAAATAACTCTTTACGCAGTCTCTATGGAATTACTTTAGACGACTATAATAGAATGTTTGCCGAGCAACGTGGTTGTTGTGCAATATGTGGAATACATCAGACAGAAACCAAGAAACGACTCTACGTAGATCACTGCCACAACTCAAGCAAGGTACGACAACTATTGTGTCAACATTGTAACTCCCTACTAGGTTTCGCTAAGGATGATGCAAATATCTTAGCGGAAGCACTTAACTATATAAATAAACATAAGGAATATTGACATGGCCCTAACCGTGAATAATATTGGTAACAACACCTCAACCCCACGCGGCGTCCCTACGGATATGGACAACGCAATGGAAATCTATTACGGTTCGGTGCTTACAGCATTCGAGCGTAAGAACGTTTTCCTCGACCTCGTTACCACAAAATCAATCGATAATGGCTCTTCTGTCTCGATCCCAGTGATCGGCCAAGGTTCTGACACTGCGACAAATACGCACATCCCAGGAACTGACTTGACAATGAGCACCATCCCAGTCAAAGAGCGTATCATTAACATTGATGCTCTTGAGTACTTCGCACTGGCCGTTGATAAGTTTGAAGAGAAAGTTCTTCACTTTGAAACGCGCGGTGAACTTGCAAAGCAAGCTGGTGAAGCTCTCGCGACTAAGATTGACAAAGCTGTAGCTAACGCACTCCGCTTGGCAGCTGAAACCTCTGGTACAATCGGTGGTGACGCAGTTCAGGCAGACGGTACCGAAGTCAACAACGACGCAATCGGTGCTGGTGCAGATGCAAAAGCAAAAGGCGAAGCAATCATTGAATCTGTATTCGCAGCTGTTGCGGCTATGGAAGAGAAAGACGTATCTGGCGACAAGGTTCTTGTTGTTGATCCTCTTCACTACTCCTACCTCGCACAGTCTTCTGCTGTGAACAAAGACATCACCTCTGGTGACAATGGCGGTATCAACAAAGGTACAGTCATGGAAGTTGCTGGTATCCGCATCTACAAGTCTAACCACTTGGGTGTAGGTACAGCTATGACTTCTACCAAGTTGCTGAAGGGTCTTATCTTCTCCGCAGAGGCAGTAGCTGTTGCAAAGTTGATGGACGTTACTTCTGAAGTTAACTACATCCCAGAGCAACTGGCAACGCTGATGACCACATACTACTCATACGGTATGGGCGTCCTGAAGCCAGCTGGTGCATGTGCTCTAACCTCTACTACTTAATACTAGTAGTCTTCTTGAAGGCCTCCCTCACGGAGGTCTTCTCCTAAGACTATTAGCCAGCCCGATTAAATACAAGGATAATTAACATGATCACAGAAATCGATGCAATCAATCGGATGTTGCGCTACATCGGTGAGCTTCCGATTCCTTCCGACGTTACTATTGACCAATTACCAGAGGGACATGAAGCAGTTATTGCTCGTACAGTCCTCGCAGAAACATTACGAGAAGAACAAGAAGAGAAGTGGTGGTTTAATACTTTCGATATTAAGCTTGTACCAGATTCTGATGGTTACTTAATTCTCCCTAATAACGTAGTTGCCTACGAAGCCCCTGACGTCTTCCAAGCAGGTGGCCTCCTATATGATCGCTCTACAAATAGTCCTATCTTTTTGAGTCCCAAAGATATGATCGTGAGATACAACATCACCTTCGACAACCTCCCCGACGTATTTAGAACTTATGTGATCCTCTCAGCGTCCCGTCACCTTCACACCTACTTGAATGGTGATGAGTCAACACAGCTTGAATTGGAACAGAAAATTAACATGGCCCGTGTAAAGGTCGAACGTGAACACCTCAAGCAGAAGAAGTTTAACCTTGTTCGAGGCAACCGTCTTGCTGACCGAGGGATAACACCCACACCTATTAACTAAGAGGTCTTCAGATGAGTAAGATTAACAAAATCTATAGCGCCTTCTTTAATGGTGTTTCACAACAGAACGCAGAACTAGTTCTCGACAATCAATGTCGGGAGATGACTAACTGTATCCCTGATATCGTTCGTGGTATCAAGAAACGTCCCCCTGCAAAGCTTGTAGGGGCGCTATTACCTGATACGAATCCTAACATCGCTCAGTCTAAAATCGTCCACTCCTATGACCGTGGCGAAGACGACGAAGAGTATTACATCATGGCTACTGAAAACTCCAGTGACCCTGTACGTGTTTATAACAAAGCAGGTGTGGAGATGAATGTAACTTACGATAGTGCCACAGAAGCATCTTGTAAGACTTACTTATCTGCTGGTAACCTACGTGGTCTCACAGTACAGGACAGGACGTGGTTGTATTCACGAAACAAAACCATTACAGTCGATAAGAGCCTAACGGCACCACTGTCAGCTAACTATGACCGTGTAGCATACTACTGGCTCAAACGAGGTTCTGGTGATCGCTTCAACCCTTTCAACTACGCTGTCTACCTCGACAATACTACCTTCGCGGTAGACCCAGTAAAACCTTCTGTAGGCGGTACTAATGCTCAAAACCCTCCCACAGGTGCTGAAGACTCTGACAAGGCCGCAGAACTACTCGCGGCTAAGATCAACGCAAACTCTACGTGGACTTGTACACGAAACGGTTCGATCCTAAAAATTGTTAAGGCAAACGGAGGTGACTTTTCGTTCACCAGTTGGGACTCTTGGGGAAACCAAGCTTCCGAAGGTTGGAAAGAAAGTGTTAACAGAATCACACAGCTTCCACAGGATATGCCGTTCGATGATAGCTATGTACGTATTGCTGGTTCAGAAGGTAATAAATTCACAGATTACTTCGTAAAGTGGACAGGCTCTGCTTGGGAAGAATGTTTAGACCCTAAAGCGGATCGTGGTCTCCTTGTTGATATGCCATTACGTATGGACCGTATCTCCCTAACGAGTGGGATTGCTACATTCTACATCGACCAGATTGATTGGAGCCCTCCCCGTGTCGGTAATGAAGAAAACAACTCTGACCCCTCTTTCGTAGGCCGTAAGGTTACAGACCTATTCTTTTACAAGAACCGTCTAGGTATTACGTCAGACGACTCAATCACACTGACAGAGGCAGCTAACTATAGAAACTTCTACGTTACTACAGCAATCGATACAGTGACAACAGACGTAGTTGACCTCACAGTATCTACAAACCAAGCGTCTAACATCTACTTTGCTAAACCGTTTAACAACTCACTCTATGTCTTCACAAAATATGCACAGTACGAAGTCACTAATGAAGGACCTTTCGGGCCTAACACAGTGTCAGTTGAGAGTGTTACAAACTACCCAATGCAAACCGATGTAGAACCTGTTGTGATGAACAACTCACTATACTTCATTTCGGTAAGTAACAACCGACAACAGCTACGTGAATACGTAAAAGCTGACAACTTGAGTGTGCAAGGTGTTGATTTAAACATTTCTACACCAACGTACATCGATAAACCTGTCACATCCCTCATTGCAGATGGTGTGATTGGTATTGTGATGTGTTGTACAGACTCAGGTACAGCCTATGTGTATAACTACAAAGACGATGGAGCTTCGCGTATCCAGTCTGCGTGGAGCACTTGGGAGTTGTTTGAAGGTATCACACCAGACTCTGTTGAGTGGACAAGCTTGGGTACTTCTGTAGGTATCTGGATGAAGCGTCAAGGTAACTATGTTTATCACCAACTCTTCCTCGATGATAAAGGCGAGAATAACCGATTCGATGATACCTACGACGATACTCAGTTTCAGATCGATCTACCTTACAAGTCTTCCGTACTACTCCCTGATTACTATCCTCAGCTGATAGGAACACGCACCCCTCTAAACAAGGTGCTTATTAAAAGGGTTGTTGTGGAAGGTCAAGGAGAGTTTGAATCCTCTGTGTACCGTAAAGATTACGACGTCACTTACACAAAATTCCATGATCTATCTCTCAAAGATGGGGACTTCTATGTGAACTCTAAAATAGGTAATGTGGATATCACACTCTACGATGACTCAGTGAATGATTTCAAAATCTCTTCCGTAGTTATCGAAGGGCTATTCCAGCCTACTTCAAAAGAGATTAAGTAATGGCAGACGTGAATACATATAATATAATAGGGTCCCTTCGGGGACTCTACTAACCTAATAGAAAAGGAGTACTCCACGTGGAGACACCAGCCCGTTATACATTCTCCCCTGACGGGAGTACTAATGTCTTTCAGATTCCCGTAAGGATGAAGGGGGATAACTATGTCCGTATTGACGTTGATGACATAACAATCAATGACCGTAATAAGTTTGACCTCGTTAATAATAATATCGTTTTTATAGATGTAGCTGATGTACCAGCAAACAGTCAGTTATCTGTTCTTGTTGTTCAGACTGACGAAGGTATCGCCAACCTTGGTAATACCAACTCGATTGATATCGTATCACAGAATATTGCAGATGTGAACGCCGTTGCTGCAAACCTATCAGAAATACAAGCAGTCAACAATAACCTCCCTGCTATTCAAAATGTAGACGCCAATATGTCTTCTGTTCTGGGTGCTGCACAGGCTGCAACAGACGCAGAGACAGCCGCAACTAATGCTATCGCAGCAGAAACGTCAGCTATTCAAGCTAGTACAGACGCAGCGACAGCTAAGAACGCAGCAGAAGCAGCTGAGGTAGGTGCAACAAACGCCGCAGCTAATGCTATCGCAGCAGCTTCTACAGCATCCGCACATGAAACAGCAGCAGGTGTGTCAGCAGCAGCAGCACTTGTATCCGAGAATAACGCAGCAGCAAGCGCGACACTAAGCGAAAATGCAGCAATAATCTACGCAATAGCATTGGGGTAAACAATGGCATTTAATAACTATACAGCCGCAGCAGTCGGCACCTCACCTGTTACAGTACACACTGTAGCTAGTGGCAAAGAAGCAGTGACAATCGGCCTTAACCTAGCTAACGTGTCCGTATCGCAGATCGCGGTAGACGTACAGGTAGCAGGTGTTTACTTGATCAAGGGCGTACCTATTCCAGCTAACTCCGCAGTGAGTGTACTGGACGGTAAGATTGTTTTAGAAGCGGGAGATACAGTGGTAGTAACCAGCG
>ERZ1046740.2129-NODE-2129-length-13050-cov-5.337207_pt1 | contig 13050 bp, 14 predicted proteins | sample MGYA00383093_ERZ1046740 | MGnify/ENA primary metagenome ERZ1046740 (study PRJEB29581, sample SAMEA5548363) | metagenome | biome: marine; feature: coastal; material: water | depth 25 m | study: Short-term variability in the microbial, nano- and picoplankton...
CGGCATTAAATTCAACCAGCTGTTCACCATTACCAATATGCCCATTAGTCGCTTTGGCGCAGTGTTGTTAGCCCAGGGACAGTACAGTGAATATATGCAATTGCTGCGTAATAATTTCAGCCATGCCAATCTTGAGGGCCTGATGTGCAGAACCTTGCTCAGTGTCGATTGGCAGGGCCAGGTGTACGACTGTGACTTTAACCAGATGCTGGATATGCCACTGCTGACAAGCGACAGGCGTTATCACATCAAAGACCTGTTAAGCGGTGACACACTGGACGGTATGGCCATTCTTACGGGGGAGCATTGCTATGGCTGCGCCGCAGGGCAGGGCAGTAGTTGTGGCGGTGCCCTGGACTAAGCGATGGGTACGAGCAGTCTGAGTTTTGTAATTCCGGTACTTAACGAGCAGGACCGCCTTCCCCATTTACTGCAGGATCTCAGGCAACGCTTTCCCAATAGCCAGTTAATCGTAGCGGATGGCGGTAGTAGCGACGATAGCGTAAAACAGGCCTTTGGCCTGTGCGATCAGCTGTTGCTCAGTCCTCCAGGTCGCGCGACCCAAATGAACCTGGGGGCGCAGGCAGCCACGGGGGATTACTTGTTTTTCCTGCACGCAGATTCCCAGCTGCAGATTGAGGAGGGCGAACTGGTTGCAGCTTTGGGTGACAAGCCCGAGTGGGGGTTTTGCCGGGTTCGTCTCAGTGGAGATGGCCTGGCCCTGCGAATAATCAGTTGGTTTATTAACCTGCGTTCAACTCTTACCCATGTCGCCACTGGTGACCAGGTGCTGTTTGTACGCAGGCAGTTGTTTGAAAACAGCCATGGCTTTGATTCAATCCCCTTGATGGAAGACGTGGCCTATTGCAAGCGCTTGCGCAAGATCGTCTCACCGAAGGTGTTTGAAACGCCGGTTATTACCTCCAGTCGTCGTTGGCGAGAGAAGGGCGTGTTGCGCACCGTGTTGCAGATGTGGGCTCTGCGATTCGCCTATTTCTGCGGCGTTTCCCCCCAGCGCTTGTGGCGCTTTTACTATGGCTGATGCCGTTCCTTCAGGCACATTGATTATCCAGTTCGCCAAGGAGCCTGTGGCAGGCCGTGTAAAAACCCGGATGATCCCTCACCTGTCAGCGGATCAGGCCTGCGATTTACATCGAGAATTAACACAGTGGACTAATGGGCAGCTCGCCACTGCGACAGTGAGTGAGGTATGGCTGGCGGTTGCCGGGGAGGGCGCGAACCCGTTTTTTGCAGGACTTGTATACCAGCGCTTGTTACTGCAATGCGGAGCAGATCTTGGAGAACGGATGTATAACGCCTTGCTGCTTGGCTTGAAAAGCTACTCAAAAGTGCTTGTTGTGGGCTCTGATTGCCCCTTTATTGATGAAGCATATCTCCAGCAGGCACTTGCGTCACTGAACCAAGCTGATGTGGTGCTGGGTCCGGCGTTGGACGGTGGCTATGTATTAATTGGGGCCGGCAGGGTTCATCCGGAATGGTTTTCAGGAGTGAAGTGGGGTAGCGCAAAGGTGCTGGCGCAAACCAGGGAGCGACTTGAATCTACAGGCAGCAATTGGCGGGAGTTGGAGGCGTTGACGGATATCGACAGGCCAGAGGACCTGCCCTGTTGGCGAGCTTTGCAAAACAGCCCTCCCCAGAGCGCCGTTTGAGGGTCAGGCGGTAGCCATTTCCTCTTCCATCGGTGATCCAGTCGCCAAGCCAGCACGTTGGTACAGTAACCAGGCAATTGCGGTGCAATAGCTCAGGTTGGTCTGTAACTCACCGTCTGGGTCGGTCAGGAAAGCACGCTGGCTTGCCAGTCCCCGCACCCGGCTAGCCATATCCGGGTTGAAAGCCAAGTAACGATCCCACAAATCACGGTGCTGGGCAGCCGTTATATGGAACAGCCCGAGGCCGTCATTGCGTGCGGAGAAGAGCCCCAGGTCCGGGGCGTCTATGGCGGCATTGAGCAGAAACGACTCACATGTCGGCGTCCATTTTCCTAAGTACTTGAGGGTAGGTCGTATAACCTGGTCCCTCAGGTGGTCTGCGGTAACATACATAACCCACTACCTCGCAGGGATGTCAAATCCGTCAGTAACTACATTTCACTTTTTATGGTTCTTACTGTGGTGCGGTTATTTTTTCAGGGTTGTGGAGTTGCACCCCATTTCCCTGCTTTTCCGTACTCACAGGATACTTTTTAACACAGAAAAAAAATAAATCCAATAAAAATAACGTGTTGCAGCATTTATTTGATAAATATTTCGGGAAAAGAGTGTAACTGAGGAAAGTTGAGGTATCCGGATGATATTTCTTGATAGTTATTGGGTTAAAAGTTTGTCTAATCTGCCGCTATAAAGCATGAAAATGGGTCTAAAGTCGGCGATAATCTATCCACCCGCGATTTTCACCGTGTAGCCTTGCTGTTCCAGTTCCTTTTTAATTGTGGAGCGCTGGTCACCCTGGATTTCGATCTCATTCGCCTTTACCGCACCGCCCACACCACACTTTTGCTTTAATTTTTTTGCCATTGCTTTCAATTCGGCCCCTTGTAGCGGCAGTCCTTTGATCAGTGTGACCGCCTTACCTCCGCGGCCTTTGGTTTCCCGGTGCAGGCGCACTATGCCGTCGCCGGAATAGGCTGGCCGGTCTTTGCCGCAGACACAGTCGGCTAACGGACGCTGGCACTGGGGGCACAAGCGGCCTCGATCGGTGGAGTAGACAAGGTGTTGGGAAGAGTTTTTTTGTTTGCTCATGGCTTGGCCGTATTAATTCCTGCAGGTGGGCAGTATATTAGCGTGCGGGATTAACACAAATTATGGCGTGCAAGAGGCGGTATTTTGTCCGAGATAAAAGAGCTGAAGCTTCAACTGGTAGAAGTCCAGAGCCAAATGGCCTTCCAGGAAGATACCGTACACGCCTTGAATGAGGCCATGGCGCTGCAACAGCAGGAAATTCTCACTCTGCGTCAGCAATTGACGCTGTTGAAAGAGCGCCAGGAGGAGCAGGCCCGGCAAATGGATCAGGGCGCTGATGCTCCCTCCCTGGAAGAAGAAAAGCCCCCACATTATTAAATTACTGATACCTGTGTATTTCGAGCACATCAAAACAAGGAGCTGAATATGTCCGAAAGCGACCGCAAGGATACGTCTGAGCAGGCGGATTTTCGCCAACATGCTCGCGATTGGTTAGTTGCCAATCCGGTGGCAGAGCCGGGGGAACGTTTGCCGCAGACCCCGCTGGAGATCATGACCGAGGGCCAGCTTGGCTATCTGCAGGCGTGGCAGAAGGCCGCTTACGATGCGGGGCTGGTGGGTTGTGATTATCCCGAGGAGGTCGGGGGCGGAGGTCGCAAAGATTGTCAGCGAGTAGCCAACGAAGAAATGATGCGCGCCAAAACACCCTTTATGCCCAATGTTATTGGCCTGGGCATGGCCGCTCCTACGGTGTTCTACCATGGGCAGGAGGCGCTCAAGCAGCGCCTTCTTCCGCGTCTGTTTTCCGGTGAGGATATCTGGTGCCAGGGCTTTAGTGAGCCCGGAGCGGGCTCAGACCTGGCCAGCGTGCAGACATTTGCCGAGCGCAAGGGGGAAAAGTGGGTGATAAATGGTCACAAGGTGTGGACCTCCCTGGCTCACTTTGCCGAGTGGATGATTATCCTGCTGCGTACCGACAAATCACATAAATACGAGGGCTTGTCCTATTTTGTGGTACCCATTCGTGCTGAACTTGGCAATAGCGTCACTGTCAGGCCCCTGATCAAGATTACCGGAGAAACCGGCTTTAATGAGGTGATCTTCGACAATCTCGAAATTGATGATAGCTATCGCCTGGATGAACTGGGCAAGGGCTGGCAGGTGGCTATGACGACCTTGCTGCATGAGCGCGGGGCAGGGGAGCTGGTTACGCCTCGCTCAGGGGGCCTCAAGAGCAAATCCAGCCATGCTAACAACACCAGTTCCCTGATAGAGCTGGCCAGAAATACCGTCCGCAACGGTGCTACTGCTGCGCAGGACCCCCTGCTGCGGGATCGCATCATGCAAATGGTGATAAGGGAAAAAGCGTTTGAATTCAGTCAAAGGCGAAGCCGGGTTCCCGCATTGCAGGATCATCCCATGCGCCTGCCTTTGCAGAACAAGTTAATAATGAGTGAGATAGCCCAGGAAAATGCCTCGCTGGCGCTGGACGTCGAGGGGGCCGGGGCCACATTATATCTTGGTGATGAGAATGCGCCCGCAGGGGGGCAGTGGCCACTGTCTTACCTGAACTCTTTTGGCTTCACGATTGCCGCGGGTACCAGCGAGGTACAGCGCAATATCCTCGGTGAGCGTGTACTGGGCATGGCGAAATCAAAATAGGAGCAGGGCAATGACACAACCAAAAAATTTCGGATTTGGTGAAGAGGCGGCCTTGCTAAAGGAGTCTGCCCGCAAGTTTTTCGGTGAGAACTTCCCGACAGATATGCTGCATAACATGGTGGCAGGCGACCCCACGCCCGAGCGCATGAGTGACTGCCACTGGAATTCAAAGCTGTGGCAACAAATGGTGGATCTCGGTTGGACGGTATTGGCTATTCCGGAAGAGCAGGGGGGTGTGGGAATGCCAGCAGTTGCCGTGGCGGGACTGGTGGAAGAACTGGGGCGAGCGGCATTTCCCTGCCCATTGCTGCCCACATTGAGTGCTACCTATATATTGACAGCCTGCGGCAGTGGCGGCGCGGCTGCGCTTGAAGAGATAGCAGACGGCAGCACCGCCACGCTGGTCATGGTTAACCAGCAGGGGTCCTGGACCTGCACCGATACCCCATTGGTGGAAACCGAAGGGAAGCTCAGCGGCACCGCCTGGTATGTGCAGGAAGCGCGCAAGGTGGACAGGCTGTTGGTCTGTGCCCGCAGTGACGTGGGTTACTCACTCTACTGGGTAGACAGTGATACAAAGGGTGTGACGATCTCGCCGGATGCGATCGTAGACCTGACCCGGGACCAGGCACATATTCACTTTGACCAGGTGCAGGTGACTCCCGTGAACTCCAATGCCATGGCCGTTCTGGAAGAGGCCTTTCCTGCGATCTGGACACTGTACGCAGCTGATATGGTTGGCGCTGCCGAGTGGCAGCTGCAAACAACCGTGGAATACGTCAACGCACGGCAACAGTTCGATAAGCCCCTGGGGTTCTTCCAGGCGGTGAAGCACCCACTGGTGAACGTGATGGTGGAAATCGATGAAGCTAAATCCCTTGTCTATAATGCGGCCTGCGCTATCGACAGTGAGCCGGAAAAGGCTCGCCAGTACGCGCATATGGCCAAAGCCAGCGCCAGCGATGCGGCTGCGTTTGCCTCCAATCGCTCGGTGCAGTTTCACGGGGGTATTGGTTTTACCTGGGAGTGCTTTCTTCATCTGTACTTCAAGCGGCAAAAGCACAGCCAGATCTTGTGGGGAGATGGGCCCTGGCATCGCGCGAAACTGGCAGATGTTCTGCTGGGAGAAGTGGCTTGACCCGAAGGCCAGCTAGCTATCGATCCGGGATGAACTGGTCGTTTTTTAGACAGTGATATCGCCTTAGGCTGACGCGATTTTCTGCCCCGGTTAGGGTAGAAAATCATTTCTTATCAGACTTTTGCGCCACCGCCGTGGACACCCGCAAAGCATTCAGATATAAATACGCAAACGGCTTGAGTGTTCCTCACGCTCGCGCTGTTTGCGCCCATGGGATTACAAACAGCAGGCTATGTACCGCTACAGCGTCGACCAGGCAGTCACCTACACTTCCGAGGATTTCGTCCTCTACAAGGAGTCGCCCTTCGCCTGTTGGATGGAGCGCCTGACCCTCGAAAATCCTGACCATGGCATACCCCCCGATTTGGGCACGGAACCTCCCGGCAACAGCATGGAGCGCCAGGATGAACTGGCCGATACACTGCGGGCAGAGGGTAAGAATGTCACTTTGATCCCATGGGATCGAGACGAGCCATCCCGACGCCTTGCCACAGTTGATGCCATGCGCGCCGGGGCAGATTTCATTGTTAATGGCCAGCTGTCCGTGGGGCCCCTGTCCGGCTCTGCGAATCTGCTGATGCGCACCAGCGGCTATTCAGAGCTGGGAGACTATCTCTACATACCCTGTGATACCCAGGCCAAGACGACGCTGCATTCTGCTTTCCGCCTGTGCTTCCTGGCAGACCTGCTCCATAGTCTGCAAGGCCAGGTGCCGCCCCAGATGTTAATTATCCGCGGTGGCTCAGACCTGCTGACTCTGCAGACCGAAGATCATATTTACCACTACCGGGCGGTGAAGCAGCGCTTTATGGAAGAGATGCGAAGCTTCCGTAAACACCGCATGCCTGATCCAGCAGAGTCCTCCCACTTTGGTCGCTGGGGTGAATGTGCCCTGGAGGTACTGAAGCAGCGTGCTGAGGGCAAGGTCACTGATATCGTTGAGGAGGAGGTTGCCACAATAGAGGAAGTGCCGCTGGAGCAGGCGATACCCATGACTGTGGGCCAGGCAGCCGTTGTAACACAGGAAGTGCCCTCCGTTCACTTTCCAGAGCCGGAGGTCGTTGCCACACCGGTGGTAGGCGGCACCCTCGCAGATCAGGCCCGAAGTCTGCTGCCCGGTACTTACAAGTCTGGCCAGCCGTCAGATTTTCACGGCCAACCACGTCGGGCTGCACCTGAAGTACCAGACAGCACCGCGTCAAGCGCTACGCCATCAAGCAGCGAGCCAACGAAAAGAGTTACGGACGCCCTGGATGACCTTGGCTTTATTGGTCGCGGTTTTGGCGCGTCCGGCCGAACAGAGCATGCCGAACCTGCTCCCAGGCTGCGTTCAGAGGCAGGGTCTATTTCTGTACCCGATTCAACGCTGGTGACTGGTGAATCGCAACGACCTGAGTCATTGAAGTCTCCACCCAGAGACGAGTTTCCGGAAAGAGATGAGCCTCAATTAATGACAGGGTCTCGGCCGACAGAAGAGCTTCAGCCAATGGAGGAGCTACAGCCAATAAAAGAGCCACCGTCGGTAAAAGAGCCGCAGCTCGTAAAATTGTCAGCTGCAATGTCAGTGGAGGAGCACGTGCTAGACACCTCTGTACCCTCCCCAGTTGAATTACCCAATCCCCACCCCCTTGATAGCAGCGGCTTCAATGTGCATAACGATTCGCTTGTCGACAGGGATGCAGTGCCATTTGCCGTACCGGAAACGCCACGGGCTCCGACTTCAGAAATCAATGATCAGGTGGGCACTGGCAGTTTTGATGTGGATTGCATCGACGATTCTGATTACATGCTCCCGGAGATGGCAAACTCCTGGGCCGATGAGTCATCAACGCAACAGGCTCCAGAGTCTGCCATCGACTGCAGTTTAAACACTAGCGAAGAACTGGAACAGAAGGGCCAGCGGCTCCCTAGCGCAGACTCTTGAGGCCTTTGCGTACTTCCTGAATAAAGACTTCCGGTTGTTCAAGTGCGGCAAAGTGCCCGCCCTTTGGCAACTCATTCCAGTGAATTAGATTGGTGAAACGTTTCTCTGCCCAGCGGCGACTGCAGCGGAAAATTTCCTTGGGAAAAATAGAACAGCCAACGGGCATGGTGATAGGGTCCATGTTGACCTGTGTAAAACTCTCCCAGTATAGGCGGCCTGAACTGGCGGCACAGTTGTTAAGCCAGTAGAGCATGACGTTGTCCAGTAATTCGTCTTTGCTCAGTAGATTCTCCGGGTGCTTTTTTCCGTTTTCCTCGCAGTCAGTCCAGGCGTAAAATTTTTCAACAATCCAGGCCATCTGTCCCACCGGTGAATCAGCTAGTCCATACCCCAGTGTTTGTGGGCGGGTAGACTGCTGTTTGGAGTACCCCGAATCCCACTCGTTGTAGTTGGCCATATCTGCCAGCGCAGCCTGCTCTGTTTCAGTGAGCTTATCCATAGTGTCCGGGTCAGGGGCAACAATGGGCATATTAATATGAATGCCGGCGCAGTGTTCTGTTTCTGTCTGCCCCATACTCTGGGTGATTATGCTGCCCCAGTCACCGCCCTGGGCCACATAGCGGTCGTAACCCAGGCGAGCCATGAGTTGCCCCCACATTTTTCCTATTGTTACCACAGAGGTGCCGGTTGCAGTGGGTTTACCGGAAAAGCCGTAACCAGGAAGAGAGGGCGCAACCACATGAAAGGCGTCCTCGGCTTTGCCACCATGGGCAACCGGATCTGCTAGCGCGTCGATGATTTTATGGAACTCCAAAACCGAGCCAGGCCAGCCGTGGGAAATGATCAGGGGTAGGGCGTTTGGTTCTGGACTGCGCCGGTGAATGAAGTGTATATCTATCCCGTCGATTTCGGTTTTGAAATTTGGCCAGCTATTGAGTTTCTTCTCAAAGCGCCGCCAGTCGTATTCCTGCTCCCAGTAATGTGCCAATTCCCTTGTATAATGCAGGGGAACTCCCTGGCTCCAGTCATCGCAAGTTTCAGCCTCTGGCCAGCGAGTATTTGTTAATCGCTGGTGCAGGCTATTGAGTTCTTCGTCGCTCACTGCTACCTGAAAGGGCTTTGGTTCCTTGCTCACTGGTTGTCCTCATGCTGGAAGAAAGCCGAATTGCGCTTAACACTATGCCAGTTTGACAGGGGGTGCAAGGCCGCGGGAGGGGGGCCGCGAGCACCAGAAATTACCCTTGATAAGGCATAGACGTATGCTTTTTTTTATATAAACTACCATTTGAGCGAGAACGTACTACTATACTAATCGGTCTAGCAGGTTTTATGGGCCTTATAAAAGCCTAGTCAATTCATGGACATGGCCTTGATGGGTAAGGGGAAATTACAATAGCTATGCCGAACAAGCGTCCCTCAGTGGTGCTTCGTGCGTTAGAGTTACTCTGTTATCTGGCGGGAACAGTCCTTGCTGGATTCTTTGTTGTGCAACTTGCCCAGGGCGAAGTTGAGCGCCAGGGCGGGATAGCCCAGTTTGAACAGGTGGCCGCTAAATCTGCTACACCGGATGCTGCGGACGAGTCAGTCACAGATCAAAATGATTTATCTGCCCTCGCCGAGCCAGATACAACGCTGTGGGCACCAGGTCGAGTTGCAGATTACCATGCAAGCCTGGATGCAGAGCTCCCCCCTGTTCTCGGCGTTCTGGAAATCGACTCCATTGGACTCAAGGTGCCGGTGTATTCCACTAATACAGAGCTGGTAATGGATCGTGGGGCAGGTGTTATCGATGGCATGGCCTACCCACATGAAGGCGGTAATATTGGTATCTCTGGCCATAGGGACGGCTATTTCCGTGCATTAAAAGATATTCAGGTTGGTGATCAGGTACTGCTGCAGACGCTCGAAGGTGAGAAGCGTTTTCGTATTGACGCCACTCAGATAGTGGAGATTTCTGACATTTCTCTGCTAAAAGATACTCGCGACCAGAGCGTTACACTGGTAACGTGTTACCCGTTTTATTTTGTCGGGCATGCGCCGCAACGATTTATCGTTACGGCGTCCCTCGACACAACATATGTCAACCACAACTAAGGAGGAATTGACATGAATAAGAAGATAGTAGTAGGTGTAAGTATGGCTCTTGCCCTGTCAGCGAGTTCGCTGATGGCGCAGGAAAAAGCAGTCTCTAGTGAAGTCACATGTGGTGATATTAACTGGTCTGCCGAGGTGTTGGAAAAGAATCCCGATATTGGGCAGTCTTGTACAGCAGTTTATGAAAAAGACGGTCGTCTGTTTGCCAAGGTGCCAATCGAAGTGGTTCGCGTCCGCGGTAACCGCATGACTTTCCGTCCTTTGCACACAGATGGATCTATGGGCGATAGCCGTAGTGTTCAACTGGACAGCTCCTGGCGTGCTGAAATTGGTGGACGCAGTTATCGCGCTTCCGATCTGATGCGTGGCCAGCAGTTGAATGTTTACATTCCGCAGGATCGTTTCGCTCTGGCAGTTGAAGATGCCGACGGTCCAGACGATGCTGATCTGGTAGTGATCGAGGAAGAAGTAGTTGAAATGCCAACTACTGCCAGTCCTCTGTTCCTGGTTGGTCTGGTCGGTGGTGCCTTCCTGGCACTGGGCGGCATGCTTAGCGGGATTCGTCGCCGTCTGGCGTAAGCGATATTTCCATTGCTGAAGGGGCCTTATGGCCCCTTTTTTCTGTCTGTTATTCGTCCACCCATACTTTTCGCAAAGGTTCCCCGAAGTCATCATAGATGACTTTTCGACGAGGCTGTGGCAAGCGGCTGCGCTTGCGGACGGGTTTGCGTTGAAACCTTTCCTGTCGCCGCGCTTCGATGGCCGCTACCACTTCCGGAACCAGTGTTCGCTCCCCCTTGGGCTCAATGAATAACCTGCGGTTGAGGAACATGGGAGGGTCTGCGGGGTCTTTGCCGCTAATGCCCCTGTCAACGCTATCTACCTTTCCGCCGCGCTTGAGATAGCGCTCGGTTTGACGCTCCAGTTCGGCGCGAATCTCGGCTTTGGATACAGGTTTTTTCAAGGGCTGGAAAGTCCACTAGTGTACAAACCCCTCAGTATACCCGGCGGGGGCAACAATAATAGGGCGGGGGTGAATCAGGCTTGTGGTGGCTAATCCTTCGAGCTCACCTCGAAACCAGCCAGTACAGCCATGCGACTGAACAACTCGAAGATATCTGTGACGGCATCTTCACCGGCAAATTCGCGGTACAAAGAATCCACGTTGACGGCAATACGCTCAGGGTCAGACCAGGACGAATACTCTGCCAGCTCAATGTCTTTGGCGGCTTCCAGAGGCCCCATGCCGGCTTCCCAGCGCCTGCGTGCCTGGTCCCTCACATACTCCAGGTACTGCCTCACAGCGATCACACCTGCTTTGTCTGTGACGGGCCCGTGACCAGGTACGATATGTTCAACATCCATGGCTTCGATAAGCTTGCATGCCTTTATCCAGTTACCCACTGGCCCTGCCCACATAACGGGTGTGCCCTCTATGAACAGTATGTCCCCAGTAAACACCGTGTGATCTTTCGGCGAATAGACCAATACATCGCCTCGGGTGTGGGCGGGCCCCACTTCGATAAGCTGTACTGGCTTGTCGCCCACCTGCAGATTTAGTTCACCGTCGAAGGTTTTAGACGGTGGCGTGTGGCTGATACCCTCGAACTTGAACTGGCCGAAGCAGTGCAGAAAATAGCGGCCCACTTCACCCATGTCTGGGGCCGCAGCTACCAGGGCTGCCATGGTTTCAGGGGGCAGTTCTGCCATTTCCATGGCCGATGCAGTGGAGGCGATAATTTCGGCACCTGTTACCAGCTCGTTGCCGTGGCAGTGATCCCCGTTGGCGTGGGTATTTACCAGGGTTTCGATATGGTAGGCGCTGGGGGTGGCCCCGCGCATACTTTTGAGCATGGTGGAAGTCATGTCGAGGTCATACAGCGTATCTACCAGCAGGCTCTGGTCGCCGTCTACAATCAGGCCTGCATTGCTGTAGCCCCAGCTGGCCTGACCCGCAAGCCAGGCGTAGATTCCGCCTCCCAGGGAGGCCAGGCCCGGGCTGTTATCGGATGTCATAGTGGCTAAATCCTCGGGAAATGATTGCTTACCCTCTAACCGTAGTATTGCCAAGGGCTGGACGCAATCCCCAATTGTGCAACCGGCCCTACCTCTGGTTTAATGCACAGCGATTACTCTTGGGACAACTGTATGAACGCGATTCGCTCACTGCTGGTCTTTATCTGGATTATAGTGTCAGTAATACCTTGCGGATTTGGGCTTCTCGTCGGCTCTTTGTTTCTGCGTGAAGAGCGTCTGTGGTGGTGGTTTGCCGTGCCTTTTTTGCGCGGCGTTATCGTTGCGGCCAGGGTTGTAGGGGGCGTCCAGTATCGAATTCAGGGAGGAGAGAATCTTCCCGCAGCGGACGATATGCGTAGAATTGTACTTTGTCCCAAACACCAATCCACCTGGGAAACCTTTTATTTCCCGAGCATGACCTCGCACCCGCTCGCCTATGTATTCAAACAGGAGTTGCTGAACATCCCTGTATTTGGCTGGGCCATGGGCAGATTGGATATGGTACACATAGATCGATCAAAGCGTAACGAGGCCTGGGCCAAGGTAGCAGAGCAGGGCCAGGTGCTGATGGACAGGGGCAAATGGATGATCATGTTTCCCGAGGGAACTCGCATTGAGCGGGGTAAAAAAGGGGCCTATAAAACTGGCGCTACACGATTGGCAGTTGCGACCGGCGCCTATGTGGTTCCGATCGCTGTTACTTCCGGCCGTTGTTGGCCCCGTCGCTCTTTCTGGTTTCTTCCGGGGGTGGTGGATATCTCTATCGGCCAGCCTGTATCAGCGCAGGGTCGCGAGCCTGCGGAGCTGATGGATGAGGTGGAACGCTGGATTGAAGCTGAAATGCGTCGCCTTGACCCCGAGGCCTATTAACAGTAACTGCAAGGTATCTTTATGTCTCCTGTGAAGCTTTCAATTCTGGCGGTTTACGTGTTGCTTGCCGGGCTGGCAACCCTGGGTGGAGGCTCTACCGCCAGCGTAGTGTCGTCCTGGATTCTTGCTATTTTGGCTGCGGCCCACCTGGTGGAAATGATTGTGTTCTTCGGCTTGTGTAAAGCCGCACAAGGTTCTCTGGTGGGGCACCTGCTACAGGTTTTCCTGTTTGGCGTGTTTCATGCTAAAGAGCTTAAGGGGATGCAGCGATGATAATTTCGGTCGGGAGCATTATCGTTTAATTTGATTCTGTTGATAACTCGACCTCAAGTCGTTTGCAGAAAGTCTTGAGAATTTCAATTCGCGCAAAAGGTTTGTCGTTGCCAGCCACCAGTGTCCAGGGGGCATGCGCCGTGCTGGTTTGATTTACCATCTGGTCTACCGCGAGCTCATAATCCTGCCATTTCTCCCGGTTGCGCCAATCCTCCTCAGTGATTTTATGCCGCTTGTGGGGTTCCTTCTCCCTGGCCTTGAATCGCCTTAGTTGTTCTTCCGGGCTGATGTGAATCCAGAATTTCAGGACGATACAGCCGTGGGCGACCAGTTGTCGCTCGAACCGGTTTATTTCACTGTAGGCCCGGCTCCAT
>ERZ1046740.2132-NODE-2132-length-13038-cov-4.587615_pt1 | contig 13038 bp, 12 predicted proteins | sample MGYA00383093_ERZ1046740 | MGnify/ENA primary metagenome ERZ1046740 (study PRJEB29581, sample SAMEA5548363) | metagenome | biome: marine; feature: coastal; material: water | depth 25 m | study: Short-term variability in the microbial, nano- and picoplankton...
ATACCAATGCTTCACTTCATTCTCCCAAACGGGCACCACACTGGCAGGGCACACGATCAAACTATCCTTCGCCTCAAACGGATAGGCGTTGATCAAGGTCAACACCTGCAGCGTTTTACCCAAGCCCATCTCATCCGCTAGCAAACCATGACAAGCCTGCGCCCGCAGGTTCGCCATCCAGCGTACCCCATGCGCTTGATACGGACGTAAAAAATCCGGCAACTCCACGACTTCCGCCGCAGCCGCGTCCCCGGGCTCCCCGAGCTTTGGCTCCAGCGCAGAGCGCCATTCCTGCAGCTCTTGCTCCAAGTCGAGCTCAGCACCGCGCTCTCCAAAAAGCGAAAAGACCATATAGCGTGGCCAGGTCTGCGCCGCCTCCGAGCCGGAAGCCGCCGCCACGCGCCACTCCGCCAGCGCCTCAGTCTGCTCCTCCGCGATGCGAACCAGTCCCAGCCCCTTAACGATATGCGTGCCGCGCCCCGCCTTGGCCAAGCGCTCTGCATCTTCCGGATCGAGCCAACGCTTACCCAATTTCAGGCGCCAATCCACCCGCATATCAGCCTTTCCGGCTGATTCGACGCGCCCGATAATCTTCACCTGCTTCACGCCCGCCGCCAGACTCTGCGCATCCAGATCGAGATCCATGTAGCCGAAAACATCCTCCCATCGCTTACGCGTATGCGAGAAAAACGGCCCGATACGCTCGGGATCGCGCATCATGAAGTCATTCGATTCACGTCGAAAATGAAAACCCACTTCCTTTGCCAATGCGGTCAAGCGCACCAACATCTCACGCTCAGGGCTCGTCATCTGCGCACCCTCACCTTGAAAGGCGGACTCCCGGGTGAAATCCGGATTCGTCCAATACGCCGTCATACGCAAACCCGAACCAAGACCTTCCAGACGCGGTGTCAACCGGCGCGCAAGCGGCTCCTCCGGCTCGACGGGCTTGGGCGATTCCGACTCTTGCTTCGCCAATTCAACTTCCAGTACCGCCGCTTCTTCAGGCGTCGGCTTCGGTTTCGGCACATAGGGTAGCGGATCAATTTCGTCCGCGATCAGTTCTTCGATTTCATACAGTCCGCCGACCGCCACCGCGTCGCCCAGATCATCATCCTCCGTCGAACAACGCACCTTCGGCCCGTCTTTGCTCCACTCGACCACCGCATAGCAAGTATCCTTACGTGCAAACTTACAATGCACGATCGCATGCTGATCCGCCAGTTCGACGCCAGAAATCTGGCCCTTACGGTAGATATCACGTCCGCGCCGCAGTGCGTCCTTCGAGAAAAAAGCCTCCCATTCAAGCGCAACATTTTCAAACCACACTTCAAGGGCAGCTTGGTTATAAACACGACTGGATGCACGGCTGGACATAGAGCGACAATGAACCAAAAATCATAGCTTTTTTGTCAATACAGCTGCAAGGACATTTGCGGAGATTCAAGCAATTCACTGGCGTTTACTACCCCACAAGATACCTTTCACCCATGCCGACCCGCTCTTTGTTGAAATCCCTCTCTTTTGCCCTGCTCGCGAGCTCCGGGCTCTGCGCCTTGAATGCTGCCGATGGCGTCGCCCGCACGGTCAGCCATTTGCTCGACGAACAGTCGCCTTACCTGCGGCAACACGCCGACAACCTCGTCGATTGGTATCCGTGGGGCAACAAAGCGTTTCAACGGGCGCGGGCGGAGAACAAACCTATCTTCCTGTCGATCGGGTATTCGACCTGCCACTGGTGTCACGTAATGGAGCGTGAGTCGTTTATGGACCCGGCCACGGCGAAAATCCTCAATACGCACTACATCAGCATCAAAATCGACCGCGAAGAGCGGCCCGACATCGACCGCGTGTATATGAATTTCGTGCAGACCACGACGGGCAGCGGCGGTTGGCCGATGAGTGTATGGCTCACTCCCGAGCTGAAACCATTTTTCGGCGGCACCTACTTCCCACCGGAAGGGAGTTACGGGCGACCGGGATTCAAGGATCTACTCAGTCGTATTGCAGACTCATGGAAACAGGATTCGGCAGAGATCACGCAATCGGCCAGCGGAATCGTCGAACAACTAAAATCAATATCGCGATCAGGCGACCGTGCGTCATCGATCCCGACCGCGGAAGCACTGGTCGCTGGCGCGGAGCATTTCGACCAGCGCTTTGATACGCGTTACGGCGGCTTCGGACGCGCACCGAAATTCCCACGCCCTTCGAGCTTGAACTTTCTGCATCGCACCGCAGTGCGCGAGGGCAAGGACAGCGAGACAGGGAAAGCCATCCTGAACATGACCTCCAAGACGCTGCACTCGATGGCGGACGGCGGCATGTATGATCACCTCGGCGGCGGCTTTCACCGCTACTCGGTGGATCAATTCTGGCATGTGCCGCACTTCGAGAAAATGCTCTACGATCAAGCGCAGCTGGTGATCGCGTATCTGGAGGCATATCAACTGACGCGCGACAAGGCCTTCGCGGATGTGGCGCGCGATGTGTTGCAATATGTAAGCCGGGACATGACTGCACCGGGTGGCGGATTTTACTCGGCGGAGGATGCGGACAGTTTATTCGAAGCCGACAAACCGGAACACGGCGAAGGTGTTTTCTACATCTGGGAAAAGGCCGAAATCGATGCTTTGCTCGGGCACGATGGCGCGTTGTTTAATTTCGTCTACGGCGTGGAGCCAAGGGGCAATGCACCGAGCGATCCACACAAGGCGTTCACCCAAAAAAATATATTAATCAAACGCCACAGCGTGGCCGAAGCCGCGCAGCACTTCGAATTGAGCGAATCGGTCGCCGCAGACAAACTAAGCGCCGCCCGCGAACGGCTGCTCGAAGCACGGGCGGAGCGTCCACGCCCGAATCTGGATGACAAGATCCTGACTTCATGGAACGGCCTGATGATCTCGGCCTACGCACGCGCCTATACCGTGCTCGGCGATCCGGACTATCTGATCGCAGCGACCGAGGCCGCGCGTTTCCTGCAGAAAAATCTCACCCGCCCCGAGACGCAGACATTGCTGCGCAGCTTCAGGGAAAAGCCCTCTGAGATTGATGCCTTCGCCGCCGACTATACCTTCCTCATTCAAGGCCTGCTGGATTTGTATGGCGCCGGATTTGAGAGCGAATGGCTACAATGGGCGGAAGCGCTGCAACGCAAACAGGATGCCTTGTTTTGGGACAACGCAAACGGCAGCTACTTCGCATCGCTGGCGGACGACGACTCCGTGATCGTGCGGATGAAAGAATCCTACGACGGCGCGATTCCGTCGGAAAATTCCGTAGCCGCGCTGAATCTGTTGCGTCTCTCCGCGATGCTCAACCACGAGCGCTGGCATGTTCAGGCGCAGCAAATCCTACAGAACTTTTCCAGCGCACTGACACAGAGCCCGGGCACGGTGCCGCAGATGTTGGTCGCGCTGGACTTCGCTCTACAGAAGCCGCAGCAAATCGTGATCGCCGGCACACCGCACGCCCGCGACACACGCGCGCTTATCAAGATCGTCAATGGGGACTTCCGCCCGCACAGCGTCGTCCTGTTCGCCGATGGAAAAACCGGCCAAGCCTATTTAGCGAAGCGGGCGGAAGCCTATGGAGCGATGGTGCCCCGCGATGGCAAAGCCACCGCCTATATCTGCGAAGACTTCGTCTGCGAGCTGCCGACGAACGACCCGAAACAGGTCGAAGCGTTGTTGAAGTAGGTCGAGAACGATCGGGACGCCTGCCCCACCCCGGTCCCCGAAAAACCGAACTTCCCACTTTCCTCTTTCGGTTTCCCCCTCTAAAAGCCTCTCCATGGACAGCGCCCTATTTGACTACCACCTCCCGATGGACCGAATCGCACAAGAGCCCGCGGCTCAACGCGACGCCTCTCGACTGATGGTCGTGGACCGCAAGACACGCCAGGTCACGCACACCACATTCGCCAAAATCGGCGATTTCCTGCCCGACAACGCACGCTTTTTCCGCAATAACGCCGCCGTCCTGAAAGCCCGCATCTTCGGACAGCGCCCGACCGGTGGCAAAGTCGAATGCCTGTTGCTGCAACCCGCCGAAGACGCGGTCACGTGGTGGTGCCTGCTCCGTCCGGGCAAGAAGACCCTGCAAGGCGGCAGCTTCGGCATCGAAGGCGAATATACCGCCGAAGTGCTCAATGCCGGCGAAAACGGCAACTACCGCGTGCGCTTCCACCCCGTTCGCGACGAGTCCGTCACCGATCTGTCCGAGCGACTCGGCATCATGCCGCTGCCCCCCTACATTGAGCGCACGGTCGACGACCCGCGCCGCTCGGCGGACAACGAACGCTACCAGACGGTTTACGCCGACTACGAAAAACGTGTGGCAGTGGCCGCGCCGACTGCAGGCCTCCACTTCACGCCCGACCTAATCGCCAGCCTCGAAGCAAGCGGGGCACAGTTTCACGACCTCACCCTGCAAGTCGGCATCGGCACCTTCCACCCCATTCAGGTGGACAACATTCTCGATCACAACATCCACCACGAGTGGTATGAGATCCCGGCGAGCGCCTATACCGAGCTCCAGAAAGACGGCCCCGGCCCCCGAGTCGCGGTGGGCACCACCTCAGTGCGCTCGATCGAAGACGCCATGCGACGGGTAAAAAATGCGCCTAACAGCTGCCTCACCCCCTCCGGATCGGTGCAGGCCGAGGCCGACATCTTCATCTACCCACCTGCACAGTTCGAGGCAGTCGACGCGCTGATCACCAATTTCCACCTACCGAAATCGACGCTCCTCTGCCTGGTCTCCGCGTTCCTGAGCCCCGGCGACGATCAGGGCATTGAATGGCTATTGGAACTTTACGCCGAGGCCATTGCCCATAACTATAATTTCTATAGCTACGGGGACGCCATGCTCATCCTGTAGCAGCAAACGCCGCATTGAGCCCATGCATTTTTTTCGGAATAAGCCGCCGCAGGTGCCACTCACATGACCACAGAATCCAATTTGAACTTCGAAGACGTTGTGAGTGCCTACTACCAACCGCTCTATCGTTTCGGCTACAGTCTAGCCAAAAACGAGCATGAGGCGGGTGACCTTGCCCAACAGACTTTTTTCATCTACGCAGAAAAAGGCAGTTCGTTGCGCGACAAATCCAAGGTCAAATCCTGGCTGTTCACCACGCTTTACCGCGAATTCCTCCGCCGCCGCCGCAAAGACGCCCGCATGGACAGCTACGAGCCCGAAATGCTCGAAAGCGCCGGTGGCTCCGTCGAGCCTCACGTGCGCCGCACCATGGACGGCAACCTCGCCGTCGAAGCGCTGGAAGAAGTCGACGCCGTCTATCGCGAACCACTCAACCTGTTTTATCTCAAAGATCTATCCTACAAAAAAATCGCCGAAATTCTCGATGTGCCGATCGGCACCATCATGTCACGTCTCTCCCGCGGCAAAGCGCAGCTCCGCGAGATCTTCAAACGCAAAGAGGCCGAAACCTGGGACAACACCCTTTAAACCATGGACCGCGAAGAAGCTAAAAACATTCTCCAGCTCTGCCGTCCCGGAAACGACGAGGACCGCAACGACCCGCTCATCGCAGAAGCCCTTGAGCTGCTGAACAACGATGCCACACTTCAGACTTGGTTCGAAGAGCAACAGGCGCTCGATACTCAAATCAGTGCCGCGCTCCACCACATCGAACCGCCCGCCGATCTCAAGACATCGATCCTCGTCGGCATGCGCGCTCATCAGGCTCAGTCCGAGCTTCTGATGGGCAATGCAGCCGAAGAAGACGAAGCCACCGACCACAGCATCCCGTTCCCACGCCGGGCCAATAGCGCCGACCGCCGCTCTTGGTTCAAGCCTTGGATGGGCGTCGCCGCACTCATTGCGGTGGTCTTTGCCATCCTCGTCCTGCCCCGGCCCGACGAATCGACACGGCTCGCCTCGGCCAACCAGCACGTGGCCACCGCCAGCGTACCCAACCTCATCGAGTTCCTCGCCCAGCAAATCAACGAATTTAACGGCTCAAAGTTTGATAAGCGAAGCGAACAAATCAACGAGCTACAAAGCCACCTCGCCAGCACGGGCATGCCAAATCCTGCCAGTATCCCCAGTCAGCTCGGCGAGCTCGCCACCCTCGGCTGCGTCACCTTCGACTACGAAGGCACGAAGCTAAGCATGATTTGCTTCAAAAACGGTCAGGTCTACCACCTAATCACCGCAAACAAAGCGAGCTTCCCGAAAGACTGCACGCCTTGCGACGGCCAGAAAACCAAGGTGTTTGAAGCCAAGCAACAGGCCTTCAAAATCTGGGCCGAAGGCGAGCAAGTCTTCATCCTCACAACTCAGGGCACAGCGGAAGACATCCCCGACTTCATCTAGAATCGCGCAACAGCGCTTCCAAATTTAAACGACCAAAGCCACGGCAGTTACGCCGTGGTTTTTTATGGTAGGGACACCTGCTCCAGGCGTCCGCCCTGACGATTCAGACGCGGAACGCGGACTGCTGAGGGCAGCAGTCCCTACCCTCTACGACAACCTAGTGACTGCAACGACGCGTCGTATCGAAGCTAAATGCCTCGGCCGTGCCTGTGAATTTGCCACGTGCATCGAGAAAATCGATTACGTCATTCGCATCCATTCCATTTGCAGAGCATGAGCGGAAGCGTGTGTTCGCGCCAAATTTTGCCTCAATCGCGGCGCAAAGGCTTTCGCGGTTATAGGTGCCGTTCTCGGCTTCCATCATTTCGAGCACTTCGTGGACGTGAGCTTCTTTATGTTGTATTTCCATATTAATATTCCTGTTTGATCCGGGTAAGGCGCAAGCCGCCCGGTGTTTGCATGAGAGTGTCCCACCATTCGTCGCCTTCATAGCGATAACGAATTTGAAGGCCTCTGAGATTTCCTTCTCGCAGCATTTGCACACCGTCTTCAAGCGGCATCGTCTTTGGCACCACTCTGCCTACACCAGCTTTAGGCATGACACAAAGTATCTCGGTCAGTGCAGTCAGATCGGTGACCAGCGCATCGAGCAGTGCGTCATCAACTGCGACCTGTTGCAGCTGCGGAAGTTCTTTAAGTGTTTCAGACATGACGTGCCTTTCCTTTCACCGGCATCATTAAAATCGCATTGGTTGGGGCGGGGCAGACATCATAGCAGACACCACAACCGGTGCAGGCATCGGCGACGATTTGCGGGACGCCCATTTCAACTTTGATCGCGCCCTCCACAGGGCAACGCTCCGAGCAGGTGCTGCAAAAGCTACGTTGATAGGCGAGGCAATGACGCCCTTGGATGATGGCCTTCTTCGGCACATCCACTTCGGCGCTCTCGACTGGCTCTGGCGTCTCCGACTTCAACGGCACGAAGCAACGGAGCCAGTCACGCCGTGACTGCTTCACTCGCGCACTCATGGGAACGTCGTCTTGAGAAATTCGCGTTGATCGTAGCCGGCATCCGGCGCGTGGCACTGCGTGCAGCTCTGGCGATCCGGGTGCGAGGTGCGGATCGCACTGGTGCCCCCTTCGCCGTGACAGCTCATGCAATTTTCACGCATTAAGGTGCGGTGTGGAATCGTCGGTGGCGCACCTTCGTAGGCTCGAATGCCAGACGATGTGGTATGCTCGCCTTTGAATTCAGAGTTGGAATCCATCGCGAAACGACCGGTATTCCACTTGATCGGTAGCCCTGAGTCGGCGACATGGCACTGCGTGCAACTGGTATAGGCACGGTGACTCACTGCCGGTGCGATGCGATCGCCGATGCGGGTCGCCTCCTGATGACAAAGCAAGCAAGACGTCGAGTCAGTCTGCACCACGGGATGCGGCACGACAGGCGGTGCGCCTTCGTAGGCACGTCGTGCCTTACGACTCGCGCGCTGCGCTTCGACATCCACATCGCTTGGCAAATCGTCGATGTTCGAATTCAGTTTTGAAAATGAATTCTCCCATGTCGCATTCGGGCCACGGCGCACCTCTGAGAGTTGCGAATACGTCACCGCTCCGGTGACCGCAGATGGATCATGATCAAAGGAGGTGCCATGCGTCTCCACATATTCCGTCGTGATGACATGCACGTTCTCCGTATCACTGACAGTCTCCCGGAGCCCCATAAAGAACCCGCTCACAGAGGCAGTCACCACAACAATCAGGACGATCGAAGTCGCCCGCACGTGGGTCTTTCCGGGTGCAGTTTTGTAAGGCGCCATAACTTAGTTCAGTTCGTTTGGTTCAGCAGGCGAAGACTGTGGTTGCGATGCTTTCGCATACACCACCGCAGCACACTTTTTATAGTCCGGCTCTTTGGAGATCGGATCGATCTCGCCGAGTGTAATCTCATTGATCAGTAGCTGCTCATCGAAGAACGGCACAAAGACCGAGCCTTTGGCAGGCTTACTGCGACCATTCAACCAGACCGGTAATTCGATCTTACCGCGGCGTGTTTCGATCACTGCGATGTCTCCGTTTTGCAAGCCCTTCTCAGCGGCGTCTTCCGGATGCATTTCAACATACGCATGTGGCATCGCGTTCCGCAATTGCGGCACGCGGCGTGTCATCGTCCCAGAGTGCCAGTGTTCCAACACGCGTCCTGTGCAGAGCCATGTCGGATACTGCTCATCCGGCGCCTCGGCGGCAGGCTCATACGGCGCAAACCAAATCAATCCGCGGTCGTCCTTTGTGACCGAGTGGTAGAACTGAATGCCCTTGCCCTTCTCGACGTAGCGGTCGCTAAATTCCATAAAGCGGAACGGCGTCTCCGACCAAGTGCCATTGTCGTTTTGCACCACCGGCCAACGCAGGCCGCGCGATTTAACGAGCTCTTGATACGGCGCCACATCCTTGTGCTTCTTAAAGGTGAGCTGACGGTATTCTTCGAACAACTGCTCATCGACGTTCACGTCATAGTAGTGTTCCCACTCCCAGACCGGAACAGAGTTCCCCGCCGTATCTTTAATATCGAACAGGAACTTACCGTCCTTATCCGACATGCCGGGGTAGCCCATTTCAAAGAGCTTGTGTGCGACCGCAATCGTCATCCAGCAGTCATCACGCGCCTGGCCCGGAGGATTCACCATCTTAAACCACTGTTGCGTGCGGCGCTCAGAGTTACCAAAGACACCGTTCTTCTCCACCCACATTGCAGCTGGCAACACGAGATCGGCGAGCTCGGTCGTCGCAGTCGGATAGACCTCGGAAACAATCAGGAACTTGTCATCGAGGTCCTTCTTGCCGGTAAAGAGCTTCTTCAAATTCGGCAGCGTATGCCCTGGATTAGTGACTTGCACCCAGATCGTGCCGATATCGCCACCGTCATTGGTTGGCTTACAAAAGCTCTCCCACATCGCGACAGTATGCTTACCGGGCTTGGGGTTGATCGTGCCTTCGGGTAGATTCCAAACTTTCTCACAATCGCGGCGGTGATCTTCTTTCTTCACGATACGACCACCCGGCAAGGCGTGCGCCAAGGTACCGACTTCGCGAGCCGTGCCGCAAGCCGAAGGCTGGCCAGTCAAGCTGGTCGGCGCATCACCGGGCTTACCAAAGTGACCACTCAACATGTGGATACCATGCAGCAAACGATTCATGTTCGTGCCACGCGTATGCTGATTCACACCCATGCACCAGAGACTGGTGATACGAATATCCTTACGCCCAAAGAGCTCGCCGAGATAGACAATCTTCTCAGCCGGCACACCGGACAATTCTTCCACACGCTCTGGCGTATATTCAGACATCAACTCCTTGTATTCTTCAAAAGTCGAAGCTTGACCGAAAAGAGACGCAGTATCGGTATCCTTGCGGAAGTTACAGAACTTACCCACGAAGTCTTTATCCCAAGTGTCGTTGACCAACAACTGATGCGCGATACCATTGGCGATCGCGAGGTCAGTCTGCGGATTAAACTGTAAATACTCTTGGCAATACTCAGTCGTGCGAGTGCGGCGCGTGCCGATATCAATCAGGGTAACTTCTTCGCCACGCGAGCGGCGATCCACCACGCGCGAGAACAGCACAGGGTGCATCTCCGCAGGATTATTACCCCACATGATCAATACATCACAGGCATCCAGATCGTCGTAGCACCCGGCAGGCTCATCTACGCCGTGCGTCGAGAGGTAACCAGTCACCGCCGAGGCCATGCAAAGGCGCGCGTTCGGATCAATGTGGTTATTTGACAACCCGCCCTTAATCATCTTCTGCGCGGCATAACCTTCCGGAACTGTCCACTGACCACTACCATAAAATGCAAAACGCTCCGGCGCATCGTAGATCCGCTTTGCCATAACTTCGATCGCCTCGTCCCATGAAATGTCTTCGAGCTTACCGTTTTTGCGAAGCTGCGGCGTCGTCAGACGATCCTTGCCATATAAGATACCACCGACGTGGTAGCCCTTCACACAAAGCAGCCCCTTATTAACAGCCGCTTGCTGGTCGCCCTGGATCGCGACGACCTTATCATTCTCCACGCCGACCTGCACATGACAACCTGTGCCACAGAAACGGCAGGGCGCCTTATCCCATTTAATGCCACTTGCGGTCTGTTTAGAATCGGTTGCGGAAGATGCACCAAAAGCGCGTTGATGCGCGACTGCAGTCGCGGCGGCCAAAGCACTTGCTTTTAAGAAATCACGTCGTTGACAATTCATGACTATGGGAGGAGTTCGGGTTAAGAAATTAATTCAGGTTCAGTTGCAGCGAAGACGACATCCACGGATTGCACACCGGCGTGCGACTCCAACCACTCATGGACAGGTCGCAAGTTCTCAGCAATCAAAGCGCAAGGCAGGTAGATCCCCTGGCGGGCATCGACTTCAATCGCAGCATGGCGGCGAATATCACTCTCCGCTTGCGCCGCCAAACCAGCATCACGCGACAGCGTGACTACCACTCCACTAGGACCATTTCGCCAAGGACGTTTCTTCATTGTGGCAACAACTTGAACCCAAACTTTAAGCAAATCAATAATTAAATACCTTTTTATCTTGAATATAAAGGATCGCTCGGTAATTTTTCTCTCCATCGTGAAGTCCAGTGTCATCATACCCATCGCCGCAGCCGGCATCCTCATCGCGACCACCAGCCTCGCTTATTGGATCTACCAACGATCCTTCGTCCCTTTCCATGGGCACGAAGCGCAGAGCGAAGTCGCGCCTTATATCCCTGCAAAGACACACGAGGTGCACTTGCACCCAAGTCCGGAGACACCCTCGGTCAGCACCGACCTGAAGAACTTCAAAGGTCAGACCGTCGAGCTCAGCTGTGCCAATTGCCACAGCACTAAAACTCCGAATCGCGACCTACGCGAAGGAGCCGACTTGAAAGACTTCCACCAAGATCTCACCGTTGCGCACGGCAATCTCAGCTGTCTGAGCTGCCACGACTCCGAGAACTACGATAACCTGCATCTCGCAGACGGCACCAGCATCCCCTTTTCGGATACAAAGCTACTCTGCGCACAATGCCACGGGCCACAACACCGCGACTATGAGCACGGCTCGCACGGCGGCATGACCGGCTACTGGGACCTCTCCCGCGGCCCTCGTGTGCGCAACACCTGCACCGTCTGCCACGACCCGCACGCCCCCGCTTACCCACAAGTCCTTCCGGCCCCCTTCGGCGCGAGAGAACCCGCCCCCGAACACCACTAACCGAGACACTATTCTATGTCGGACTCCAACCCACTCAAACCCGGCGTCAGTCGCCGCACCGCCGTTAAAGCGCTCGGCGCCACGCTCGGCGCAGCCGCCTTTGCCAAGGCAATCGCTCCACTCACCGACTGGGCAAAAGACCAATCGGTCGACGATTTCCTGCAAAAGCACTACAAGGAACTCGATGCCGAGGCTAAAGAAAAAGTATTCCGCCGCCTCGAAGCCGAAACCAAAGAGCAATACGGCGCAGACGTCACTATCAACGATCCGCAGGCGATCCCCGGCACTAAATTTGGCTACGCACTCAACCTGAGTATCTGCGTCGGCTGCCGCAAATGCGCCGAGGCCTGCCACATCGAGAACAATCACGACCGCAAGTCCAAGAACTCCTACATCCGTGTGCTGGAGATGGACAAAGGCAGTCTCGACCTCGAAAACGGTCGCGCCAACTACGACGGCCCCGTGCCGAAGAAGAATAAATTCTACATGCCGGTGCAGTGCCACCAGTGCGACGCGCCCCCGTGCGTCGACGTGTGCCCGGTCGAAGCGACTTGGAAAGAGCCGGACGGTATCGTCGCGATTGACTACAACTGGTGCATCGGCTGCCGCTACTGCGAAGCAGCCTGCCCTTACCACGCTCGACGTTTCAACTGGGAAAAGCCACAGATTCCAAAGGAAGAAATCACTCCTGTGCAAGGCTACCTCAGCAATCGCCTGCGCCCGCAAGGCGTAATGGAAAAATGCACTTTCTGCATGCATCGCACCCGTGAAGGCCGTATGCCTGCCTGCCTCGAAGCCTGCCCGACCGGCGCACGCGTCTTTGGCAACCTACTCGACCCGAGCTCTGAGATTCGCTGGGTCCTGGAAAACAAGCGCGTCTTCGTCCTCAAGGAAGACGTCGGCACCAAACCTAATTTCTTCTACTTCTTCGATGAATAAGACAGCCAACAGCCCTTCCGAACACCACATCCCGAGCTACTTGCAGTTCCTCCGCAAGATGGCCTTCCTCGCAACCGAGGGCAACTGGATGTTCTACGCATGGATGACCTTTTTATCCGGCATCGCACTCGTCGGCCTCCACGCTTGGGGCGTTCAAGTGCGCGAAGGTATGATCGTGTCCAACATGACCGATCACGTGTCATGGGGTCTCTACATTGCCAACTTCACCTTCATGGTCGGCCTCGCTGCCGGAGGTGTGATGATGGTGATCCCGGCCTACCTCTATCATGATCATGATATGCACGACGTCGTCATCGTGGGTGAGCTACTCGCCATCGCCGCGATCTTTATGTGCATCGGCTTCGTCGTCGCCGACCTGGGCCGGCCGGATCGCTTCTGGCATATGATTCCCGGCATTGGTAAATTCATCTGCCCGATCCCGATCCTCACCTGGGACGTGATCGGGCTTACCGGCTACCTTTTGATCAAT
>ERZ1046740.2133-NODE-2133-length-13037-cov-7.358419_pt1 | contig 13037 bp, 12 predicted proteins | sample MGYA00383093_ERZ1046740 | MGnify/ENA primary metagenome ERZ1046740 (study PRJEB29581, sample SAMEA5548363) | metagenome | biome: marine; feature: coastal; material: water | depth 25 m | study: Short-term variability in the microbial, nano- and picoplankton...
CACTGTACATATATCCATCGTCAGCAACTATGTTAACATTTTGATACTGTGCAGTGGGGTCGTTAATATCAATAAATCTGCTGTGCCCACTGTGTGTTCGGTTTACACTTTTAATCTTACGAACATTATTCCCAACTGTCAGTGGAAGCACACTATAATCTTGGGCAGTTACCATACGATTTTGTGACTCAAATACTCTTCCGGCATTTGTTTTTATACTAGTAACAGTTTCACGAATACTAGCATTGCTTACTGCTTGTTGTAATTCAGCATTAAAGCTAGCAGTGTATACATTACCGTCACTTGCCTGGTAATCAAAACTAAATGCAACAGTACCAACATCATCTGGATTTAACGTATAGCTACTGTTTAAACTTGTACGATACCAAATGCGCAAAATGCCACGCGGAACATCAGCAAAGATACCATCGCCAAAATTAACACTAATACTATCGGTGTCTTGTGTTTTAACACTGAACAGTGTTCTTACTTTATTCTGTATAGCACTAAAGATTGCACTAACACCAAACGTAGCGTCTGTTTTAGTCCAATTGGCCAACACTTGGCCGTCTGCATCTACATTTTGTACCCATACATCCTGGTTATTAATATTTGAACTGTTAACTGCTAGACTTAAATTGCTTATCGCACTGTCAGCAGTATAGTCAGTAAACTGTAGTGTTCCTTGTTTAAATCCAAGAAAGAATCCTGTATTAGCACTTGCAATACCTTGGTTGTCGTTTTTGTATACAAAGTTGAAAGCTGAATCAGGTGTTGGACTAGGCTCACTAAGTACACCTTCAGGATCAATATACTGATTTATTATTTCAAATGGTTGGGATTTTCCGTTAACGTCTGCTTGGAACGGGAACGTGATGTTTTGGCCTTCAGCAATATTTGTGCCGTATACATCATTTTTAATTCCATCAATTGTTTTACTTGCACCGGGTTTACCAAATTGGTTAGTACTAGAAAAAATTTCATTCATTATCAAAATAAAATTTTGGTAACTGTTTGAATCCAAGTCGTCAATGAATTCAATTACTCTTCCTTTAAGGCTTTTGCCAGCGACATCAAATACGTTTTGTGTTGTTTTTACGGAGACAACTTTGATCAATCCTCGAGCTGCTAAAGCTCTAGCTGGGTTATATCCCAAAAAGTCTGCAATACGCAAAACGCTGGCACGGCGCTCTGCTGTACTTAAAAAGTTTTCTCTACTTGCTAAATCTACACGGAACGCTAGGTTGTGTCCCATAAATGCAAGCATTTCAATCAATGCTACAAATTCACTTGAACTAATCCAGTCATTGTAGTTTTCTGGATAATTGTCTCTAATATAATCAACCATCGCACTACGAATCGTATCGTAATCATATGCCTGGAAGTTTGCCTGTGCAAAGCTATCGTAGACTACTGTAAAGTCTTCCGCAGCAAAGAGATTCCGTTGGCGTATAGATTGTGCCATTAATTATTCTCCTTCATTTTACGTTCTGCCCACCATTTTTTCATAGCGAGCTTATGTTTTTCTGATGTGCCTGATCGACCATATATGTATTATTAGTTTCCGGATGTCTTAATTCATATACGTAATATCTGTTAGATTGGGCCATTATAAGTTCTCTTCTTCCGTTTCAGCTGTAAACTGTAAATATAGTTCATCCACTGTTGCTGTATCTCTGTAGGTTAAGTTAACCACACATGTGATACTGTGTACATCCACCTGTACATCTAAATTATTCAATATCCATCTAGGATCATTGTTAATAATGTCTCTTACATCATCTTCCACTAAATCAATAACAATATCGTCCAGTGGCTCAAACACCAAATCTGGTAGTATACTACCAAATTCAGGTCGACCAAGTCTCTCGCCTTTTCTTGTGTAAAAATGATTCATTAGATCACGCTTGGCAATTGCAATGTCTTCCAATACAACATTACCAAAACGTACATCTACTGTGCTATAACCTTTAAATTTCGCCATACTACTATTTATAACTTTAATAAACAGGTGTTTTAATAGTTAATAAATCATCAGGCCAATTTAAGAATTCCTGCCAAGCTGGATCAGGAATAGTTAGTTTGTAACATTTACTTTGCTGATATATCTGATACCAGGTTGGGCGTATTGGCGGCCGCATAGGAGTTATGTCTCGCCGGCTTCCCTTTTTACCATTGCAGTGTTTACATGCAGCTACCATGTTTTGCCATGTGCTTTTGCCGCCATGTAATCGTGGAATAACATGATCAAATGTTAATTCATGATGGTAAAACTTAACTCCACAGTACTGGCACCTGTAGTCGTCCCTGATAAACAAGTTACGCCTACTGAGTGATGCATGTGATTTGCGTTTATGATAGTGTTTTGCCACAATAATACTGGGCACATCAAACTCTATACTGGGAGACCTAACCTTCCAGTTGTCGTGTGTTTTAAAGATGTAGATACTGTCTTTATAGTAGGCGCTTATGCTTTCTTTCCAACTGAGTGTGCTTAGTGGGCTTAACTCCATAGGTTGAAAGTCAGCATTAAGCAAAAGAGTGCTTGCCATACTGTTATTCCTTTGTTATGGGTATTTATAAGATTTATAGTTGGCCGAATTGGGCAATTAGCTCTCGTTGACGCAGGTTGGACATGCCAGGTATAAATGCTGTAGTCTGTCTATAGTATCCTGTTTCACACTGTCGTTTGCTGAGTTCAGTGTTAATGATTCCGCCAGTATATTGATTTAGTGCATATGATATACCTTCGTTACGCAAAAATATTCTATCCTTACTGGTAGTATAATCAGCTAATTGTAATACTCTAGCTTCAGCTCTGCGCATTGTGGGGTTCACTTTGCCGTCTGCAATCATATCAGCTGCCAATAACCAACGTTGATTTAAAATTGCAGTAAGTACATCATATGTGCCTACATCACTGGTTACTTTCTTCCAAGTTCCAGTATTATAATAAAGGCTGAACAGTGTATCATATTGTGCCTGTGTAGCACTAATAAGTGGCAGTGTTTTCTTAAATTTCCACTCTCTATCTTTTAAATCGTCTATCCAAGCACTGTATGATTCTGCTTCCGTAAACCCATTGCCAGTTGGATCACCAACACCATATCCAATTTTAAAATTTTTACCATCTTCAGAATATCTAAACATACGATATTGATAATTTGCTAACATTAACTTTATCATATTAGAACTAGCATGCAACTGACTTGTAGCAATAAAAAAATTCACAGTCCAATCGTCTTTGATTGTGTATGTGTCCCATACAGTTCTGCGGTTTGGGGTTACAAAATTAAGCATAGCCGTTGGCCAAATGTTTATCTAGTGTGGCTTTGGCGTATGGTGGTATACTGGCATACCTAAAACTACTCCCCCATGCACTGCGTCTACCTTGTCTGAGATCAAAGTGCATACTTTTATCATTATATACCCCAATACCAGTTACTCCAACACTACTGGCAAGTGCTATTATTTCCAACCGTTGTGCATTGGTGTAATTTCGTCCTCGTATATCAACTGCATTGCCCTGTAAGTGCTGCGAGGAATCAGCTCCCCCTGCATCTGTGTTCTGTTGTTCGCTGCGAAGCCCACTAGTAATAAGCAATGGCTGTCCGAATTTTCTGGAAACTTCTTTAACCATAGCAAGTAATTTTGGATTTACTGCACGTGAAACACCAGCTCTCCACTGAATTAATCCACTTGGATCATCTTCTGCATCAGGATAGTTTCCAAAATCATAAGCACCAACATTTTTGCCAGCCGACGGATTCGCTGGAGCGCCATAATAATAAGTATTACTTGCATATTGGTCAACGGTACCAGCTGGATTGACAGTGTCAAGAACTTGAACATCCAAGTGACCATTCCATGGCTCACGCTCAGGCACTCTGGTTGCAACACTCTCCTTGGTTGTTTTGTTTCCTGTATGCTGTGTGATTGGCGGCGCGGCGGCTGCTGACGCTGGTGGACCATTCATGTCAATACGACCAGCAGTTTCTCTATAGCTTCCTGCAACTCGTAAATTTCCATTACTTTCAGTTTCAATTTGTAAATTACTGTGTGCTTTAATATCTATAGTACCAGTACTAGCATGCATTTTAACACCAGCAACTCCCAGACTTTTAATATTTGTGCCTAGTTTACTTTGCATATTGATATTTCCGTCGGCATTTATGTTAAAATCTCCAGCAGTATTAAAATTAATAGAACTTTGAGCATACACATCTAAATCACCATTGCGATTCATTTCAATCCAACTATTGCCATCTCTACTAACAATGTATATAAAACCATTTGTGTCATCCATTAGGATCTGCGCACCGCTAGAAGTGCGTATACGCACTAAGTTACTTGCTTGATCTTCAGCACCGCCATCATCCATTATTAATGCATGGCCATCTGGGGTGCTCATTCCTGTGACACGGCTTTTACTATCACGTCGTGGATTGCTAAAGTTTAACCCACGTAGTCGATCTTTGTTAAGTCCTTGCATTTCAAGTTGTGCAGCCTGTAGGTGTGCATCAGGCCGAGAATTTTCAGACGTTCTTGTTTTTGCAACTTCTTGTACAATTGTAAAAATTCCGTTAGAATCTAGACCACTTTGTGGTCCAGCCATACTGCCATTTCGAGTTTCATCAGGCAATACTCCCAATACAATGCCCACATTGGTATCTCCACTAAATGCAACTAACACCTCAGTATCTAGATCTGCAGGAGACCCTACCATTCCATAACTACGCTGTGAATTTCCTTCAATTGGTGTTGTTCCACCAAATGGACTTAGGAATCGACACCAAACTGCGCCCAAATATTCACTATCTCGATCTACTTGTGCCACTAGTTCTGGATTTAACATTCCATAAAAACGGGCAATACTTACTTTAACTCTTCCCATTCTGCCTGGATCTTCGTTATCAATAACGTATCCTCTATACACACCGGCAGGTATTTTAATTCCTTTTTTGATAACATTTTGGTTATATGAATCTTTAACTCTTTTACTATACTTGTTGTTGCTTGCGTGACTCATCTACCACTACCCCCTTGACCTTGGTTTTCTTGATTTTGTGCCGCATCCTGTGGCGGATAAATCCGATTAGCATTTACATGATTGTCGAACGCTGCCGATGTTAATTCTATTTGCGGTTCCTGTAGTGTACTTAGCACTGTGGCAGTATTAGTTGATGTATCTCTAACAGCATTAATATGTTGAGTAAACAGTCCACCACTAAATCTACTAATTACATCAACAACACGATACGTGCCGCTAACAGTGTAGTCGTCTCTGGGTGTTCTTCTACCACTACTATCTTCTGATATTGGAAACTTAACATTTAAGAAAAACAAAATGCCGCCAATTTCATAGTCAGCTAATTCGGTACTTTGTGGACCAGATCTATAAAAACTATTGGGCATACCCATCCAGTATGGGTCTCCACGGATGCCCATTTCAATTGCTAGCATATCAGCACTATTTTCTAAATTACTTTTAACAGCACCAAATTGCAATACGCCACCTGATGTATCATTCTCAGGACCGTAAATATCACTATCGTCAACAATATCGGCACCAAATCTTATCGGCATACTAATTGATCCAGATGATTGTTCTTGTGATAAAAAACTCCCACCGCCGTTGGTGCCAGTCAGTTCAACATCAAGTCCATTAAGTCCATCGGCAAAATCTTTAAGACGTTCTTCAAGTTCACTTCGTATTCCTGCTATTTCTTCTTCCATTTTTGCAATGAATGCATCTGCACCCAAAAATGCGGAACTCGCTATGCCTTTGCCATCTTTTCCTGTTAAAAATTTCTGGAGGTTTCGGTTAGCAAGTATTAAACTGTTTTTTGTGGTCTTTATTTGATCATGAAGTGTGGCCCCAGCGTTACCTGCTGTTGTTGATTGGTTGCCAGGGTCTCCTACTTGTCCATTTCCCACTACACTTATTTCATAGTATTGATTATTAAGTGTCAAATCTAGTTGCATAATCTCAGTATTTAGGCCTGTAAAAATATAATCGTAACGTTTGCGTAATAAATTTCTGCTAAACATTTTGGATATTCTATTTTTCTGTATAGTACTTTCAGTAATACCGTCACGGTATTGCACAGTGTCCATAACACGATCAACTACAATATGTTTTTTAATCTTGAATGTAATTTCCTTTACATAATCTCTACGTAGCGGATCAAACAAACCCATCTTAACTTTTGGTATAACTTTGTAAAATACTGGAAACTTATCTAAGTCTGCATTAGCAGGGTCACCAGGTGCAGATTTCATAAAGCCGCCTTCATCATTTACGATTTTTTTATACTCTGCTGTTGATTGTAATACCATACTGGTAATGTCTGCCAAGTTACTGCCATTGGGGATAGTAAAATGGATCTTGTCTCCAATTTTACTTGGGCCTAGGTTCTTTAATGCTTCAGATGCTTGCTGTATTGGCCAGCTTTCCCATTCGTCTGTACCAGTTTCAGTATCAAACGTAATTTCATATGTATCTGAATATGCAGCATTAATGTTAAACAACAGTTCATTTTCTAAACTTGTTTGGTATTTTCGCATAAGCTCTGATATAAATTCACCAACATTGTTAGCTTCTAATGTAATTTGAGTTTTAACCACCTGTTCTAGGTAACTAAACGCACTAGAATTTTGTTCAATAGCGGTAATACTATATTGTGATCCACCTGCATCAATTGCCATTTGTATATCTTGAAATACAATAGGGTATACAAACTTTGAAGGATGTCTCTTTGCACTACCGTCTGGCATTCTTCCAATAAATTGTATTGTTAAAAAATATCTAGCCAGCATATGATTTTGTATATTGAGCTGGGCTGCACTGAGTGCAATACTTTCTAAAAATGTAGTACCGTCTGGTTCAGCTATCTTAATAGTAAACGTATTGGAATATGTGGCACGAACTTTACTATGTCCAACTGTAAATTGTTGTTCTACATCATTAATATTATATCTTGATTCCTGACTATTATCAGCCATGAGAATTGTCTTACCATTACTGATAGCTGCATCAAGCAGTCCAACACTATCAGGATGCACCATGTGTAGAGCTAAACTATAACTATAACTGTCATATTGATTAAGTGAATTTTCTGAGTAGGCCAACTTAAACTCCTATTGAGCTGGTATTTATTGGTACACGGAGAGTTACTCCAGTCTTAAAATCAAAGATTGGATCAACAATCGCATTGCGATTGAACAACACAAACACCCACCAGTAATCTGCATCACCATATAATTCAAGTGCAAGGACATCTGGACGTAAATTGTGCTTGGCTGTTAATGTTATCTCTTTTGTATTTTCATAACTAATAGTTATAGGAGGAACGTAATATTCCAAATATTTGCTGTTTAATCTAGTGTTGCCATATATACTATTATTTTTGTATGAAACTGCCATTAAATAAATCCTTCATTATATAGCGTTCCATCAGCAAATCCATTCAGTGTAAACTGTTTTTTTGTACGACTAGGGCTATACTGTACAAGTAGGTCCATGGCAATTGTAGCTACTGTGGGCATGTGTACTGGAGTTGATCCGTTAATAAACGCCTCTACATAGTCTACATCATCTGGAAAACTTTGTGTAAACCCAGCAACTACTACTGGGACACGTCTATAATTGGTTTCGCCGTATGCGCTAAATTCCAATACCGGAGGCGGCGCACCACGATCATCGTCGTTTTGTCCAAAATTCATCTTGGTAACTACTCTTAAAAAGTGATACACTCCAACCAAATACTGTACTTCTTCAGTTGTTTGCTGATAGAAGTTTGCTGTAATTTGTATTCCAGGAGGACTACTGCTTTGAAATGCATTTGGTTGACTGTTTGTGTGAACTAAATCGTACTTATTGTATGATACTTGCACTTGTGTTTGTATCGTTGGGGTATATGGAAATACAATACCACGATTTAAGACATTTGCAGGTCCTTGCAATGCTTGATTGTATCCACTTTTACATAACAGTCTGGCACGATAATCTTCCATTATTTACGTCCTAGCTTTTGGTCCATTGTACTCATTACTTGCTGATCAAATGCACCAAACAAATCTATAATGAATTGTTGTGCTTGTTTATCATCAAGGGTTGTGTATTGTCTGCGTAACTCGGTGGCGCTTGTTGCTGGCTCACCAAGTACTTTAAATTTCTGTGTTGGCACAACATCAAGGTATCCGTGTACGTCGTATGTTTCACGTGTATCTTTGTTGTGCTGATGATATGTGGGCTCTCCGTTTTTCTTGAGTCCTACGTTAAAACGTGGATTACCTTCATCCATGTCTTTTTTACCAACGCCAAATACCGCGGCTGTTGTTTTTGCATCCAGTTGATTAAGTATCTCATTGGGAATGTATGGCTGTCGTGTATTGACAATTGCACCGGCTGGAACACCAGTAAGCATCATCATACGCTTCTTCTCTTCAAAACTAAATGGCGAATCTGGCCCTTGCTTGTCGCTAGTAGCGATGTAAGCAGTGCCATACTTGCTTGATAAATAGTCGTATACAAATTTATGCCCCTTATGAAAGGGATGAAACCGACCAGGATAGATAGCTACTGCTCTTGTGGCAGTTGCTTCTAAAAAACTAATAACTTCATTAATCAACATTATAATAATCTCCACTACTATTTATACATTGAAAAAGTATGACTTTTAGATTGACATAGTGTATAATGAATGTTACAATTGTAGGTACATAAGGGAAATATCTATGGCAAAACGAGTAAATTATTTAAACAACAAGGAACTTCTTAAGGAAATTCACAAGAGCAAGATTAGTTTCGCCTGTGTTACTGACGAAAAATACTATCAGAATGATGCTATTGTACATGACATGGACCAGATAACTGATGAAGTTATTGCTGAAGCTAAACAGACACGTGCTGATAGAATAGCTGTGGAAACACATGCTGAGGCACTAACCCAGTGGGAAAATACACCGGGTAAAAAAGCAAAAGACAAGCCTAGGCTGATTAACCACAAGTTTGATGGTAGTGAAATACCATTGGAAGATGTAGTTATTAGGTATATGACATTTGATCATGTGCCACTAGAGCCAGGACGTAAGAATAAGCCCAAGACTATAGCTGACCAACATGCAAAATGTAACTATCCGCCATTTATTCACTTGGCTTGGGTAGATGGAAGCTGGAAAGAAGTTGTGCGTAGCCACTGGAAAGGTGGACTAAGTAACGGACATTTTAGTGTATCACATGGTCGTATTACAGAAAAGTTAGCGAGTATGATGATGATGTTGTGTCAACGTTACAGTATGCGTAGTAACTGGCGTGGGTATACATATGTGGATGAGATGCGTAGTCATGCATTGGTACAACTATCACAGATTGGTTTGTACTTTGATGAGTCAAAATCGCAGAATCCATTTGCATATTACACAGCGGCTATCACAAATAGCTTTACTAGGGTGCTTAATTTAGAAAAACGTAATCAAAACTTGCGTGATGACTTGCTACAACAAGCAGGACAAACTCCTAGCTTTACACGTCAGATTGACGATGAAACAGCACAACGCAAGGCAAGAGAGACCAAAGAGTCAGATTACCATGATAAAATGGAGCAAGAAATGAAAGATGCAGGATATAACGTATTATGAGTCAATTCTTCAATAAGGTTGCATGTTTTACAGATATACATTTTGGAAACAAAAGTAACAGTCGTCAACACAATGATGACTGTGAACGCTTTATCTACTGGTTTATTGAACAGGCTAAAGCGGCAGGTTGCGAAACATGTATATTCCTAGGCGATTGGCATCACCATCGCAGTAGCGTTAATGTTAGTACACTGAATTATACAGTACCAAACATTAAACGACTGAGCGAAGCATTTGAGAATGTGTATATGATTATGGGAAATCACGATCTATATTATAGAGAAAAGCGTGAAATACACAGTGTTCCATACGCAGATTTACATGACAATGTACACATTATCAATGATAAAATGGTTGAAACAGACGGTGTCAGTCTTGTACCATGGCTTGTTGAAGATGAATGGAAGAAGATGAACAAGCTCAAATCACGTTATGTGTTTGGGCATTTTGAACTACCATACTTTAAAATGAACGCAATGGTTACCATGCCAGATCATGGTGGACTAAAGGCTGATGATTTTAAAGGACCAGAATACGTTTTTAGTGGACACTTTCACAAAAGACAAGACAACGGCAATATTCACTACTTGGGTAGTCCGTTTCCACATAACTATGCAGATGCATGGGATGATGAACGCGGCATGATGATACTCAATTGGGGAGGTGAACCAGAGTACATAAACTGGACAGATGGCCCCAAGTATAGAACGTTACCGCTAAGTAAACTGATAGATGATCCAGATCGCTATCTGAGTGAGAACACGTACTGTCGTGTGACACTTGATGTATCTATCAGTTATGAAGAGGCAAACTTTATCAAAGAGACTTTTGCAAAGCAATACAGTCTTAGAGAGATTAGTTTAATGCCCGCAAAAAAAGAAGAGCATGCTACTGATTGGAAAACAGACAACGAAATAGAGGTTGAAAATGTGGACCAAATAGTGTATAATCAACTTAAAGCTGTAGATAGCGACTTGATACACAGCAAAATTCTTATGGATATATATGCAAACCTATGATTAATATTAGAAACGTAACCATTAAAAACTTTATGAGTGTGGGAAACGTTACACAAGCCGTGCGGTTTGATGACGCTGGACTTACACTAGTACTGGGCAACAATGTTGATCTGGGAGGAGACGGTAGCCGTAACGGCACTGGCAAGACAACCATTATTAACGCATTAAGTTATGCGTTGTATGGAAATGCATTAACAAATATTCGCAAGGATAATTTGATTAACAAAACTAACAACAAAGGCATGTTGGTTACAGTAGACTTTGAGGTAGATGGCATTGAGTACCGTATTGAACGTGGACGCAAGCCTAATATATTCAAGTTTGTTGTTAACAACCATGATTTTCATGATGACGCTACAGATGAAATTCAGGGCGAAGGACGTCTTTCACAACAAGAAATAGAAAAGTTGTTGGGTATGAGCCACACAATGTTTAAACACATTATGGCACTAAACACATACACTGAACCTTTCTTAAGTATGCGAGCTAACGATCAACGTGATATTATTGAGCAACTGCTGGGTATTACACTGTTGAGTGAAAAAGCAACTGTGCTTAAAGATCAAATGAAAGAAACGAAAGACTCCATCAAAGAAGAAGAATATCGCATAAAGGGCATGGAAGAAGCAAACACTGCTATTGCAAAAAGTATCAAAGACTTGGAGCGTAGAAGACGTGTTTGGGAAGATAAAAAAGTCAGCGATATAACTGCTTTTGGGGAAGCGATTGCCGAACTAGAGCATCTTGACATTGATACAGAACTTACTGCACATGCAGATTTAGTTACTTTCAATAATAAAGAAACACAAAGGTCACAGCTTGAATTGTTTATACAAAACATTCAGGCTGATGATAAGAAACAAGGTAAGCTAGTCGAGAAGCTAGAAAAAGAAATTGGTCTGTTAGCAGATCACAAGTGTTATGCATGTGGACAAGATATGCATGATACAAAACAAGAAGAAATTCTCAAATCAAAACAAGAGCAGCGTCACGAAGCAGCACAGCACATTCTTGAAAACAGTAAACAGTTACAAGATCATGCTTCGACACTAGACAGTTTAGGTGAAACCGGCACTGCACCTAGTACATTTTATGCTGATATTGCTGATGCACATGATCATCGCAATAAAGTTGTACAACTACAAGGTCAACTTGATCTTAAGAAAGCTGAAAATGATCCGTATACAGATCAGATTGAAGCACTACAAACTGAAGGTATCCAGGAGGTCTCTTGGGATAGTATTAATGAACTTAATGTACTGAGAGACCACCAGGACTTCTTAATGAAACTGTTGACGAACAAGGATAGTTTTATCCGCAAACGTATTATTGAACAAAACTTATCATACTTAAACACACGACTTGGCTATTACTTAACTAAACTCGGGCTCCCACATGAAGTACAATTCCAACCAGACTTAACTGTAGAAATTACAGAGCTTGGTCGAGAACTGGACTTCGACAACTTATCTAGAGGCGAACGCAACAGGCTAATACTTGGCTTATCTTGGGCATTTAGAGATGTATTTGAAAGTATGAATACTCCTATAAACTTTATGGCAATTGACGAACTAGTAGACTCAGGCATGGACAGCAATGGTGTGGAAGCGTCATTAGGCGTACTAAAGAAGATAGTGCGTGAACGAAACAAAAACGTATTTTTAATCAGTCACAGAGATGAACTTGTAGGGCGAGTAAGTTGCACACTACAAGTACTGAAAGAGAATGGGTTTACAACATTTAATGCGGATACCGATTATGTCGAAGAATAAAGATGAAGATTTAGAAGATATAGTATTGACAGACTTGGATACGGGTGTTACACTTAACATACCACCATTAATTAATGGTGTAATAGACGAAAGTTATCCGATCATAAGTAATGAGATCAGCGGTATTGATACTAGCTCTCGAACGCAAAATGATTATATAAGTACATTAACTAATACCGGTATGTTCAGCGAAGATGAGTTTAGTGCTATATATGAACGTCCTTCTGATAAAGTTATCAGGAAGCGTTATACAGGACATAAAAAGGTACGGGATATCAGCGAAGTTGGTATACATACATTGGAAAAAATGAGCAAACGTGGTAAGTAGTGATTGGAAATATAATGGATCAGTAGTAAATGAACTTCCTGAAACATGCGTAGGCTTTGTCTACATTATTACCAATATCACAAATGGCAAAAAATATATCGGCAAAAAACTGGCAAAATTTAAAGTAACTAAAAAACCACTCAAAGGCAGAAAAAATAAGAGACGCAGTACTAAAGAAAGTGACTGGCGCACTTATTGGGGCTCAAGCGACAAACTTAATGAGGATGTCGCAACACTAGGCGAAAACAAATTCACACGTGAAATAATTTATTATTG
>ERZ1046740.2135-NODE-2135-length-13019-cov-4.871105_pt1 | contig 13019 bp, 10 predicted proteins | sample MGYA00383093_ERZ1046740 | MGnify/ENA primary metagenome ERZ1046740 (study PRJEB29581, sample SAMEA5548363) | metagenome | biome: marine; feature: coastal; material: water | depth 25 m | study: Short-term variability in the microbial, nano- and picoplankton...
TCCCAGCTTTCTGATGGTTCTTCCGCCCAGGTGGTAATGGATTCGAAAGTTGCCGAGCAGCAGGGCCTGGAGCCACTGGGTATTTATCGCGGCATCGCCGTAGCTGGCTGTGAACCTGATGAAATGGGTATTGGGCCGGTATTTGCAGTGCCCAAATTGCTTAAGCAGCACGGCCTGTCCGTTGATGATATTGGCCTGTGGGAGCTCAACGAAGCTTTTGCCGTGCAGGTCATTTACTGCCGTGACCAGCTCGGTATTGATAACGACAAGCTCAATGTCAACGGTGGCGCTATCTCTGTGGGTCACCCCTATGGTATGAGTGGTTCGCGTATGATTGGCCACGCCTTGATCGAAGGTAAGCGACGTGGAGTGAAATACGTGGTGATTACCATGTGTGTAGGTGGTGGCATGGGTGCTGCTGGTCTGTTTGAAGTAGCATAAAGAGCGAAACAATTATGAAAGCAGTAGTTTGTAAGGAGCTGGGGCTGGCGGATAAGCTGGAACTGGTCAATGACTGGCCTGAGCCCGAGCTGGGCGATCACGATGTGCTCATCGACGTTAAAGCCGCGGGCCTGAACTTTCCCGATGTGCTGATGATTCAGGGCAAGTACCAGTTTCAACCGGAAATGCCTTTTGTGCCCGGTGGTGAGTGTTCCGGGGTGATTGCCGCCGCGGGCACCAACGTCACTCGCGTAAAAGTAGGGGACCGGGTTGTCTCTGCTGGTGGCACGGGGGCTTTTTGTGAGCGTACCGTTACCAATGAATTTGCGGTATTTCCCATGCCTGAAACTCTCAGCTTTGAGCAGGCCGCGGGCATTAGTGTTACTTACTTTACCTCTTACTACGCGCTCAAGCAGCGTGCCAATATTCAACCTGGAGAAACCCTGCTGGTATTGGGTGCAGCAGGCGGTGTGGGCACAACAGCGATTGAGTTGGGCAAGCTAATGGGCGCGAAAGTGATCGCGGCTGCAAGTTCCGATGAAAAACTTGTCCTGTGTAAACAACTGGGTGCTGATGAGCTTATCAATTACAGCGAAGTGTCTCTCAAGGACGCGGTAAAAGAATTGACAGGCGGTAAAGGCGTAGACGTGGTTTACGATCCTGTGGGTGGCGACTACGCCGAGCCTGCTGTGCGTAGTATGGGCTGGAATGGCCGTTACCTGGTGATAGGCTTTGCCAGTGGTCCAATTCCTGAAATCCCCCTTAATCTTGCTCTGCTGAAAGGTTGTGCAATAGTCGGCGTTTTCTGGGGTCGCTTTACAGGAGAAGAGCCGGAGGTGAACACCAAAAACATTGAGGAGCTGTGGGAGCTTTTTTCCCAGGGCAAGTTGAACCCCGTAGTAACAGATCTGTTTCCCGCAGAACAATATGAGGATGCGTTCAATTGCCTTATTGAGCGCAAGGCCAGGGGTAAGGTCATTATGTCTTTTGATCAGGACTGATGACCTACCCGAAGTAAACCGCACTTGATCCGACCGTATTATCGGATCAAGTGTGAGCGTTCTAATAAACCACCCCGAAACGTAGCGTTCACCCCTAAACACAGCTGGGTGGGAATGCCCGTACTATACGGGCCAGCGGATGATAAGCGTACTTAGGAGAACTGGTTAATGCGTACCCTGTTTATCGGATTTAGTGCCCTGGTGTTATTATTCGTAGTGCTTTATCTGGCAGCCCCCATTGACCCTGCTATCTGGAAGCCACCTCCCAACCCCGGCCTGGCCGGCGAATTTTCCGCCAATAATCGTCTTGCGCAGCTGCCGCGTGTACTTGAGGGTATTGGTCATGGCCCGGAAGGGGTCGCCTGTGGCGAGGCGGGGCAGCATTACACAGGTCTTCATGATGGTCGTATTTTCAAGTTCAACGACCGCGGCGAATATAGCGAGTTGGTAAATACTGGCGGCCGCCCATTGGGCATGAAAGTCGCAACAGAGGGAAACCTGATTGTCGCCGATGCAATTCTCGGTTTGATATCCGTATCACCCGAGGGTGAGCTGAAAGTGTTAACCGACAGTGTAAATGGCAAGCGCATGTTGTTTGTGGATGACCTGGATATTGCCGACGACGGCACCATCTGGTTCTCCGATGCTTCGGCCCGCCACGGCTATAAAGATAATATTCTAGATTTCTTTGATGGGCGGCCAAGTGGACGTTTAATCAGCTATCACCCTGATACTGCAGAGACTCGTGTACACCTGGAGGACCTGTTTTTTGCCAATGGAGTGGCCATGGGCCCTGATGACACCTACGTGCTGATTAACGAAACCGGTACCGGGCGCATCCACAGACTATGGTTACACGGTGATAAGGCAGGGCAGCGGGATCTGTTTCATAAGGGGCTGCCAGGTACACCGGATAATATTACCTTTAATGGAACGGATACCTTCTGGGTTGCCATGCCTTCTTTGCGAAAGACCATAGATGATCTGGCGGACAAGCCGTTGCTGAGACGTTACCTTTCTGTCTTGCCACGGTCGCTACTCAGTGCAAACGCCGGTAATTATAGTTTTCTTGTGGGTCTAGGACTTGACGGGGAGGTAAAACATAACCTTCAAGACAGTAGCAAGGGGTTCGTTAATATCACCAGCGCTGTTGAGTGCGGTCCATGGCTTTATATTGGCAGCCTCACCATGCCTGCAGTGGGCCGTTTGCCCCTTTCTCAGCTGACCGAGTGAGCTGCCAAACAGTCACCTGGGTGACAGGTGCCGTTTGTGCCAGCTTGTTAGCATTAACCGTTTTAATTTGTAATCACCAGACCCCGTAAAAGAGGTAACACTATGCCCGCTCCAATTCTCGATCGTCGTGACCTGGAATTCCTGCTTTATGAGATGTTTGACGTGGAGTCCATGGCGAGTCGTGAGCGCTATGTCGATCACAACCGGGAGACAATCAATGCTTCCATGGATGTTGCACAGGCCGTAGCGGAGAAATACCTGCTGCCCATCCGTCAGAAGGTTGATACCCACCAGCCCACGTTTGACGGTGAGAAGGTCGAAATGATCCCCGAGATCAAAGTGGCCCAGGATGCGGTTATTGAAGCGGGCCTCGCAGCCCCCGGCGCAGACTATGAACTTGGCGGTATGCAGCTGCCCGCTCTGGCGGCGGCGGTATCAGGTGCCTATTTAAACGCAGCAGGCAGCACTGTGCTGGGTTATATCGGCCTCACCAATGCCAATGCTAACCTGATCGAGGCGCACGGTACCCAGGAACAGATAAGCACCTGGGTGGAGCCAATGCGCTCCGGTCGTTTTGCGGGCACCATGGCCATGACAGAGCCTGGTGCCGGTTCTGGTCTGGCTGATTTAAGTACTACCGCAGTGCTGCAGGAAGATGGCTCGTATAAGGTTACCGGTAACAAGATTTTTATATCCGGTGGTGAACACGAGCTCAACGAGAACATTGTTCATCTGGTGCTGGCGCGTATCAAAGGCGCTCCCAGGGGCGTAAAAGGCATTTCTCTTTTTATAGTTCCCAAGTTCCTGGTCAATGAAGACGGCAGCCTGGGGATGCGCAATGACGTTAACCTGGCCGGGCTGTTTCACAAAATGGGCGGAAGAGGGCAAACGTCCTGTGCACTGAACTTTGGTGAGAACGGTGGCGCTACCGGTTATCTGGTAGGGGAGGAGCACCGTGGTCTGACATACATGTTCCACATGATGAATGAGGCGCGAGTTATGGTGGGCAGTGGTGCAGCATTAACAGCGCTGTGCGGCTACCAGTACTCCCTGGACTACGCCAAAGAGCGTCCCCAGGGGCGTTTACCGTCTAATAAGGATCCGTTGTCGGCTCCTGTAAATATTATCGAGCATGCGGATATCCGCCGTATGCTGCTGGCGCAAAAGGCCTATTCCGAGGGGGCTTATGCACTTTGTCTGCTGGGTACAAAGCTGGCAGACGATGAAAAAACTGCACCCAGTGAAGAAGAACGTTCATCTGCTCACCAGTTGCTGGACTTTCTCACCCCTATTATCAAAACCTGGCCCTCCGAATACGGGCCAAGGGCGAACTCCCTTGCGATCCAGGTGTTGGGTGGCCACGGCTATATCAACGAGCACCCGGTAGAGATGATGTATCGAGACAATCGCCTGAATCCCATTCACGAAGGGACTACCGGCATTCAGTCACTGGATTTGTTGGCGCGTAAAGTACCGCAGAATAATCTCGCAGGCTATCAAGCATGTCTGGCCGCAATGGAATCTACCATTGCCCAGGCGAGAGAGCTTGATGCTACTTCGGCGGCTGCAGCCCAGTTGGAAAACGCCATTGCAACGCTGAAACACACCACAGAATTTCTGCTGGGATCCATGCTGGAGAAGAACATCGACCTGGTGCTGGCCAATTCAGTGAAGTACCTGGACTTGTTCGGTAACGTGGTTATTGCCTGGATCTGGTTGTGGCAGGGCGTAATCGCTGCTAACGCCCTGAGCGCAGATGTTCACCAGTCAGAAGAGAGTTTCTATCGCGGCAAGTTACAGGCCATGCGCTATTTCTTCCACTACGAACTGCCTGAGATTGAAGTATGGGCGAAGATTCTCACGGACCTGGATGATACCTGTTACGAAATGAAAGCAGATTGGTTCTAGTCGAAAGCAACGGCTTTGCCATGGTTATTCGCGCTGCAGGGTTTCCGCCAGGAAGTTAACGAACAGGCGAACCTTGGCCGACAGGTGACGGTTGTGTGGATACACCGCCCACACGCCGGTATCTGTCGGGTTGAAATCCTCAAGCACTGTGGTCAGTGTTCCGCGCTTCAGGTCTTCCTCCACATAGAAAGAGGGGAGCTGAACCAGCCCCAGTCCAGCCCGCGCGGCGTGTAACAGCGCGCGGCCATTATTGCTGCGCCAGTTACCTTCTACCCGCAAATCAAAGTTCCTGCCATTTTCCTGAAAGCGCCAGCTCTGCAAAGTACCCAGCAGGCAGTTGTGGTTGGTCAGGGAGTGGATTGTTCCGGGGGTGCCACTGCGCTCCAGGTAAACAGGGGCGGCACAGGTTACCAACCTGCGGTTGCTGATACGCCTGGCGATAAGAGTGGAGTCCTTGAGTGTTCCTGCGCGTATAGCCAGGTCATAGCCTTCTGAAATCAGGTCGATCAGTCGGTTGCTGAAGTCCAGTTCCACGGTCAGGTCTGGATGCTGCTGCATAAAGGCTATAGATGCGGGGGCTATAAAGTCCTCCCCGTAGGCGCCGGCAACCGTTACCCGCAAGATGCCCCGGGGCCTCTCCTGTAAGTCCACCACGGCCTGTTCGGCGTCTTCCAGGTTTCCCAGAATCTCCTGGCAGCGCAGATAGAAGGCCCGCCCTACCTCGGTGGGTGTCACCGTGCGGGTGGTGCGCAGTAATAACTGGGCATCCAGACGATTCTCCAGGGCGGTGATCTGGCGACTGATGTGGGAGCGGGATACCCCCAGGTCCTCTGCCGCACGGGTGAAACTACCGAATCTCACAACTCGCTCAAATGCTTCTATACTTTCCCAACGATGTGTCGCCATTTGAATTATTGTTTCTGCTCTGCAACAGTGTTATTCAAATTAGCCTATTTATCATCTGTATGACAACTATTTAAATTGACGCTGTTAATTAATCTCTACTAAAAGTCGAGGAATCGGACTATGAAAACACGTGCAGCTGTGGCTTTTGGAGCCGGCAAACCCCTGGAAATCGTCGAAGTTGATCTCGAGGGCCCACGCCAGGGAGAAGTCCTGGTGGAGATCAAGGCTACCGGTGTCTGCCATACGGATGCTTTCACCCTGTCTGGGGACGACCCGGAAGGTGCCTTTCCGGCAATTCTCGGTCACGAGGGAGCGGGTATTGTGGTTGAGGTTGGCCCGGGAGTGACCAGTGTGAAGCCCGGTGATCATGTGATCCCGCTTTACACCCCGGAATGCCGCGAGTGTAATTTCTGCCTGAACCCCAAGACCAACCTGTGTCAGTCGATTCGCGAAACCCAGGGCGCCGGGGTGATGCCAGACGGTTCCAGTCGTTTCTCCCTGGATGGTGAGCCGATTCTTCACTATATGGGCTGTTCAACTTTTTCCAATTACACGGTTCTGCCAGAAATTGCCCTGGCCAAAGTGCGTGAGGACGCGCCCTTTGACAAGATCTGCTACATCGGCTGTGGCGTGACCACAGGTATTGGCGCTGTTGCTTTCACCATGGGCGTGGAAGCGGGCTCAACCGTGGCTGTGTTTGGTCTGGGTGGAATCGGTCTTAATGTTATCCAGGGCGCCAAGCTTGTTGGTGCAACACGCATTATCGGTATCGACTTGAACCCGGATAAGGTTGCACTGGCTACCAAGTTTGGCATGACCGACTTTGTTAACCCTGCAGAGGTCGATGATGTGGTTGGTCACCTGGTTGAGATAACCGGCGGTGGGGTGGACTACAGTTTTGAATGTATTGGTAATGTGGATGTCATGCGCCAGGCCCTGGAGTGCTGCCATAAAGGGTGGGGTGAGAGCTGCATCGTAGGCGTAGCGGGCGCCGGTAAAGAAATTTCTACTCGTCCCTTCCAGCTGGTTACCGGGCGCTCCTGGCGTGGTACTGCCTTTGGCGGCGCTCGCGGCCGTACCGATGTGCCGAGGATTGTAGATTGGTACATGGATGGCAAGATTAATATCGATGACCTGATCACCCACACCATGCCACTGGACGATATCAACAAGGCCTTTGACCTGATGCACTCGGGCGAGAGTATTCGATCGGTGGTGCAGTACTGACAGGAGTAAACCCTTTGCCTTATCGTCAGTTGGTGGATGATTGTATCGAGCGCTTCCGGGCTGAACCCGGAGGTCTGCTGCCGCTGTTGCATGCAGTACAGGAAATACTCGGTTATATCCCCGAAACCGCTGTTCCCACCATAGCCCAGGCCATGAATCTGTCCCGGGCGGAGGTGCACGGGGTGATCAGCTTCTATCACGATTTTCGTACCCGGCCCGGCGGACATCACACGGTACAAATCTGTCGGGCTGAAGCCTGCCAGGCGATGGGTTCCAGGGCCCTGGAAGCCCACGCGAAACAGGCCCTGGAAATAGATTACGGGGAAACCACGCAAGACGGTGCAATAACACTGGAGCCGGTTTACTGCCTGGGTAACTGCGCCTGCTCGCCATCAGTTCGTATTGATGATGATGTGCACGCCCGCGTTGATGCAGCAACACTGGATGCCCTGTTGGCAGACCTGCGGGAGATTTCGCAATGAGCCTGCGTGTCTTTGTACCCGGCGATACTACTGCTGTGGCCCTTGGCGCTGACAAGGTCGCGCAAGCCCTAGAGCAAGAGGCCGCGGCAAAAGGCCTGGAAATTGAGCTGGTGCGTAACGGCTCCCGTGGTGCCTTCTGGCTGGAACCCATGGTGGAGATCGAGGAGCAGGGTGAGCGCTTCGCCTATGGCCCTGTAACCGTAGCAGACGTGGCTTCTCTGTTAGATAAACGACAGCAGCATCCACTGTCTTTGGGGGCTGCTGAAACGTTGCCCTGGTTCAGCAATCAAACGCGGATGACTTTTGCCCGGGCAGGCCTTGGTGATCCACTGTGCCTGGATCATTATCTGTCGCTGCATGGCTTTGACGGGTTGGACAGGGCGCTGCATCTTCCACCGGAAGATATTGTCGATGAGATTACCCGCTCCGGGCTGCGTGGCCGAGGTGGTGCGGCTTTTCCCACGGGCATTAAGTGGAAGACAGTATTGGAGACGCCCGCACAGCAGAAGTACATAGTCTGTAATGCCGACGAGGGGGATTCAGGCACTTTTGCGGATCGCCTGTTAATGGAGTCTGACCCTTATCAACTCATTGAGGGTATGACGATTGCTGCGCTTGCTGTAGGTGCCACAGAAGGTTACATATACCTGCGTTCGGAGTACCCGAAAGCCTGGGATGTTCTGCACAAGGCCATCGCCAAGGCGGAGGCAGCGGGGTATCTGGGCGAGGGCATTTGCGACACCGACAAAAGCTTTCACCTGCACCTGCGTATGGGCGCCGGAGCTTATATATGTGGTGAAGAGACGTCGCTACTGGAAAGCCTGGAAGGCCGCCGCGGCATGGTCAGGGTGAAGCCCCCGCTGCCTGCTATAGAAGGTTTGTTTGGCAAACCCACGGTGGTTAACAACGTATTGACCCTGGCGGCGGTGTCCACGGTTATGGCCGAGGGCGCCGAGACCTACGCCAGCCAGGGTAGTGGTCGTTCGCTGGGCACATTAACTGTGCAGTTGGCAGGCAATATCGCCAGAGGCGGGCTGGTGGAAGTGCCCTACGGCTTGCCTCTGCGTCAACTGGTTGAAGAGTTTGGCGGTGGAACCCATAGCGGACGTCCAGTGCGGGCAATACAGGTGGGAGGCCCATTGGGCGCTTACCTGCCAGAGGCGCAGTGGGATACAGCACTGGATTACGAAGCCTTTGGCGCCATCAGTGCTATGCTGGGCCACGGCGGTGTTGTGGTCTTTGATGACACTGTGGATATGGCGCAACAGGCGCGTTTTGCCATGGAGTTTTGTGCGGTTGAGTCCTGTGGCAAGTGCACGCCCTGTCGAATTGGCTCAGTTCGTGGCGTAGAGGTGATAGACAAAATCATCGCCCGGGAAAGTACAGAGCAGCAGATTACTTTGTTGCGGGAATTGGGCGATACCATGGAACAGGGATCCCTGTGTGCCATGGGCGGCCTGACGCCAAACCCGGTGCGCAGCGCGCTGGACCATTTTAGCGAAGACTTCGGCTGAGGTTAGTTTCATGTTGCAATATTACGAGCCTGAAAAAGATTACGGCACGCCAGCGGTGGTTTCCACTAACCAGGTGAGTCTCAGTATTGATGGCATAGAGGTATCAGTCCCTGAAGGTACTTCTGTGATGCGCGCCGCCGCACTGGCCGGCGTAAAAGTGCCCAAACTTTGCGCCACTGACAGTATGGAGCATTTTGGCTCCTGCCGCATTTGCACTGTGGAAATTGCCGGGCGCAAAGGTTATCCCACCTCCTGTACCACACTGGCAGAAGAGGGCATGGCGGTGAACACCCACACGCCGGAACTGGCCCGCCTGCGCCGTAACGTCATGGAGTTGTATATATCGGACCATCCACTGGACTGTCTCACCTGTCCTACCAATGGCGACTGTGAACTACAGGACACCGCCGGCGAAGTGGGCCTGCGGGATGTGCGTTACGGCTTTGACGGTGCCAATCACCTGCATAAAGAAAAGGATACCTCCAACCCCTATTTCACTTTTGACCCATCCAAGTGCATTGTCTGCTCGCGCTGTGTTCGCGCCTGCGAGGAAACCCAGGGCACATTTGCACTGACTATCGACGGACGAGGTTTTGATTCCAAGGTCAGTGCGGGCATGGATGAAGATTTTCTCGCCTCTGAATGCGTTTCCTGTGGCGCCTGCGTCAAGGCTTGCCCCACTGCCACATTGACCGAAAACACCATCATAGAGCACGGTGTGCCAGACAACAGTGTGGTGACAACCTGCGCCTATTGCGGTGTTGGTTGCGCGTTCAAGGCTGAAGTAAAGGGCAATACCGTGGTGCGTATGACCCCTTACAAGGATGGCAAGGCGAACGAGGGGCACGCCTGTGTAAAAGGGCGTTTTGCCTTTGGCTATGCCACGCACCCGGACAGAATTACCCAGCCCATGATTCGCGACAGCATCGACGATCCCTGGCAGGTGGTGACCTGGGAACAGGTGATTGACTTTACAGCGAAGCGGTTGCGAGAAATTCAAGGCCAGCACGGGCGCAACAGTATCGGCGCGATCACCTCCAGCCGATGTACCAATGAAGAAGTCTACCTGGTGCAGAAGCTGGTACGGGCGGGCTTTGGAAATAACAACGTCGACACCTGCGCCCGGGTGTGTCACTCACCAACGGGTTTCGGTCTGAAAACCACGCTGGGTGAATCCGCCGGCACACAGACTTTTGCCTCGGTGGCGAAAGCGGACGTGATCGTGGTGATGGGTGCCAATCCTACTGAGGCCCACCCTGTATTCGGTTCGCGGTTGAAGAAGCGTTTGCGTGAGGGTGCAAAACTTATCGTGATCGACCCTCGCAGTATTGAACTCGTCAGCTCGCCACATATCAGTGCCAGCCATCACCTGGACCTGAGGCCGGGAACCAACGTGGCGATGCTCAATGCCCTGGCCCACGTGATTGTTACCGAGGGTCTTCACGACGAGGCATTTATCACCCGGCGATGTGAAGAAGCAGCTTTTAAAGAGTGGGTGGATTTTATCAGCGAATCAGGGCACGCCCCCGAAGAAGCTGAAGCGATGACCGGTGTTGCTGCAGCAGAGGTACGCGCGGCCGCCAGGCTTTATGCCAGTGCGCCCAATGGTGCGATTTATTACGGGTTGGGTGTTACCGAGCACAGTCAGGGCTCTACTGCTGTAATGGGCATCGCCAATCTTGCCATGCTCACCGGTAACATTGGGCGTGAAGGTGTGGGCGTAAACCCAATGCGTGGCCAGAACAATGTGCAGGGCTCCTGCGATATGGGTTCTTTTCCCCATGAGTTACCCGGTTATCGCCACCTTTCTGATGACGTTACCCGTGCCCTGTTTGAAAAAGAGTGGCAGGTAGAGTTGGATCCGGAACCGGGTATGCGTATTCCCAATATGTTTGACGCGGCAGTGGATGGCGATTTTCGTGCCCTGTATTGCCAGGGTGAAGATGTTGCCCAGTCAGACCCCAATACCCAGCATATCCAGGCCGCCTTAACGGCGCTGGATTGCCTGATAGTGCAGGATATTTTTCTAAACGAAACTGCGAAGTTCGCACATGTTTTTCTACCCGGCGCCTCCTTCCTGGAGAAAGACGGAACCTTTATCAACGCCGAGCGACGCATTTCACCCGTGCGCCAGGTGATGCCGCCTCTCAGTGGCAAGGGCGACTGGGAAGTGACCATGGCCCTGGCCAATGCCCTGGATTGCCCGATGGACTACCAGCACCCGTCGCAGATCATGGACGAAATCGCTCGCCTGACCCCCACGTTTACCGGTGTCAGCTATGACAAACTGGATAAGCTGGGCAGCGTCCAGTGGCCCTGTAATGACGATGCGCCCCTTGGGACGCCCACCATGCATGTTGATGAATTTGTGCGTGGCGAGGGTTTTTTTGCATTAACAGAATTTGTTCCCACTGACGAACATGCTAATCGCAAGTTCCCTCTCTTGATGACTACGGGTCGTATTCTCAGCCAGTACAATGTGGGCGCCCAGACCCGGCGTACAGAAAACACCCGCTGGCACGAGGAGGATGTGCTGGATATACATGCCCATGACGCCCAGGAACGCGGTATCCGTGAGGGAGACTGGGTTGGTATTGAGAGCCGGGCGGGAAACACCGTAATGCATGCACGCATTTCTGATCGGGTCAGGCCTGGTGTGGTATACACCACCTTTCATCATCCGGAATCCGGCGCCAATGTGGTGACCACCGACAACTCTGACTGGGCAACCAATTGCCCGGAATACAAAGTGACTGCCGTGCAGGTCAGCAAAGTGACCCAGCCCTCCAATTGGCAGGCCAGGCAGCAGCAGTTTGATCAACGCCAGCAGGATTTGCTGGCCTCTTCCAGGGAGGCCCCTGAGCATGCCGGCACAAGTTGAACACCTGGTGACCATGGCCAACCAGATCGCCCTCAATTTTGGCGAGAGGCGCAATATGCCTCTAGCCAGCGAGCGAGCGGCAGCGCACATCGAGAAGTTCTGGACCCGCGCAATGCGTGACCAGCTAGTCAAATACTGGCAGGATGGTGGCGAAGGATTATCACCCGCTGTGGAATTATTGTTGCAGCAAGGTGTCAGTAATCCTGCCTGAAGGAGGATTACTGACATGATCGATTACTGTAAACAACTTTGCCTGGCACTGCTGCTGGTAGCTCCCGCGAGCTATGCAGAGGTGCCGCCACCACGCATTCTTGTATCTGGAGAGGGGGTGGTGCAACTTGCCCCGGATATTGCGCTACTCAATCTTACTGTTACTCGCGAGGCCAAGACTGCCCGGGAAGCGCTGGACGCCAATAACGAGGCCATGTCCTCGGTTCTGGAGGCCATGCAGAAGCAGGGCATTGCCGAACGTGATTTACAGACCAGCAACTTTGCTATTCAACCCCGTTACTATCATCCCCCTCGTCCCACTAATGGCGAGCGCAAGGCGCCGCATATTGTCGGCTATACCGTGCGTAACAGCCTGGGAGTGAAAGTGCGTGATCTCGAGCAGGTGGGGAAGATACTGGATGCCTCCGTCACCCTGGGTGTTAACGAGGGCGGCAACCTGGTATTCAGTAACGATGACCCCAGTGCCGCAATCGCCAGGGCGCGTGCCCTGGCGGTAGCTGATGCGCGAACAAGGGCTGAAACCATAGCTGATGCCGCAGATGTTGAGCTGGGAGATATTCTGGAGATTAGTGAGCAGTCTCACATGCCGCGTCCCAGGCCTATGATGCGTGCTGAGATGGCGATGGTTGCCTCTGATAGTGCTGCCGTTCCCGTGGCAACTGGAGAAAACAGTTATCGCGTGAGCGTCAGTATGAGCTACGCTATCGATCAGTAGAGGCGCGCGAACACGATCTAAATCAATACCTGCTGCGCCGCCAATGGTCAAAATAGGCAGCCATGGGTATAGAAATAGACAGGGTCGATTTCGCCGCACAGGACTATCGGGACTTCCAGCGCTGCCTGGAAGAAAACCTGGAAGTTCTGGAGGAGTTACTTGAGCGTCCAGGTTTTGGCCAGGGGGAGGGCTCTGTTGGCGCTGAACTGGAAATGTATCTTGTCGATGACCAGGGCAGGCCCCTCTACGCCAACCAGGAGGTCATGGAGGAGGCACAGGACCCGGCTCTGACCCTGGAACTGAATCGCTACAATCTAGAATACAACCTGTCACCGTATACGCTTGGCGCCAGTCCATTTCGGGCAACCGAGGCAGAAATTCTCCAGCGAATGGGGCACCTGCGCACTGTGGTTGCGCGGCGCGGCGGCCGCATAGTGCCCATTGGTATTCTACCCACGCTGCGGCAAACGGTTTTCGGCA
>ERZ1046740.2142-NODE-2142-length-12997-cov-4.918251_pt1 | contig 12997 bp, 13 predicted proteins | sample MGYA00383093_ERZ1046740 | MGnify/ENA primary metagenome ERZ1046740 (study PRJEB29581, sample SAMEA5548363) | metagenome | biome: marine; feature: coastal; material: water | depth 25 m | study: Short-term variability in the microbial, nano- and picoplankton...
CCGCTCGGCGTCGCCCGTAACTTCTCTTACCCGCATATCAAATACTTCAGTTTTGTCACGTATCTCTACATCGGGATTTGCCCGGATATTGTATACCCACACCGGGTTTTTGGGTTGCCCACCCATTGATCCTATTAATACATAGCTGCCGTTAATCTCCACTCGCATCAGTGGTATTTTGCGAATCCCGCCGGTTTTGTTACCGGTATGTGTTACCAGGATACAAGGCATGCCCGTATCCATCAGGGTGTTGCCCTGAGTGCCGCCGCTGTTCTCATACAGCTCTACCTGTTCGCGCACCCAATCCAGTGCGGGAGGAATATACTCAGTCATGTAATTTACCTTTCTTCGTTGATAAGAGTCTGCACCACGATACCGACTGATACAGATTTGTTGTTGTCCCGGGTCTTTATTGACTGGCTTTAATATAGCTCGTTAGTCTGATAACGCTAACATCCAGCAAAGAAGAATGACCATGAGAGACCTGAAAGACAAAACAATTTTAATCTTTGGTGGCGCTATTGGCATTGCCGCTGCAGTGGTGTTTCTTTTTTCCAGCGACAGTGAGTGGGTTAATGAGCAGACCTGGCATGTCAATGGCGGAGTGAGTCTCGCTAATTGAGTGGACCAGGGTGAATATGCCTGCCCCGCCACCGTATCCCACCAGACCAATCTGGTTTATCTCGGATCTTGGAAAAGTGATCTGTCGAGACGAACAGTGCAAAGCATATTCAACGCTTTAAGAATCAATCGCTCGCGTCGAGGAATAATATATAGTTTTCGGTAGAGCTTGGTCAGGGCTTCATTTCCCTGCTGTTTAGCGGCTACATACTGCCAAAATTGGTTCTTTCTATTTGGCCGGTTTCCGGTGGGTGCGAGCTCATCCGTATTAGTAGTGGCAGAAGTTTGAATCCTTGACTCACATTTAGCCGCCCAGTCAACCATCCCAATACAGTCAAAATGGAGCAATGCAATATCCTTGGTGCGCTTGCGAATAAGCGTTTTATCGAAGCCACTGGGGCCGTGTATGCCGTGTTGCCTGACGTCTGCGTCCAGTCTTGTTGCGGTCTTGGAGGCAAGATGTCCCCGAAAATACTCCCCGTCATAGATGGCGTTAAAACAGCCAAGAAGCCGGGCCAATTTTACTCGTTTGGGATTGGCATTAATTTTGAACAAAGTGGGCTCGAAGATATGATCATATCTCGATTTTTCAGCAACAGCCTCCATAACCCTGAATCTTAAAACATCAGCGTTTGAAGACATAAGGATCTCGTTCAGCTTGCCATTGGGGTTTAGAATCTCATCTGAATCGATATGAATTATCCACTTGCAACGCATTGATTTGGCGAGCTCTGCACCGTTATTCAAGTTAAGAATCTGTATCTCTTCAAGTGCAGTTGGCCGAGTTCCACCGTTCTCTTGCCAGTAGAATGATGAGCATGCGATAGCAGTAACATTGGGATGTCGAGACAGAACATTCAGACATGGGTCTTCAGGGTCGTCGAAATAGAGAATAATTTCATCCACGCCGAGATTGATATGATAATTGACGAACATGACCAGTTGATCCAAAGGCGCTTTTACCGTTGAGATGATCGCTACGCCAGAATTCCGTTCCGTGCTATTACTCATGGATTAGTATCTTATGTGTCTGTGTTGTAGTTTATACGGTATGTATTAGGGGAGTATTCAATAGCTGTTGCTCCCACTGAGGAATAAATTACCATAATTTTCAGGCGCATTCCCAAGCGAAAAAATGTATCGCTCTCGGGCCATACTCGGTGCCTGTAGTGGCCAGAATGCTGTATTTTTAATGAGGGAACTAGTCTCGCCAACTGACATTACTCCTCGGATTCCGCTTCCTTCAGGCGATCCTGGCGCAATTGCTCTTCGGCGAGAACAGCCCTGATCTCTTCCATAACTGAATCCGTATCCGGCGTGTGAGTGTCCAGCGCAAAATTGCCAGACAGTTCATGGTCTGGGTGCAGGTCTCCGTCTTCGAAAAGCGCCCACATTTCTTGCGCATAGTGCGTATTCAATAGTTGCGGTGCGAACAGGCCGTAGTAATCAGTCATGTTCTTCACATCGCGTTCGAGCATTGACAGGGCGTTGTTATTCGCTGCCGCATCAACAGCCTGGGGCAGGTCGATAATAACCGGGCCGTTTTCGTCCACCAGTACATTGAATTCAGACAGGTCACCGTGGATAAGTCCGGCGCAGAGCATGCGCGTCACGTATTGCATCATCAGCGCATGATCCTCCATTGCCTGCTCTGCTGACATGGATACGTCGTTCAAACGAGGCGCGACATTACCATCCTCATCGACGATTAACTCCATAAGCAGAACGCCGTCAAAGCAACCGTAGGGCTCCGGCACTCTCACGCCTGCTCTGTCGAGGCGATAAAGCGCATCTACCTCAGCATTTTGCCAGGTCTCTTCCTGCTGCTTGCGACCGTATTTTGAGCCTTTCTCCATCGCCCGTGCGCGGCGGCTGTTGCGCACTTTACGACCCTCGGTGTACTGCGCCGCCTTTTTAAAACTGCGCTTTACGGCATCTTTGTAGATTTTTGCGCAGCGCAGTTTGGAACCACAACGCACAACAAATACGTCGGCCTCCTTGCCACTCATCAGTGGGTGGATAACTTCGTCAATCAGTCCATCTTCTAGCAGCGGTAGGAGGCGTTTGGGGGTTTTCACTTGATTCCAGAGTATGGGGTAGTTATGGGGTGCCGGACTCTAACCGGGAGAACTCTGCCATAGTTGCCCTTTGATAGCTATAAAAAGTATATAAATCAATAGGATGGTAGAGAAGATGCAGCTCGCTCGATGACGGGTAATATCCGCCCTTACTTCAAAAGATGATGATAGATAGAATACAGGACGCTCGGCTAGGGCTAATTAACTGGCAGGCCATGCTGCGAATATCCTCTCACTGTAATGAAATACAAGAGCTCTAATAATGTCCGAAGTTGAATATGATGTGGTTGTGATTGGCTCTGGCGCAGGTGGCGCCATGGCTGCATACACCCTGACCAAGGCTGGCAAGAAAGTCATAATGCTGGAGGCGGGCCGAGATTACGACCCGGTTACCGAGACCCCGATGTTTAAAACCGCTGCTGAAGCCCCCCTGGTGGGGGCTCCTACACCGGATAAAAACTTTGGCTATTACGATGCTACGGTCGATGGCGGCTGGAGCGTTCCGGGTGAACCCTTTACCACGGGGGAGGGCTCCGAGTTCAAATGGTGGCGGGCACGAATGCTGGGTGGCAGAACCAACCACTGGGGGCGATATTCACTGCGATTTAGCGAGCATGATTTCAAGGGCTTCAGTCGCGACGGGTTGGGTGCTGACTGGCCATTTGAGTATTCGGATATTGCACCCTGGTACGACAAAACTGAAGAGCTGGTGGGTGTTTGTGGTACCAATACTGGTTTGGATGATATGCCCGACTCGCCCCAGGGTGTGCTGCAGCCGCCTCCCAAACCAAGAGTGCCAGAACTGCTGGTGGCAGCAGCGGCCAAGAAACTCGGGATAACTGCGGCGCCTATGCATCGTGCGGTGTTAACCCGGCCAAAAGGGGATCGGGCAGCGTGCTTCTATGCAACCAACTGTGGTCGTGGGTGCTCAATTGGTGCGGCTTTCCAAACGACTACATCGTTAATACCTATGGCGCGTGCGACGGGAAACCTGACAGTAATTACTAATGCCATGGTTGAGTCAGTGTCTGTTGACGAAAGTGGCAGAGCCGATGCCGTGCACTATGTCGACAAAACATCGAAAGAGCGCCGGCGCCTGGCAGCTCCTGTTGTGATACTTGCGGCCAGTGCCTGTGAGTCAGCACGAATACTACTGAACTCCCGCACGGATGAATTTCCCAACGGGCTTGCCAACTCCAGCGGTCAGGTGGGAAGAAATCTTATGGACTCCACTGGCATGAATTACAGTGCGACTGTGCCCGCTTTGAAAGGGCGCCCTATTTACAACGAAGACGGCCATACCGCTAATCATCTGTTCATTCCCTGGTGGGGGCATCAGGCTCATGCAAATAGTGAACTGGATTTCCCGCGGGGCTACCACTTTGAAATTGGCAGCGGCTTTAAAGCACCGGGCTCATACTACCCAGAAAAACTCCAGGGCTACGGTGCTGAAATGAAGCAACAAGCCAAGCACAACTATGGTTCACGCATTGGCTTGGCTTTGCGCGGTGAAATGTTACCGAACAAAAACTGCTACATGGAAATTGATCACAAGGTAAAGGATAAATGGGGAATCCCCGTCGCCAGGTTTCACTGGAAGTGGTCCAAGCATGAACTGAATCAGATCAAGCACGGGCTGGAAACAGCACGAGATATATTTCGAACCATGAGTGCCGAGGTATCTTCTTCGTTACCTGACTCCAAGGACGCTATTCTCAAAGGTGGTGAAATTATTCATGAGGTAGGCACCACACGAATGGGCAGTTCGGCAGAAAACTCTGTGACCAACCAGTGGGGCCAGACCTGGGATTGTGGCAACCTGTTTGTTATGGACGGTGGCGTATTTGCATCCAACCCGCACAAGAACTGCACCTTGACCATTATGACCCTGGCAATGCGCAATTCCACGTGGCTGGCGACTCAATTGGATGGGGGAGTAATCTAATGATTGATGTTATTTCCAAGGAATCCTCCGGGGAGCACTACCGCAGTGGACTCACTCGTCGGCAAACATTGAAATGGCTTGGTGTGTTATCGGCAACTATGACTGTGCCGGTGATTAGCGGCTGCGAGTCCATAGCGATTTCTTCTGCAAAGATTACCGGGAAATGGCCCGATCTTAATCTTGAGCCAATTACGGGAGAGGGCTACGGTAAAGACCCTAACCTGATTACGCCACCGACATCGCCCTGGCCATTGACCCTCACAGATGATCAAAGAAATATCCTAGCGCTTGTCTGCGACATTCTTATTCCTCGCGAAGGTGATGTTCCATCTGCGTCGGAAGTAAACGTTCCAGATGTGATAGACGAGTGGGTGAGTGCCCCCTATCCAAGTAATCAGGCGGATAGAAAGGAGATTATTCCAGCCCTGGTGTGGTTCGACGAAGAAGCTCAGCGACGCTTCGGCAAAGGCTTTGTCGCGGCCACGCCTGAACAGCGACTGAATATCATCGACGATATAGCCTACGAAGAGGCGGAGAGTAATCTGCGATACATTTATATCGCAAAGGTCTTTGATGGCCTGCGCACCTTGATTACCATTGCCTTTTTCGCCTCGCCAGAGGGCACTAAAGATCTGGGCTATATCGGTAACATACCTATTGCGGGTGATTATCCAGGGCCTAGCGATGAAGCATTGGATCATTTGAATGGAGTGTTAAGTGATCTTGGGCTTGCTGATCACGCTTATTCGTAAAAATCCTATGCGAACCACCCACAGGCGCAACTCTCTCATTGGTTTTACTACCAAAGTCGGGGTCGCGCCTGACTTCTTTCGTCTATAATTAGGCGCCTTCCAGTCACTGCACACACCGGGAACCTCAATGGTCGCAAAAATAAAAGTCGATAAACCACTTGTGATCCTCCACGGGGATGAAATGGCGCAGATAGCGTTTGAGCGCATCCTTGAGCAGTTTGTTAAAAACCACCTGGATATTGAGTTGGTGGAAATTGACCTGACAGCCGAGAACCGGCTGGTCACTAACGGCCAGGCAGTGGTGCAGGCGGTAGAGGCGCTCAAGCAGTACGGCGTGGGCATCAAGAATGCCGGGATGACAGTCAATCGTCAGCAACTGGATGAACTGCTGGCAAGGCATCCTAACGTTGTAGAGGCTGAGCTGGACAAGCTGGCTACCAAATCACCCAACGGCGCCATCCGCAAAGGCATTGGCGGCAATATCACCCGCGAAGATATCCAGTTCCGTAATCTGGAAGTTAAACAACCCGAGTGGGTGGGGCGCGATATCGAGGTGTTCACTATGGACACTGGTGGTACCAAGCACAGTAGTAATGCGCTGTCCAAATCTACCGGGGTAGCCAAGGTTGTATTTGTCGGCAGCAGCGGCGACCCGGTAGAGTTGCACCGCCGGACATTGCGCAAGGGCGACCCCTGGTTGTTGGCAACTAACGACCTCGATGAAGTGAGGAAGTGGGCCCATCAGTTTTTCCAGCGAGCCATAGATGAGAAACGTGATGCTTACCTTGGATTAAAGGATACAGTGATCGCCGGATACGACGGTGTTATGCGTCAGACGATAGAGGAGATTTACGAGAATGACTACAAGGCCAAACTTGCCGATGCCCAATTGGAGTATCACTACGAGCTGATCGACGCCCAGGCCGCCCGTATCGTGGCAAACCCGCCCGAGCGAGCTCTGTGGGGCGTGCCGGACAACAACACCGGGCGCAAACTGTTCAAGCTGGTTAACGAACTGCGTAAGTATGGGATTCCCAGCCGCAAGTACCATGTTTCCTTGTCTCGCATGAGTGCCGGTGGCGGTGACCAGTACGGTAGCTTCAATATGCCCATTGAAGAAGACGGCATTATCAAGGTCGTTATCGATGGTGATGAAAAACATGCTCGTGATGTCAAGAAAGGCGACCCCATCTTGTTTATGTCCAACGACAGGCAGGCGATTAAAGACTGGGTTCTGCAGGTATTCCGCGACGCCTCATACAATAGCAAGGAAGTGTATTTTGGGCTGAAGCGGGAATACATGGAGTACGATGAGGTATTCAGCCACGTTCTTTTGGAAGTGCGCCACGAGTTGGCGGAATCTGGCATACGTCCGCCCTCATTCATGATTATGCGCCCCTCCAGCCAGTTGAAGAAAATGATTACCGATCCACCGCGTAATGCGCTTTATCCGGCGCAGAATCTGGATGGTGATATTTTTTCGGATATTTCCGCGGCACTGGGAGGCAGCCTGGCCACTGCCAGTTCGATCATCGAAAGCAAGGACGGAACCATGCTCTATGAGGCACCCCATGGTACGGCCCATGACCTGTATCTGAAATACCTGGAAACCGACGGCACCGAGGCGCACTTTAATTCATCAGCCCTGATATATGCTCTGGCCAATGCCCTGCAAACTTTAGGGGAGCGGGAGAGTAATGAAGCGCTGACGGATTATGCCGGCAAGCTCAAGGAGGCCCTGATCGAAACAGTTGCCCAGGGCACGATTACCGGAGATTTGAAGGGCAAAACAACCGATCCTGATAAGGAGAAGATCGTGGATATGGTCGGTTTTCTTGATGCGGTAGAGAGTAATATCGGCTGAGGTTTCCCCCAGCCTACAGAGATTGCGCTTTAAGCTGCAGCCTCTTCCTTTTCTTCAATTTCTTCAGTGCGTTCCAGTTGCGCAAGCTTGGCTTCCAGCTCTTCAACCTTACGTTGCAGCTCGACTTTCTCGCCTTTTACTTTGCTCAGGGACTTCTGCAACAAGTCGGCGGCGTTGGTTTTTTCAGCGAGTTTTTTCTTGTTGGCGTCCAGATTCTTTTTCATCTTGGCGGGATCAAACTGCTTCAGGGCCTTTAACTCTGTACGTTCTTCCCCCAGTTCCTTCTGCAGGCCTTTCAGGCGCTTTTTCTGTGTGGCGATCTCTTCCTGAAGATTCTCACAACGCTGATTGAGTTCGCGATTCAATTGTTCAGTTCGCTTGTTCGAGCTGGCGTCTTTAGAAAGTGTAGTGATCTGCTCCAGCTGTTTGGCGATAACAGCTTTCTTGTCTTCTTTTTCTTTAACCAGAGTTTCAATCTCAGCCACTTTGGCATCAAGCTGAGACTGGTACTCCGAGCGGAGGTTGCTCTCCAGTTCCATGATCTTTTCAAGTTTGTTCGCAGTTAGCATTAATGTCGTCCTCTAAATATTTTGATCCGGTTGGTGTTAATAGTTAAGTTGGTTGCTTGAATCTCAACGGGCTGGAGAAGCTGCTTGTAACTTAGCCTCTGCAAATCGCGTCTCGAGATAGCCGATTATCGCCTTCGATTCATACATCCACTGGGTTCCGCCTTGCTCATCTTCAATTCGTAGGCAAGGCACCTTCAGCTGTCCACCACCGGCTAGTAACTCGTCTCCGGTTCCCGGCGAGCGTTTTGCATCGCGGGTTTCGATAGTCAGGGACTGTCGTTTAATAGCTCGGCGTACCTTCACGCAGAAAGGACAGGCTTCATACTGATATAGTTTCAGGCTCGCTGTCTGCTGATTGACTGCGAACTGCAACTCAGGGGAGCGCTTGATGCCCCTGGGTGTAAACAGCCAATTCAATAGCAGGATCACTCTACCGAGGATCAGGCGGATGATACGCATGGTGTATTCCGTTTAGTCGATCTGATAGATCAGCGAACTCCAAAGCATGGGGTTTATCCCAAATTGCCCAAGAAGCCAAGCTGAATTCTATAGAAAATCTATAAAAAACAATAAGATAGAAGGCGAAAAAGAACTACTGCCTTGAGCTCGCTGAATCTGGGTAGCTCGCAAAGGCAGGAATCTGGCCAGTTTTTGGAAACTGCTTCAGGCGCCTCCTCGCGGCTGCGGCGCATTGTACCCGAAATGTGCTCAAAATGTGCTCAAAATGTACTGTGAATATGGCGAAAATTTCGGCGCTTTATGCCATGCGCAAGACAAGCGCTGTGGATGTGGGTAGCCAGGCCATTCCCTGGTGGTGAGGTTCGAGGAGGGCCACTGTTCTGGTTCTCAAGGAGAGGGTGTAGACTTCGCCTTTGTCCAGGGAGAGTCCCGTGTCACTTCTACTGGCAATGTGCCTGTTTGCTTTTTCCATGTCTGCCTCACCGGGCCCGGTGAACCTGGTGTGTCTGTCGGCGGGTGTGAACTATGGCTTCTGGCGCACTCAGCCCTATGTTCTGGGTGCTACCACAGGGTTTGTGCTGCTACTGATCATGGTGGGGCTTGGCGTGGGTGAGGTCGCTACCCAGAGCCGCTTGTTCATGACTATATTGGCATACGGCGGCACGCTGTTTATCTGTTATATGGGTTACAAGATCGCCGTTTCGACAAAACAGTTAAAGGTTGAAAACAGTAGCTCTCCGTCATTTTTACAGGGCTTTACCCTGCAATGGTTGAACCCCAAGGCCTGGGTGGCCGCTTTTTCCGGTGTCACGGCCTTCAACGTCAGTATTGAAGATAATTCCCTGGCGATATTCTCTAGCCTGTATTTTCTGGTGTGCTATTTCTCTATTGCGTTGTGGGCGCTGGCGGGAGACCAGATAAACCAGTTTTTGGCGGAAGAGGGCAGGCTAGGGCTGTTTAACCGGATAATGGGGGGGATTCTGGTGCTGGTGGGCCTGTATCTACTGTTTTTACAATTGACCCGCAGTGTCTGAGTAAGAAAGTCAAAAACTGAGCATCAAGAACCCAGCTCGGCCAGTTTGACCACGGTAGCCTGGGGTGTTTCTGCCTCAAGGGCGGTACGACTTTGTGTTTCTAAATTCATGGCTTTTCCTGTGGGTTGTTACGGAATCAGGAGACTATTTTCAGTAACACCACCATGTGTTCGTAGGTGGTGGTTTGATCATGTGTCATCAGCAACTGGGCAAAAGACGGAATCTTCGCCTGGATCTCAAATAACTGGCTGGCGAAACCGCGTTGAGCATGCGAATGGGAGTGCGGTGATAATCTCTAGCGGTGGCTGACAAGGTTCACTGATCCTTAGGTTTAACAAGGCAGTAATGCCTCACTGTTGCGTGAATTGCTCAAGGGCCTGGTCGGCCATAAATTGATAGCGAAATTGAAACGCCGTTTCCGCTGTTCAGGAATCTGACATTCCCAGGGCTTGCCGCAGGCGAGATCAGTGCTACTCTATGCGGCGTTGAGATTAGGGACACCCATTATGGCAGGCTCACTTCAGGATCAATTACTTCAGGCTGGCCTGGCGGATAAAGATAAGGCCAAAAAACTGGCCAGGCAGAAGCGTAAAGAAGCTAAAGTCGCCCGGCGCTCCAGCGAAGTAATTGTCGATGAAAACAAAGCAGCGGCGAAACAGGCATTGGAGGACCAAGCCCAGCGCGATCGGGAGCTCAACCAGGCCCTGAACAGCAAGGCACAGCGCAAGGCGATTAATGCCCAGATAAAGCAGTTGATAGACCTTAACAAACTGAAAAAAGGCAGCGGAGATATCGGCTTCAATTTTACCGACGGCAAGAAGGTGAAGAAGTTGTATGTCAGTGCCATGGAGCAGAAACAGCTATCAGCTGGCATCCTTTCTATCGTCAAGCAGGGTGACCAATATGAAATCATTCCGCGGCCAGTTGCTGACAAAATCGCCGAGCGTGATCAAAGTCGCGTGATTATCTGCCAGGAGAACGATGGCGTCGCCCTTACCCAACAAGAGCAGGACTGGTACAAGGATTACGAGGTTCCTGACGACCTGATGTGGTAACAAAACGCGGACTGCAAAGGCACTGGGCTTCGTCTATACTCGTTGTTCGGTGGTAATGATAAGGCTTATAAAATGACTAAAAACGAATATGCCGAAAAACACGCTGAGGCGATGGATGCTGGCGCAAAAATCCATGCGGGTGCCGGAATTATCTCACTGGTGATGGGTGGGCTAATGTACGCTTACGCTTGGGCGTTGCCTATATTCGCCGGGCTTATGGTGCTCTCCACGGTCAGTGCTATTGTCATATCCTGGAAAACTGATGCCTGGGTGCCGGGCCACTGGCTGGCAATGCTGCCTGTTATCGGGATACTGATCGGATACTTTGTCGCCCCCTGGGGTTTTACCCTGGCTTATGTATGCCTGTGGATAGCCTTCATCCACTTTGTGATACGTGGTATCCAGAAGACGCGAGAGGGAAAGGCAGCTGCCTGAGTTAAGTTACTCTTCATCCAGTTTGTGCTGAACCCACAGGTTGTCGATTTCCTGCAGTCGCCGGCACACTTCCCTGGCCATATTCATTTGAATGAGCAGAAATTGCTCTACATCTACCTTATATAGATTATGCAAAGCTGATTGCGGGATGCGAATCGCCTGGCAGTCGCAGATAGCCCTGGCCGCTGCTGAGCGGGGAGTGCAGGCAATCAGGGCCAGTTCGCCGAAACAGCCCCCTTCTTCGATGATGCACAAAGAGATAGATTTTGTCTCTAGCTCCTTAAGAATATCAACTGTCCCTTTCTCCAGAACGTAAAGACAGTCCCCCAGGGTATCCTGATGATAGAAGTATTTATCTGCGGGCACCTGTTGGACTTCGGACTGAGAAAGAATCATCTCAATACTTTGCTCGTTGATGGCTCCAAAGAAGGGCATGCCCTGCAGGAGCTTTATGCGTTCTCTATTGGTCATTTATCCGTGAACTCTCTGTGACACTTGTCGAGAGTATAGGAGGGTGCCTGAAAGTTAACTAGTGGATTCAGCTTTGTTTCCCACGCTGTTTAGCGAGGATAGGTTGTTTCAGCGGGCCGTGTTCGCAGCTTATCAAATTCTTTGCGACTGCTTGCCAGTTCGCCCTGCATACGCAGCAACACATCGGGATGCCGGTCAGCTACACTGTAAGCCTCGCCATCTTCACCTCGAGCATCAAACAGTAAATCATAGGAGGCGTTAAACCCAGGCAGCTGATCGAACTTCTCAAAAGCGCCTATGCTGCCGGTATAGTAGGTGTGAGTCAGGTACTTCCATTCCTGGTCGCGCAGTCCGACTACAGCCTCGTTATTGAAGTAATAAAAGTAGCGTGCAGGTCTGCTGGTTTCATTTCTGAAGATGCCCAGCATACTGGAGCCGTCGACAAGGTCTGCTGAAGGCTGAAGCTCAAGTATTTCGGCAATAGTAGGAAGCAGGTCGATATTTGCTGTAAGGGTTCCGTCGACGCGTCCTGCTTCGATAATCTCGGGCCAGCTGATTATAAAGGGAACGCGGTAGCCTCCCTCCCAGGTATTTCCCTTGCCCCCTTTCAGCCCTCGCGTGCTGCCCTCAAAGAAAGGGCCGTTATCGCTGGTGAATATCAGCAAGGTATTGTCCAGCAAGTTATTGCGTTTTAGCGCAGCAACGATTTCACCAGTGCTCCAGTCAATCTCCTCAATAACATCGCCGTATACCCCCGCCGCTGATTTTCCGGCAAAAGCCTCCGAGGCATATAGCGGTATATGGGGGAATGTATGGGCGAAGAATAGTAAAAAGGGATGGTCTGGATGTTCATCTATAAAAGCGGTTGCAGCGCCGGTGTATCGCTGTGTTAGCAAGCCCTGGTTTACGGGGCTTTCAATTTCCCGGGTTCCCTCATAGAGAGCGAAACCGGGCATGTCATTACTATGGGGAACACCGTAAAAGTAATCGAAACCATGGATTAAGGGGTTGTGTTTCGGGAGTCCCCCCAGATGCCACTTTCCAACCATCCCGGTTTTGTATCCGGCCCGTTTCACCAGTTCCGCGATTGTTTCCTCAGATGGCGGCAGGGCACGACTGTCGTTAGCTTCTAATACCTTCCAGGCAAGCCCTGAGCGAATTGGATAACGGCCGGTTAACAGGCCAGCCCGGGAGGGGGTGCAAACGTTTGCGCTGGCATAGCCATTAGTCAGAGTGAGGCCGCGGTCGGCCATTTCATCAATATGGGGGGTTTGAATGCGAGTGGCACCGTAGGCACCGATGTCGCCATAACCCATGTCGTCTGTGAGAATGATAATAATGTTGGGAGATGACGAGGGGTTGGCGAGGGTTGTAGTGACGCCCAACAAACAGGCGGCTGCGACTATCGCAGGCAAAAGATTTTGCAGATGTCGGGTCATTTGCTATGAACTCTCTATAGATCTATATATGTATTGGTCACATATAGTGGCCGTCCTCCCAGTCTAGTAGCTTTGCCGGCGATTTCACGTAGAGTGGAGCTCAGCGGACAGGGGGGGGCTGATCTGGTTAAAGTGACTGTGGACTTTGTCGTCTTGAGAGCCATAGTCTGATGACCGCTGGTTGGACAAATAGCCCAGTTATCTGCTTTTTTATCGCGGGTTTTTGTGTCAATATAAACAGTATGACTTGTTTTTAATGATAATGGAGATAAACC
>ERZ1046740.2145-NODE-2145-length-12991-cov-4.270640_pt1 | contig 12991 bp, 7 predicted proteins | sample MGYA00383093_ERZ1046740 | MGnify/ENA primary metagenome ERZ1046740 (study PRJEB29581, sample SAMEA5548363) | metagenome | biome: marine; feature: coastal; material: water | depth 25 m | study: Short-term variability in the microbial, nano- and picoplankton...
GCGCCGTGCATTGGCAGAGGCCGCGCGCGTTCCGGCCTATGTTGTTTTCACCGATAAAACCCTGATTGAGTTGGCGGAAAAAAGGCCGCAAAACTTGGACGAGATGATGGGCATTTCGGGCATTGGTGCGACCAAGTTAGATAAATTTGGTTCGATTTTCTTAAAGGTTATAACAGGTGCTGGTGAAAAACCTCACCCTGCCCGCCAAAAATTGGCGGGGCAAACATCGGGGCTGGTTTTTGATCGCTTACAGGCAGCACAAGTGATGTTGATGAATGGCGAGACAGGTACCGAAAAACCGATGAGTTGTTCTTCGCAAGTCCTGGCGCGATTGGCGAAACAAAACCCTACAGATTTAGATGGAATAGAACGTGTTTTAGGGGAACGACATTGCCTTCGGTTTGGACCCGCGTTCTTGGAAATTCTTCTAAACCAATAATCCATGGCTGGACCTTCGCGCATGCAATGGTACAGTGGCCAAAATGTGAAAAGGGCTTGATATGCTGACAGTAATTTCCCCCGCAAAACGTCTTGATTGGTCGCCAATGGACATGTCCGCAGCTACCGAGCCCAAGTTTAAAACTGATGCGAATGCATTGGTCCGCGTGGCGCGTGAATTATCGGCTGAGGATTTGCAAAAACTGATGTCGATCAGTCCCGATTTGGCCCAGTTGAATGTCGATCGTTTCAAAACATTTCGCGCGCGCCCGACGGTGGAACACGTGAAACCAGCGGCCTTTGCTTTCGCGGGCGACACGTATTTGGGGCTTGAGGCATCAACTTTGGATGAAGACGATGTTCGTTTTGCCCAGGATCATTTGCGCATTTTGTCGGGGCTATACGGCTTGTTGCGCCCTTTAGATATGATTCAGCCTTACAGGTTGGAAATGGGCAGCCGTTTGGCAAATAAAAATGGCAAAAACCTATACGATTATTGGGGCAAACGATTGGCCCGTGCACTGAATGCCGAGGCCAAAGAACGTGGCGTTGATACATTGCTCAATTGCGCAAGTCAGGAATATTTCGGCGCGGTGGATCAATCTGCGCTAAAGTTGCAACTGATTGAGCCTGTGTTTTTAGAACGCAAAGATGGCGGCGAAAAAATTGTCAGCTTTTTTGCGAAAAAGGCCCGTGGTGCAATGGCAAGGTTTGCTGTGGAACGCCGTTTGAATTCTGCAGAAGGGCTAAAGGATTTTGACAGCGGCGGGTATGAATTTCAACCGAATCAATCCAGCGATAATCGGTTGGTATTCAGCCGCGATTATCAACCACCCAAGTAAAACCCATCTGTATTCAATTTTCCTTTGTCGCTGGTTTTTGATTGCTTTCAATTGCCTTGCACAATTCAGCTTTGTTCAGAGGTTTGGTCATAAATTCATCGAACCCCGCCTCGGTGAAGGAATTTAGATCACCCATATCCACAAAGGCAGTCAACGCAATGATTGGCGTTCTTGCTAATCCTTCGGAATCTTCGGTTGCCCGTATGATACGCGTTGCTTCGCGGCCATCCATATTAGGCATAGATATATCCATAAATATCAATGCTGGCTTAAACTCGGCAAAAGACTTAATTGCCGCCTCGCCATCATCTACAAATCTAAGATCGATTTCTAAATCCTTCACAAACTTTTGGAAAACCAACTGGTTCGTCGCGTTATCCTCAGCGACAAGAACCCGTAATTTTCCATTGTGTACAGGTACTGGTGCCGATGGCTTATTCAGGTTTTCATCAGAATTCTTTCCCGTCAATTGCCCCAATACCTGAACGATGTCAGCACGTCGTGCAGGTGTCACAAGCAGTTTGCTGTTTATCGGTTGTGAATTGCGCAAGTCCGGAATTTCCGTTCGATTTGCCATCAAAACAATAGGTACGGACAAGCCAACCTTTCTAAGCAAAAGCGCCAGCCGCAATCCGTTTAGTGCAGGCGGTCTGTGTTCAATGAAAACGAAATCGGGTGGCGAATTCGTTTGGAAAAATTCCCGCGCTCCACGGGCCGATGCAAAAGAAACACCGGCAATACCCTGTGCCTTTAATTGTTTTTGCATCACTTGCCGGCTTATGGCCAAATCTGAAATGATTGCCGCCTGTTTTGGCATTTCAACCTCAGCCTGTACTGGATCAGGGATCGTTTCATTCGCGTTCATTTCAAGGGAAAATCCAAAACTGGAACCTTGGCCCACTTCGGAGTCCGCCCAAATTTGACCCCCCATATGTTCGACCAGTTCTTTGGTAATCGCCAGACCAAAACCGGTACCTTCGATACCATCTGTCTGCGATGATTCAACTTGAGTGTATTTATCAAATACACCGCCTAATTGATCCTTGGGGATGCCCATTCCGGTGTCTTCGACCGTTACATGGATATTCTGGGCCTTTTCAGTTTCTGGCACGCCGACGACCCGCACCAAGATATGGCCTTGTTCAGTAAACTTGATTGCGTTGCCAATCAGGTTCAACAATATTTGACGGATGCGCCCCTTATCACCAAGAAATGCGGTGGGTAAGAACATGTCATAATCAACCACCAGTTCCAGCCCTTGATCTGCCGCCTTTGTTTGCAACAACAAGATCACCTCGTGAATGCTACGCTCTAAATCAAAAGCCTCGTTCTCGACAATCGAACAAAGTGAATGTTCCTTGCTGGAATTTAGGATTTTGTTGATGATGCCCATCAATGAATTTCCAGACGACAAGATCGTTTCAGCAAAAAGACGTTGTTCGCTGTCTAGGTTGGATTCCAACAACAAGTTGGCCATGCCAACAACCCCGTTCATCGGCGTTCGCAGCTCGTGCGTCATCATGGCCAGATAGTCACCCTTTGCCACGATTTCACTTTCGGCTCGAACACGGGCGGCATTGGCAACGATTAATTCCTTATTCAACGCAGAAATATCCGTAGCGAAAATGCAGGATCCACCAAATTTGGTTTCTGCAAAATCAAAACAATACATCGCCCCATCAGCCAGTGTGCAATTCGCAACCTAAATTGGTGCATTGTTCGACTGATCCAACAGTTTCTCAAACCATTTTTCGGCTACAGCGGTCGAGGAACCATCAATACACGACAGAAGAGACCCCAAAAATTCTGGCTGTCTAATTTCAGAAAAATCGCTGTCACTTGGCAATATTTTCGCAAATTCACTATTCAGGTGCAGTAATTTGCCCTTCGCATCAAATATCGCAATACCCATGGGCAAGTCAGTGACCGTTTCAGAAATCAAACGTTCCTTGTCTTGCTGACTTAACTGATCCACCAAACGCAACGACGGCGAAACGGGTGATTTGATTTCTGGATTTTTCATTCGACACCAAACTTTTTTCATTGTTACCGCCTGTTTCCACGGAACTGATGAAGGTTGCGTAAACACGGCATGTTGCAAAACCGAGGGTAGAATGGCACGATCCCCTTATAACTTAGGGAGTCGGCAGATGATCCGCGTTGCATTTTTTGTAAGCATTTTAATCAGTTTTTGGCACACAGCCGCGTTGGCGCAAAACGATCTCATTCCGGATCGACGTGCTGCGATTACACGTGACTTGGATTTCTATGGTTCTGACCTTCAGGCAATATTCGACACAAACCTATCTGCCTGTCGCCAAGCCTGTTTAACAGATGATCGGTGTGTCGCTTTCACCTTTAATTCGCGTTCCAATTCGTGCTTTCCTAAGTCCGAAATTTCAAAGACCGAACCTTATGAGGGCGCACTAAGTGGGCGCATCTATGAAACGGCCCGCAACAGCGAAATCTTGGCAAATCAACGCCGTGACGAGTTGGTGTTTTTGACAGAAGAGGATTTTGGTGCCGCCTATCGCATGGCTGATGAATTACCCGAAAAATTCTACCCCGATGAATGGTCCATTTCTGCCCTTATTTCTGCGGCTCAGAATGCTGAACAAGAAGGCAATTTTGAAAACGCGATTGGCTGGACAGCAGCGGCCCTGGTTTTAAGTGATCGGGCTGATCATTGGTTGGATTATGCGTGGTTAAACATGACGGTTAAAAGCGAAAGCAGCAGTAAAACGCGCCGCTATCGTCAAACAGCCCTTCGTGCATCCATAAATGCCTACTTGCGATCTGATAACCCCGCCCAACGCGCGTCTATTCTGTCGGTTATGGCAGACGCACTTCAGGCTGGCCGTCGTGGTAAAACAATGATCCCTGCGTTACGCCTTTCTTATGACCTTGCGCCACGTGACGACACGGACATGGCGTTAAACGCCGCCATCGCAAAATATGGCTTCCGCGTTACAGAAACCTCCGTTGAAAGTGACAGTGCCGATCCCCGCATTTGTGCTAATTTCAGCGATCCTTTGGCCAAAAACGGCGTAGATTACGAAAATTTCGTCCAATTTTCCGACACCGGTCTGACGGTTACTGCAAGCGGCAGTCAACTTTGTGTTCAGGGCTTGCAGCATGGTGAAAGATACCGATTTACATTACGCCAAGGATTGCCCTCGGCCAGCGGTGAAGCCTTGGTAAAATCTGTGTCTTTGACCCAATATGTACGTGACCGCGGCCCTGTTGTTCGTTTTCCAGGGCGGGCATATATTTTGCCCAAGACACCCGATGCTGGCATTCCAATTACGACGGTCAACCTAACAGAAGTGGCCTTAAAACTGCGCCGCGTTAGCGACCGCAATTTGGTGCGCTCGATCCAAAGTGGCCTTATCTCACGCCCGATCAGCGTTTACCAAGATGACGAGTTTCGTTCAGAGGTAGCTGAGGAAATTTGGACAGGCACGGGACAAGTTCAACAAGATATCAATCAAGAGGTCACGACACGTCTGCCCATGGGCGATGTTGTGCGTGATTTAGAACCGGGCATCTACGCATTGCAGGCCGCCATTGCCGGCGCGGATACCTATGACAACCCACCCGCAACGCAATGGTTTGTGATAAGTGATCTGGGGGCCACAAGCCTGTCTGGCGTTGATGGTCTGCACGTCTTTGTGCGCAGTCTTGCGGATGCTTCAGCCAAAGTTGGAATAGACGTTGAACTTTTGTCAAATTCCAACACTGTTTTGGCAAATGCCACCTCAGACGCCAATGGGTATGTTCGTTTTGCACCTGGATTGTCGCGGGGAACAGGCAGCGCGCGCCCTGCAATGTTGGTCATGCGAGATGGTGAAAATGATTTGGGTTTCATGAGCCTTTCTGATCCTGAATTCGATCTTTCTGATCGGGGTGTAGAGGGCAATCCACCCGCCCCACCAATTGACGTTTTCCTTACCACTGATCGAGGCGCATATCGTGCGGGTGAAGTGGTGAACGTCACAGCTCTTTTACGCGATGCTGACGCAACCGCCTTGCCCAACCTGCCGCTTACCGTGGTACTTACGCGCCCAGACGGGGTCGAATATAGCCGAAACCTGTCAAACGCCGATACAAATGGTGGTCATGTATTCAGCCTGCCCATTGCCGGATCAGCCCAGCACGGAACTTGGCAACTGGCGGCCTATGTTGATCCAAAGTCGGCTGCTCTTTCGCGAACACAGTTTTTGGTCGAAGATTTTTTACCCGAACGCATCGATTTTGATTTGTCTGTGCCAGACGTAAATTACCGACCTGGTGATGCCGCCGCCCTTACGGTTGCTGCACGATATTTGTTTGGTGCCCCTGCCGCAGATTTACCAATTGAGGGCGAGGTACGTTTGCGGGAACGTCGTGAAATAGATGGCTTCAAGGGTTACCTGTTTGGGCGACATGATGAACCATTTAGATCCATTCTGACATCATTTGAAACCAGTGAGCGAACCGATGCAGACGGCCATGCAATCGTTGCGGCCAAACTGCCAACATTGTCCGGTAACCCGCCCCCACTTGAGGCCGATTTTACCGTACGCGTAACCGAAGGTTCTGGGCGTCCAGTTGAACGAAACATCGTCAAAACCCTTGCCCCAAGCACGGCCCTTATCGGCATCAAACCCTTGTTTGACGGTGTGGTTCCCGAAGGCAGCGAAGCCACATTTAACCTGATTGCCTTGAACAAAAACCTAACCCAACAAGCGATGCCAGTTAAATACACCATCAACCGCATCAAACGTCGTTACCAATGGTATCAACAATATGGCGACTGGAATTGGGAACCAATTACAACACGCGAACGCATTCAAAGTGGCACGGTCGATTTACTGTCCGATCAAACTGTTTCGGTTTCCAGCCCCGTTGAATGGGGCAGTTATGAAATCAAGGTTGAGTCTATCAGTGGTGGATTCATTGCCAGCTCTTATGGATTTGACGCTGGTTGGTATGCGCCAGCTGATGCATCTGATTCGCCCGATACCCTTGAACTGAGTTTGGACAAACCGGCCTACGGCGCTGGTGATGTCGCCACTTTGCGCATTGTCCCAAGACAGGCTGGCATTGCCTTGATTAACGTCATGTCTAATCGCCTCATCTCAATGCAGGCCGTGGCGGTGGATGAGGGTGAAAACCTTATCAGCCTGCCTGTTACGGATGAGTGGGGTGCAGGTGCCTATGTTACGGCCAGTGTCGTGACACCGCTTGATGAGACCAAGGGCCAAAACCCAACACGTGCACTTGGTTTGGCCTATGGCAAGGTTGATCCTGCCCACAAGGCGTTAACAGTCGCCTTTGAAGAAATGGCCGAGGCCAGCCCACGCAGCCCCATGAATGTTGTCCTGAATGTTGACGGCATCCAAGCAGGGGAAACCGCCTATGCCACGATCGCAGCTATTGATTTGGGTATTTTGAACCTGACCAGTTTTGACAGCCCCGATCCCCTTGATCATTACTTTGGTCAGCGTCGCCTTGGCATGGGTATCCGTGATGTTTACGGACGTTTGATTGATGGCATGAATGGCGCGGCTGGAACGATCCGTTCGGGTGGTGATGCCGCGGGTGGTATGAAACGCCAAGCACCGCCCCCAACAGAAGAACTGGTTTCTTATTTCAGCGGTCCAATCACCGTGGATGAACGCGGACGGGCTGTTGCGCAATTTGATTTGCCTGAATTTAACGGCACCGTGCGCCTAATGGCAGTGGTTTGGTCTGACACCGGTATTGGTCAGGCTGAACAGGATGTACTTGTGCGTGATCCTGTTGTTTTGACCGCCAGCCTGCCCCGCTTTATGGCGCCGGGTGATACCGCAACATTACGGATGGATATCGTTCATGCCAGCGGTCCGGCAGGACGCATTGGTTTGGATGTCACCACAAGTAACGGTTTAAGCCTTGCCGCTGTGCCCTCTGGTTTTGATCTTGCGGTTTCTGGCACAAAACAGTTTAGCCTTGATTTAGATGCGCGGAATATTGGCCTGCAAAACGTCAAAATATCCATGACATTGCCCAACGGTAAAAACCTGACCAAGACGTTGATGTTGCCTGTTCAACTAAACGACCCCGAGGTTTCAACAACCCGTCAGTTTAATCTGGCCGCAGGCGACAGCTTTAGCTTTTCAAATGATGTTTTTGCTGACATGCACGCGGGATCAGGTCATGCCATTTTAACCGCCGGTCCTTTGGGTCGATTTGATGCGCCTGGCTTGCTTCAAACGCTTGATCGTTATCCATATGGCTGTACCGAACAACTGACATCTAAGGCGATGCCACTGCTGTATTTTGACCAAGTTGCCCGTGCAATGGGACTGGATCAGCGCGAAAACGTGGATACCCGAATTTCACAAGCCATAACCGCCATCCTTGCAAATCAATCTAGCAACGGTGCGTTTGGTTTGTGGCGTCCGGCCAGTGGCGATGGATGGTTGAACGCCTATGTCACCGATTTCCTTTCACGTGCCCGCGCCGAAGGACACAACGTGCCTGATCGTGCATTCAGAATGGCGTTAGATAACCTCAGAAATTCCGTGAATTACGCTAGTGACTTTGATCGCGGTGGTGAGAACCTTGCCTATGCGTTGATGGTGCTCGCACGCGAAGGTGCCGCCTCGGTTGGGGATTTGCGTTATTACGCTGACGTAAAAGGCGACGCCTTTGCAACCCCCTTGGCCCAAGCGCAAATGGGTGCCGCTTTGGCGATGTATGGCGATCAACGTCGCGCGGATAAGATGTTTGCCTTGGCTGGGAAAAATCTGGCCATTGGTATCACCCGCAAAGAAGCCGCCGTTTGGCGTGCGGATTACGGCACGAACTTACGCGATGCCGCCGCCGTTTTGACATTGGCAAGCGAAGCCGGAAGCCAAGTCATCGACCAAGTAACGCTGGCGCAACTTGTGGCGCAAGGCGCTGGGCGCAACCGATCCACCCAAGAATCGCTGTGGTCGTTGATGGCCGCCAATACTCTTTCTCGATCTGGTGGCGTAAGTCAGCCGCTTGCCATCAACGGATCACCAGCGGATGGACCGTTAATTCGCATGTTGGAAAACCAGTCCGATGCACCAGTTGATATCCAAAATATAGGCTCTAAATCAAAGCTTTTGACGCTAACAACCTTTGGTGTGCCCCAAGTTTCGGTCCCTGCTGGCGGCAATGGTTACGCAATCAAACGCGAATATTACACAGTTGAGGGCGGCTTGGTCGATTTGAAAAACGTTCAGCAAGGCGACCGTCTGGTTGTGGTATTGCGGGTAATGCCATGGGAACGTGCCGAAGCACGGCTTATGATAAATGATCCCCTCCCCGCTGGCTTTGAAATCGACAATCCGAACCTTTTGCGTGCCGGTGATATATCCGATCTGGGTTGGTTAGAATTGAATGCAACGCCCAAAAACACAGAGTTTAGGCAAGATCGCTTTTTGGCCGCGGTGGATTGGCAATCGGAAAGTGACTTTTCGTTGGCCTATATTGTTCGCGCGGTAACCCAAGGGGCGTTCCATCATCCCGCGGCATCTGTCGAGGATATGTACCGACCACAATATCGTGCAAACAGTGACGCTGGCCGTGTTTACATCAGCCAATAGATCGCTTTGAAGTCCCGCACTCTTCATCGATTGTTGATCGGCGGCGTATTGGCCGCTGGGATTTTTGCCGGCGGCATGGACAGACTTCGCCATTGGGTGGCTGATACCGAACTGCCCCCGCTTATTGTTGCGACTGGCACCGAGGTGGTGGACAGTAACGGCAAGCTATTGCGCGCCTATCAGGTGGCCGACGGGCGATGGCGATTGGCCGTCAATGTGGCCGAAGTTGATCCACGTTTCATTTCAATGCTGATCGCATTTGAGGACAAGCGTTTTTATCGTCATCAAGGTGTGGATTTTTGGGCCATGTCGCGCGCCGCATTTCAGGCGGCATGGAATGGTCGCGTGGTTTCCGGTGGATCAACCCTGACCATGCAAGTCGCGCGGCTGCTTGAGGATGGTACCACGGGGAAATGGGCCGGAAAAATCCGCCAAATTCGCGTGGCTTTGGCCATGGAACAACAGTTAAGTAAACGCGAAATTCTAAAACTCTATCTTCAAACTGCCCCTTATGGCGGCAATCTTGAGGGTGTTCGCGCCGCCAGCCTTGCGTATTTCAACAAGCCGCCGCGCCGCCTTACACCAGCCGAGGCTGCCTTGTTGGTGGCACTGCCTCAAGCACCCGAACGCAGACGTCCTGATCGTCACTTGGATGCGGCGGGTGAGGGGCGTGATCGCGTTCTTGCGCGGATGGTTGCGAAAGGTATTTTACCAAAGGACGAGGCGATCGCGGCCCAAAGTGACGCCCTGCCCCATCAACGCGCCATCTTTCCCGCCATTGCGCCACATTTGGCTGATCGTGCGATAAATCTGTTCCCCTTACGCCAGAAAGTGAATTTGACCATCGAGGCAGATTTGCAAAGGGATCTGGAAAAATTGGCAAGGGATGCAATGGTGAACAAGGATCCAGCCACCTCTTTGGCGTTAATGGTTGCGGATCATAAAACGGGTGAGGTTCTCGCCTCAATCGGATCACCGGCCTATCAGCAAGGCAAGGCGCGTGGATTTATTGATATGACGCAAGCGCTTCGATCGCCCGGCTCGACGCTAAAACCGCTGATTTACGGATTGGCGTTTGATCGTGGATTGGCCCATCCCGAAACATTGATTGAGGATCGCCCAACTGCCTTTGGCACCTATCTGCCGCAGAATTTTGACAATCAATTTCGCGGCACAGTTCGTGTGCGTAACGCCTTGCAACTTTCGCTGAACATTCCTGTTGTCTCGATTTTGGATCGACTTGGCCCTGCACGATTGATGCAATCGATCAGGCGTACAGGCGGCAAACCGGTTGTACCTGGTGGACAAGCAGGATTGGCCGTGGGTTTGGGGGGTCTTGGCATGTCACTTGCTGATTTGATGCGGGTGTATGGTACCTTGGCGCGTAGTGGTACGGCAATGGAATTACAGTACTTTGCCGACGAACCAACATCAGAAACCACACGCGTTTTGGCGGCATCAGCTGCGTGGCAAGTCGGGGATATTTTGGCTGGTGCGGCAAGACCTGCCAGTGCCACTGATCGGCAAATCGCCTACAAAACTGGTACGTCATATGGGCACCGTGATGCGTGGTCGTTGGGTTATGATGGGCAACATGTCGTCGGCGTTTGGATGGGTCGACCCGACGGTACCCCCGTTCCAGGCGCCTTTGGCGGTGAATTGGCGGCACCTGTTCTGTTTCAGGTTTTCGATCACCTAAAGGTTGCGCCAATGCCACCGCCGCCAGCAGAAACACTCATCGTGGCAAATGCAGATTTGCCGCCGCCTTTGCAATGGTTCAGGGACGGGAAATCATTGGATCAGAACGCATTGATTGGCCCTGCAATTGCCTTTCCACCAGATGGGTCATTGTTGGATTTGGCGGGCGGTGAATTGATCGCCAAGGTACGCGACGGACAAGCGCCATTCACATGGCTAATCAATGGTTCACCCATCGTAAGCAATGCAAATAGCCGCCAAATTCAAGTGACCGCACCCGAAGAAGGGTTCGTTTTCCTGTCAGTTATTGATCGCAACGGCATGTCGGCAAAAGCGCAGTTTCGCCTTAAATAGAGCCGCTTTTTAGCCTTTAGACCCGTTCTATCGCGATCGCAATTCCCTGACCGCCACCGATGCACATCGTGATCAAGCCAAGTTTGCCGTTCGTGCGTTCAAGTTCCGCCATCAACTTTACCATCAGGATTGCGCCCGTTGCACCAACTGGATGACCAAGGGCAATGGCACCCCCATTTGGGTTCACTTTGGCGGGATCTAGATCAAGCGCGCGGTTCACCGCAATCGCCTGTGCGGCGAAGGCTTCGTTGCTTTCGATAACGTCAAAATCCAAGGCCTTTAAACCAGTTTTGGCCAACAGTTTTTTCACCGCTGGAATTGGCCCAATACCCATAACCTCGGGTCGTACGCCTGCGTGCGCGTATCCTAAAATACGTGCACGAGGTTTCAAATTTCCTTTTTCAACGGCCGACCCATTGGCCATCACAATAGCCGCGGCCCCATCGTTGATACCTGATGCATTGCCTGCAGTAACCGTGCCTTCCTTTTGGAAAGCAGGCCGCAATCCCGCAAGGCTTTCGGCGGTAGATGCTTTGGGATGTTCATCCGTTGTGAATTCAACAAGCTGACGTTTAACTTTGATTTCTATCGGTACAATTTGATCCGTGAACAGGCCGCCCTCAATTGCCGCTTTGGCGCGGTTTTGTGAAGCCAAAGCAAAGGCATCCTGATCTTCACGAGTGATATCATTTTCTTTGGCAACATTTTCAGCTGTGACACCCATGTGACCCGTACCAAATGGGCAGTTTAATGCACCCAGCATCATATCCGTGACGCCTGCGTTGCCCATCTTTTGCCCCCAACGCGCCCCTTCTAGAATGTAGGGCGAGCGGCTCATGCATTCGGCACCACCGGCCAGACCGAATTCCGCATCCCCGTTCATCATTGATTGCATCACTGAAACGATCGCTTGCGCCCCTGAACCGCACAACCGATTAACATTCATGGCCGGCGTCGTGTCGGGCACGCCCGCCTCAATCGCGGCGGCGCGTGAAAGATACATGTCACGCGGTTCGGTGTTGATGATATGGCCAAAAGCAACATCGCCAATTTGTTTGGCATCAACGCCAGCACGGGCAATCGCTGCTTTGGAAACTTCGGCGCCTAACGCTATCGGCGCGGTTGCGGCCAATGATCCGCCGAAAGTACCGATGGCAGTGCGTGCGCCACTAAGGATGAATATATCAGACATGTTATTCCCTTTTGATTTTCTTGATCATAGCAATTCTTGAGCTAGGTTGCGCGCTTAACGCTGCGTCGTTTCATCGGCCAACAACGCATCGACACTTTTGCGAAAATCCTCGCTGAAATCGCCAAGTTGCGCCAAAACCTTACGCTCAAATTCTTGGGCCAGCGGCGTCAACTGTTTCACCACATCACAGCCCTTGGTCGTTAGGGCTAATTCTATCAACCGGCGATCTTCGGCATTCGTTTGTTTGGTGAGATAACCAGATTTTTCAAGCCGCGTGGCCGCACGGGAAACTTTGGATTTATCCATATCCACCTTTTCGTGGATTTCACGCACAGAAACAGAACCCGTTTGGGACAAATGTGCAAGGACACGCCATTCAGAAACCCCAAAACCAAATTTTTCGCGGTAGATTGCGGAAAATTCACGGCTTACACGCCCCGCTAGAACAGCCAATTGATAAGGCAGAAATTCATCTAGAACAAAATCATCGTCGGGGGAATTTGGTTGGCTCATGCCTAAGTCATAGCCAATTTTTCTTATGCGTCAACACTGCCAATCTTGACACCGTTGCAAATGCAACGATAATGACGCCCAGAAAAAGTAGGACCAATTCTATGACAAATAATGCGAACCCAAGTGGCATGACGCAAGCCCCCTCAACCATAGGAACCAGCGCGGGTTATATGCCGGGTTTTGGGAATGATTTTGAAACTGAGGCTTTACCATGCCCAACCGATTGCGGAAATATTGATAATATCAATGTGCAACGGTACCCAGCACCCTCGAAAATATTAAACCATAAATAACTAAAACCAATAACCAAAATGCAAAAAGCAATAAATGAATTTTACAGGTGATTAAGAATG
>ERZ1046740.2146-NODE-2146-length-12984-cov-5.246345_pt1 | contig 12984 bp, 14 predicted proteins | sample MGYA00383093_ERZ1046740 | MGnify/ENA primary metagenome ERZ1046740 (study PRJEB29581, sample SAMEA5548363) | metagenome | biome: marine; feature: coastal; material: water | depth 25 m | study: Short-term variability in the microbial, nano- and picoplankton...
AATCAGCAATTGTCCTTCAAGGCCGGCCGCACGATGTTGTTGCGCGCGCTGGTAATTTTCATCTCTAAGCATGTTTAGCATGACTTGTGTGGATGGGTACTCGATGAGTGCGACAGAATCCCACAAGTCGTCACCTTCGCCTATCAGTAGGCCTCGCACCTCACCTGAATAACGTACTCGTACACCCTTTGGCTCCATTATTTCGTGAAAAGCCTTGGCATACAGTTGATAGGCCTCAATCCCTGTCATTCCAGAAGGTCTGCCGTGTTCGTAGATAGCCTTTTCCCTGAATTTGAGCAGATTCAGCATGGCGACAGACTCCCCCGTTTGCCGATCTCGAAACGCCCGGACCTGCTCACCAGTAGGTTGTAATACATTGATCATGTGAAAAATTCTCCAAATGAAAGGGGGTGATATCTCTAATAGATGCTTAATTACTTATATCGCCATACTTGATGTTATCAATCATAGTGTCTAACTTCCTTACTCCTTTTTTACAAATTTTCTTACCCTATGAAAAAGCCCGGCATCACTGCATAGACTATTTTTATTGCTATTGGCGTTGCTGTCTTTCTGTTGCTAGGGAACCTCGATGGCATCGTAAAAAACACTATTGAGAAAGTCGGCACCAGATTGACGGGCACGGAAGTTAGCCTTGAAGACGTGATTCTCGACCTCGGCAGTGGAAGCGTTACCCTTGAAGGCCTGCAGATAGACAATCCGAAAGGCTATAAGAGCGATTTCGCATTCTTGCTGAAGAAAATTACCGTAGCCGTAGACACTAGCAGTCTCAGTAAACCTGTGATTCAGCTAGATGAAGTGACTGTCGAGGGCGCTCGCCTGAACGTGGAACAGCATGGTGAAACTAATAACCTGACTGACCTACTGGCGCAGGTCGAAGCTAACGCCAAACCAGGTAGCAATGCACAGGAGCAGGAGGCACCTCCGCAGGACGAGCCCGAGGCGGGGTTCATTCTGAAGCGCTTTGTATTTGCCAATACCAGCGCAACACTGATTAGTGATACGAAGGGCAACAAGGCTATCGAAGTGCCTGATGTGAAGCGCAGCAATATCGGTGACCCCACGCAGGGCCTGACACCCGAGCAACTGGGTGATGCCCTGTTACAGGCTGTTCTGGAAGAGGTTGAAGCTGCGGTCGCTGACCACCTGGCGGGCCTTGCTAAAAAAGCCCTGAAAGACTCTATCAGAGCAAAAATGGGTTTGTCCGAGAAGAACTAGCATAAAAGGTACTTATGAAGTGAACCTTTCTCTACTTAAGGTGCCTGGACCGTTCATTGCATCGATATCGGTGAGTTGGCTGATTGGAATGACACGGCTGATTTAGCCGGTGGGCCACATTCTACAGTCTCAAGAAGTTAACTTGACAGAAATAGAAGCGTCTCTAGTTTTTATTCTCTGACGCCCTTTTTTTACGGCGTTTAGCCCATTTCATAACGAGCCTGTCGGCTATACCGGGGCGACTCCAGGGGCATACAGCAAGGCAGATACCACAACTGCGTGCTTCGGCAAAATAGGGCATGCATTTTTCAAAATCGACATGCCATTTTTCAACCCCCCTGACCATTTGTTTCGAGTCAGTAATCGCAGCGGGTGGACATTCATTGGTGCAAACCTGACAGCTGGTACAGAACTCGTCTGCACCAAAGTCATCGGGCGCATCGGCGACCAGTGGCATATCGGTAGCAACAGCGGAGAGCCTGAAATTCGAACCAAATTTACGATGAATCATTGAGTGATGTTTGCCCAGTTCCCCAAGGCCACTCGCTACAGCCGCGGGAATCATCAACAGAGCCCCGCCCCGTGGCCCTTCGAAGGCCTTCGCATCATAGCCTTTGCGGCGAATAAAATTACGGATCTCACTGGCCGCCGATGCTGCGCGGGTATATTGCTTACCAATCTCCAGTAGCGCCCGGTTATCTTCCCCAGGCAGTGAAGGCGCATGCTGAAGATGTTCATAATCGTGCGCCACTGCAATTGTGATAATCCAGGGCAGTTCCAGTTCATAGCCCTCAAACACCCAGTGCGGCTGAAGCGCTGCAATACCAACATCATCGGCTCCATTAGCAAGCGCAAACTGTTTAACTTCTGCCGACCAACCTTCTGGCGTCTTCTGTTCCTTGATTCCAGCGATTTCGTTTAACTCAGGGCCCCTTTGCAAGTATTTTCCGGGCCTACCATCTACGCAAAAAGCTTGCATGACGTCGGGACCATCATCACCCTTAAACATTATCTCAGCGGTATACTTTTGCATATCGCCCCAGTGATGTTCGTCAGCGGGGTGCCAGAAAAACGGTTTCGGGCGACGTGACTCAGTTTCCCCGACCCCGCTATATTCGTTGCCGTCAATCTTTGCCATGGCTTTCTGAGCAGCTTCTGGCGGCTCCCACACAGGTTTTTTTCTTGCCATAATTTTTCCCACACCCGTTTCATGGGTGATGTGAACACGGAAATAATCGTACAGGATTTTTTGGCCAGGGTATAACTGCGGGAACCACTCACCGTGGTACTGACTAGCAAACTCAGAGCTATTAATTGGCCCGTTTGTTAAACTGGGACTGTATAAGAAAAGACAGACCCATTCCCGCACCCAGGATCAGCACTGAGAGCTTTCCTCGATGGGGGGTGTCGATACTCCATGTGCCACTGGCATCTAGCCAGTAAAAACTGTACATGGCTATCAGCCATGGGGCTAATGCGATAGCGGTCATGAAAAAAGTAGCGAGAGGGTGCCTTGTTTTTGTGCCCATGCGCTGATCATATCATGGATAATCTACTATTCTTTTCCGAGCCTATCGGTTCGCGAGAAAACATAGGTGCACAATGGCATGGTAGACCGTCTTTGAAACCTGGAAAGTTTTTGCTGTAAATAGATTGGGTTATATGGACTTAAAAGCAATTCTCAAGCACCCGGCGTTAAATAAATGGAATCTCTTCCTGCTGATCGCGGTGCCGATGTCTGTGGCCATTGCCGCTGCATCGATCAATTCAGACCTGTCTGAGCCAGCCGGTGTTTCCAGTATGATTTCTGTCTCTGTGCGCTGGGCAGTGCCATTTATTAACCTGATAGCCTGTACTTCCGCACTGTACTTTTTGTTCCCCGGAGTAGTAACTGCGTGGCTGTTACGAAACCGCAGGTACTTTGGTATGTGTTTCGCTGTAGCCATGGGCTGGCAGGCTATCTACATTTATATAATATCCAATGCTTTCAGGGGCTACTACTTCGAGGAGGTGTTTGTCCTGCGCAACGAGTTGGAAGGCAGCGTGGGGTATATTGCGCTGGGTGCCATGGTGGCGACATCATTTGCTCCAGTTCGCAGGTATTTCAGTGCAGTGCAATGGAGGTTGATTCATCTCACTGGCCTGTATTTTCTCTGGAGCTATGCCTTTGCTACCTATTGGTGGAATGTATTTTACTACGAAGATCCTGAAGTGATTGATTATGCCTACTACTGGATGGGGTTTACCGCTTTTGCCTTAAGAATTTTTGCCTGGTGGAAGAAACGCCGACAAAAGTTGCAAGGTGGGAGGCTGGAGACCCAGGCATCACGACTACATCAGGGTTTCGGGGCTGTTCTAATCGGGTTTGGCCTGTTGTCTTCGGCGACAGGGCATGTCTGGTACCCTCTGGTAGAGGGCTCTCTCTATGGGCCACAGTGGTCTCTTGCCCTGGAGCTTTGGTTGCCTTACTGGCCTTTCGAGCCTTTCTATCCATTAATTGCAATAGCCATGGGCGCCTGGCTGTGTGTGGCAGCGCGACCCCGGTCGGGCTTAGGCAGCTGACAAATTGACTTGAGGCCGGCTGGCGTGGCAAAAATCGAAACCCGGTGCCAGGGATCTTGCGATGCACCCCACTTCTTTCTATATCAGGCCGATTTCCTGGTTTTGAATGTCTATATTTCGAGCAAAAATGAGTTAACCTGTCGGTGACTTTGATAGGGCTGAAATTTGACGAGACTCTATCGCTGATTACTCAGGCAAGTGAAGGAGCGGAGAATGGCAATCGAGTATGAGTTGGGACACCCTGCTGAGCGGGTTTTCGGGTTGCTGACAGATAAAAAGTTTCTCGCTGAGCGGCTCGAGGCTGTGGGCGAGGATAAACCTGTTATAAAAGTGTCTAAAAAGGGCAAGAGAGTTGAAATTCAACTGAACCGTGCGGCCAGACGAGAATTGCCGAAGGTGGCAGCTAAACTGATTGGGTCGGTGCAGAAATTTATGATGAAGGAAGCCTGGCAACCTGAGGGTGATGGGTGGTCAGGAAATTACTTGATTGAGTTTGAGGGTGTACCGGGTTCTGTCGCTGCAGACTTCGAGCTTTACCCCACCGATGACGGTTGTATTTACAGGATTACCCATAATCCCAGCGTGACTCTGCCTATTGTAGGAAAAACTCTTGAGAAGATTCTGGTCAGCCAGGTGGAGGATGGGTGTGATGCCGAGATCGACTATCTGGCCGAGGTTTTAGGCTAACCCTGCAAGGGCTAGAACTTAAACGCGAGATCAATTCCCCCAACCCTGTTGATCGTCGTAAGCGCAGGGGGCCATTGTCACCGCTCATCGGTAATGCGACTATTCCGCCTGTGATTGAACGTCTATCTATAGCAGTGCGCGGCCAGGGTCTGCACGGTATCACTGACAGGGTTCGTCCCGTGGTGTCCGCCAGTGGCCTGAAGGAAGGCTTGTGCACACTGTTTATCCGCCACACTTCCGCCAGCCTGTTGATTCAGGAAAACTACGATGACAGTGCCAGAGTGGACCTGGAACACTGGTTGAACCGACTAGTGCCTGAGAATGACTCGCTCTACACGCACACCCTGGAGGGGCCGGATGACATGCCCGCTCATATCAAGTGCGCCTTGACCGCGACCCAGATCAGCGTGCCATTTCAGGCAGGCGCATTGTTGCTGGGCACATGGCAGGGCATCTACTTGTGGGAGCACAGACATCATGCCGGCGCTCGTGAGGTCATTGTGCACCTGGCGTGAGCAACAGCGACGGTCATTGCCTTACATACGCCAGACTCGCTTGTTTGGCGGCAGCCTCCACCTCCCTGAAAAACAGATCTTGGCTACCGGCATCTATTTTAGTCATGGTCATGTTCCAATGAATTTTTTCCTAAGCATAGCCGTGATTAGACCAATGGCCAGCAACGGAACAGACAGTTCAACTTGTGCTCGCTTGAACAGTGGGTACATAGAGAAAACACGCAGTTTATTTTGGTGTAGCACGGTAAAGTTATGACTGCCTGATCAAACGTTTATCCGGAGAGAGTTAATGGTAATTGCAGTCACATCGGCTTATAGCCGATGGTTGTTCTGGTTATCGATGTTTGCCGCCCAGGCCCTGGCCTACACGAAGGAGTTTATCGACCACAATGGCGGCTTGTTGAATGTGAAGGTCGGTGACCAGCCGGTTGTCGTTTACTACGATAAGCCTCTGGATACGGTTGCTGTCTACTGTAATCACAGTGGCGGTGATGTAGCCTCCTTGGGTGTATCGGGGCGTAGCGACCGGGGGCAGGCACAAGCAGAGCCACCGCGCTCCCCACATGTATCTGACCGACACGGCGTGCCACAACAAAATCCAAAACGGCAACAGACCGCTGTGGGTTATCCGGGGGAGCCCAGGCTGTGCACGGCGCGAAACGCTTCTTCTATGGCAGATTCGGTCATGCCGTTGGATGACGCATCAGTGCCGGCGAAACTGATATTGCCCAGGCTTTGGCGAGCATCCTCCCAGGGGCGGCTCTCGTGTTGCCAGTACTCTGGGTACCAGGACACCTCACCGGTGCGAGCGTCAGTGGAAAATGCATAGCCGTGCGACCAGCGGTTCACTGTAATACCGGCTATATCGCGAGCGGGATCAAACCCGCCCGGCGCCAGCATACGGCCAAGCTGGTCGCGTATATTTCTCTCAAAAGTTTCAAATGAAGTCCGGAGCAAGGTCTGGCCCCCAGCGCGGAACTGCTCGGCGGCCGGCAGTCCCGGCGCCAGTGGAATATGTTGCAGGTTCAGTACCATGGGGTCATTGGGTGACTGGGGAAAGCGGTAGCTGCCCATGCTCACCGGACGCGAGAGCCGCACGATCTGAAAAAAACTACCAGGGCAATAGGCGCGTGCGAGCCCCAGTTTTTTAAAACTCGTCCAGTTACGTATCAGCACATTCGTGTAGACCAGCGGTGCGCGTACCGACTGACCTTGAGCAGCCCTCTGCTCATGCGGCAAATCAGGGCAGATATAAGGCAGCATGGAGTGGTAGCCGGCCCAGACCACCTGCTTTGCACTGACAGTGCGGGCCATGCTGCCAGATACATAGCTTATGTCCACATCGGCGCCCAGGTCGCCACCTTGATGCCGAAGGTCAACCACGGTGCTGCTAAGCCGGATTCGGGTGTCGTTTCCGGAGTGATCAAGCCGGGAATAATCGAAGTGCGCCGTGACAATATCTTCCATCGAGCTGCCGGGAGCGGCGTCTGGGATCATGTTGCGCACCAGCAAACGGGCGATCGAGGCGTTCCCATCGGGGAAGTGAAATACGCCGCCACCATCGCCTGTGGCGACTCCGTCTGCCCTTTCAAACCCGATACCGCCGAATCCGGGGTAGCCTCCTTCCCAGGCCAGCCAGGCGGGAAAGCCATCGGCACCGATCGCCCAATCGGCTTCCGGCCACTTTTGGATGAAGCTGAGTGCCTCATTGCCCATGCGGGCGTATTTGCCGAGGTAATCACGCCAGCTGAGTGACTGGGTTACCGCGCGGCGCTGCTCCTGAGTCATGCCGGCCAGGTAATCTTGCTCGTCTGCGAACAGTCGCTTGAGTTCGCTGACAGTGGCTGCGGCGAGCGGTGCCTTGTGCATGGCCTCGCTGTAACCGTAGCTGCCTACCGCGAGATAGTCAGACCCAAACGTCTCCACATCAAAAAAGCAGCCCTCCTCGAGCCCCAGGGAAGGGTAAAGCGACTCCTGATGGTAATCACTGTAGCGGGTGGCATCGATACCGAGTTCGTGAATCACATCTGCGGCCACAGCCGGGTAATTGCCGGGCTCATCAATAAACTGTGTGCCGCCGAAACCGATCAGTGTTTTGCCATTGATGCTAAACTCATTACGCTTGGCATGACCGCCAAAATCATCGTGATTATCCAGCAGTAGAATACGTGCATCAGGCTTGATATCGCGGCGATAGATGTAGGCCGATGCGAGGCCGCTAATGCCGGCTCCTATAACCACCAGGTCGTAGTGTTCGTTTGTTGCCGCGGCAGCCCAGTTCTGACCTTGCACGGTGCCATGGGCGACTTCAAAAGAGCCGGGGTGAGAGCCGCGCATCCCTGTTTCTGCTGGCGGGTAATAGAGTTTTGCTGGCAGAGCACTAGCTTGTGGGAAGGCCGGCAGCAGCGAAGTACCCAGCGTAACTCCAACGCCGTTCAGAAAATCACGTCGGGAGATGGCCCGGTTCATACCCAGGCGCCTGTTCTTTGGGTCCATCCGATCCCTCTTGGAGCACGAGTCCCTGGCGAATTATAGCCTCAAGCAGCCATCGGTAGCTGAAAAAAGCCACAGCAATGCTGCTGCCATTGACAGTGCTTGATGTTGACGATCAGTTTATCGCCTGATTCCACGGGATGGTACTGCAAAAGAAGCTGGCAGGGCGGGGCACCCCCGCCACTCACCATCGGGTCGTTAGCTGAAGAAAACCAAGGCGCTTTCAGGTGGTTGCGGGGCAGGGAAATTCAAACCGAACCTATGCCCAACTTTGGTAGTGTCATATACAACGGGTGCGACGGGTTGTCTTCAGGGACAGGGAGTCGAAATGGTGCTATTTGTCCTGCTTCTGAACCTGCTCGGGCTTGTGCGCCTGCACAACTGGCGAATCTTTTTTGGGTTCGTGCGCCTGCACAGCTGGCTGATCCTTCTTAGGCTCGCGCGCCTGCCCGCCACATCCACCACAACAACTGTCACTCATAAATCATCTCAATGTCATAAAAGGGGTTGAGCCGGAATATTAACCCAGTAAAACAGTCGACTAATTGATCCAGATCAACCAGTCTAAGCCGGCGTACTCGGGGGTGTGGTGGCAATCCATGTACCGCTTTACTGATCTGCCGGTGAATGGATATCTGCATAGACCTCCGTACCGCCGTCGCGCTTAAGCAGCAAAACCTGATACGGCATGAATTTATCAGCAACTTCCATACCTGGACTACCAACCGGCATACCGGGTACGGTTAAACCGATCGCCCCTTTGGGCTTCTCTTCCAGGAATCGCTGGATATATTTAGCGGGAATGTGACCCTCGAAGACGTAACCATCCGCCGTGACTGCGGTATGGCAGGACTGGAAGTGCGCAGGAACACCCTTGTCAGCCTTTAACTGGTTCAGGTTGTTGGGGTGATGTATCTTCGTTTTAAATCCGTTGCCTTGAACATGCTCGATCCAGTCTCCGCAACAACCGCATGTCGGGCTCTTATATACATCCAGGGTGGTTCCAACAGGCGACTTTCCTGAAGAGCCATCTTCGTTTGAGCAGGCAACCATCGATACTGTGCACAGCACCACCAAAATCCAACGCGCGCCATATTTCAACATCAATTTCCCCAATTCGTCATAAGCAGCAGAGATTATGCCATCGTTAAAAAAAAGAAATAGGGGCAGATGAATATACCGAGTCCTGATGCGCCTATATTCAGTTGCCCCCGCCTACCCATTGCGTAAGCAGAGCATCTGTAAATTGGTAATTCGCCACGGGCGCCATGGTTGATTACGTTGGAAGTATTAGCTAGCTACGACCCTGGTTTGAAAAGAGGTTACTTGGTAAAATGCTTGTTCGCAAAATCCAGAAAATGCTCAATATCAAATTGCTCTACCGAATGACCGCCAGCTCTAACATGATAACCAATAAATCCATCTTTTATTGCCTGCCCCACTTCAGGTGAATCTTTTGAGGTTAAGCCTCTAAGACCAAATAACTTGTACACCTCACTGGCATAATAAGCTGATAGATATTCTCCGCGTGGATCTGCCCAACCATCATCTTGACCACTGGCAACGTAAACAGGCCTAGGCGCCATAAGTGCAATCATCATATGTTGATCAACAGGCAGATCATCTTCATTGCCAACAAATTTCCAGGCATTACGACTTAGCCAGTAAGGAAAGCGGGTTACCATTTTACCAAGTGTTTCACCTGATGTTCTACGCCAAAGCGCTGCACCTGCGGCGCCTGATTGGGCTGCTATTACCATAGCAAAGCGTTCATCTTGCGCGGCAGTCCAAAGAGCAGCTTTACCTAGCTTTGAATGTCCCATCACCGCTACGCGTTTGTGATCAATGCTGACGAGTGTTTCCAGATAGTCCATTGCTCTTGAGCCGCCCCAGGCAATCGTTGAAATAACGCCCCATTCATGAGCGCGAGGAAAGCTTTGTCCTTTATCATAAAATAAATTTTGAATAGTATTGGCACCAAACTCAACTTCGTTATGTGCGACAAGATCAGATTGATCAACCACAACCAGGGCAAAACCACGTTGTAGCATTAAACTAACAGGCCAGCCCCCTTTGGTAACACCAGGCATTTCAGGGTGAGCATCAAAGTCTTCGGATTGTGTATCATTAAAACTGTACGCCATAATCGCAGGTACTGCGCCTTGCACGCCATTAGGGATAAATATCTGCAATAAAGAGCTTGCTTTTCCCTGGCTATTTTCAAAATTCATACTGACTTTAATTCGCGTTGCCATGCCGCCCATGTAATCGCTTTTAGTCTCTATCAAGTTAAAGTCTATGCTGACGGAATTTTTAGCTACTGGAACACGGCCATAAATCATGTTGGAAAATAAAGATAATATTTGAGGACGACGAATATTTGTCCAGTCTTCAGCATTGTCAATTAGCTTGCCTTCAGCACTTTCAAGTAATGGCGGTAGAGAATAAGCTGGAACCAATTTCTCGTCATAGATGATATCCAAATCATCTTCTTTGGATTGCTTTGCATAAGCGCCTGTGGCCACAATGGCGACGAGTAAAAAAGTACAAAGTTTTCTCATTATTATATTTCCCTGTTTGCATCGAATTTATTACTACTTGAATTCAGGATTAAGGGAGTCTCCAGTCACGTCTTGTTGCTCAATACAAGCTGGCGTTACTAGTATCCGCGCTCTACATCCACCACAGACAACAGTGGATCACCAGCAACATACCGACGCAGGTTTTCTGTCACCAGTGCCTGTATTCGTTCGAATGTTTCCATGGACATCGCCGCCACATGCGGTGTGATAATTACCCTTGGTGTGGTCCATAGTGGATGATCAGACGGCAGTGGCTCTGGATCGGTTACATCCAGCCCTGCACCAGCAATCTGGCCGCTTTCTAGCGCGTCCAGTAAATCAGCGGTTACCGTACTTTGGCCTCGACCTACACTGATGAAATAGGCGGATGGCTTCATCGCTTCAAAAAATTCCCGGTTGAACATGCCGCGGGTAGAATCTGTTAGCGGGGCTGCATTTACGACCACGTCCGCCTGCGGGGCGAGCTTGATCGACTCATGTCCTAGCCCTACATATTCGATGAAGTCAGGCCCCTCGCGGCGACTACCCCGCGTAGCCAGCACCCGCATCCCGAGCGCGTGTGCACGTTGCGCGACCTGGGTGCCGATTCCGCCAAGACCAACCACCAACATGGTGCGCCCTGATAGCTCTCCAAAACTGCGTAAGGTATCAAAGGAGGCTCTATTCCACGTGCCGCTAGCTTGGTTCCCGTGGAATATACCGATGTTGCGAACCAGAGTGTAGGTAAGCGCCATGGCATGATCAGCAATGGCAGGACTGCTAAGGCGCTGCCCATTAGTGAGCAAAATACCGGATTGCATTCCGGGCAGCGATACACAATTCTCTACACCGGCAAAGTAAACCTGTACCCAGTGTAGCTGATTAGACTTTTCCAACAGGCGCTGATCGCAAAATCCTATTACACCCTGGCTTCCGGGTGCCGCGATTGTTGCTTGCTCGACACTACTGACCGATACCAGTTCTACCCCCGGGGCAACAGCCCGCAGTGGCTCCATCATCTGTGGGCCGAGTATGGGCTGCACCAGTATACGGTCAGGCTTCCTCCACCCAGGAACATCCCGACTTGCTATATCAGATTCGCGCAATCCCAGGCCCTTCAATTCATTAGGGACCTCCGCAGCCAGGCATGGAACAAAAATCAGCAGAGCAAGCAAACTGAATACGCATGAGAAATTATTCAAAGCACTTACTCCCTTCCTAATTAGAACGCCACCACCCTGTTTCAGGCAGTACACCCGCCCTATTATGACAGTAAAGGTGCTGCAGCCAAACCACCTGACGTTGATACAGGTGCTGGATACGGTGGAACACTACTGTGGCAGGTGCAGTTAACGCTTAATAAGAACTCCGAAAAAATGTCAACGGGCGGATGCTCTGCTAAATTTTGGGCAAAAAGGGCGAGTCCCCGGAGTGAAGTTAGAGGCACCGAATCAACCCGTCGAACTTGGCCTACTCGGCGGAGATAGTGTGGTGGGAATTCCACGCCTCTGATAGCATTGATAAACTAGTAATTATTCAGGGACAGGTTAACTTGTGGAGTCCCCAAAAAGAATTCGAAGGAGACAGCAATGATTATCGTATTAGCGACCATAGAATCGACTGTTGGGGATATTGACGCCCTGAGAGAAGCAATTATTAATATCGAAGTAGCAACCAGAAAAGAGCCCGGCAATATTTCCTATAGTTTTAGCGCACAACTGGCCAATCCAGATGTTATTCAGATTGTCGAGTGTTGGGACACGTTGGATGCGCTTGCGTACCATCTGAAAACACCACACGTTGCTGAATTCACCGGGGTAATGGCAAAACACCCACCAAAATCCATGGTGGCCAATGCCTATGATGTGGCGAGGGAAGTTGAAATTCCCATGCCGTCATAAGGTGTCGCCAGCTTAACCGGGCCAGATTGCTAGAACCTGCTCATGAATACATAGAGGCGCCAACGACTCCCTCCGTTTAGCGTCGGCTGCGCAGTATGGCTCTGTTAAAAAGTCAGGCTGAGCCTCAAGAGCTGGATTTTTCGGAATCCAATCGTTACCTATCATTTGTCGTGTGGACGAAGTTAAGGTTTGCGCGGTTTCCCGGGGTGTAATTGTTCAAAACAGAACCGTATATTGAATCCTGGTCTATGCTTGCCGGGGGGTTGATTTAATACTAACTAATACAAGCGGGAGAAAATAAATGGCCATGAATCGGCGCCAATTTTCAATTGCATCTGTTGCGGCAGTGGGCGCTGTCGGAGTACATCCACTGGCCACCGCGGAGCCAGCAATGAACCGACGCATATTGCTAGCGTCCCGGCCGGTTGGAAAACCTGGTACGGAGAACTTTCGCCAGGATAGTGTCGCTATACCCAAGGTGGGCGAGGGAGAGATGCTGCTACGCACCCGTTATCTTTCATTAGACCCTTATATGCGCGGCCGAATGAACGCAGGAAAAAGCTATGCCGATCGAGTGGAGCTGGGTGATGTGATGGTCGGCGGTACCGTGAGTGAGGTGGTAGAAAGTAATCATCCGGAATATGCCAGGGGTGAATTGGTCCGTGCTTTTTCAGGCTGGCAGGAATACGACATATCCAATGGTCAAGGGTTGATGAAGATTGATTCCAGAATTACCAGGCCCTCTTACGCGCTGGGGGTATTAGGTATGCCGGGATTAACCGCCTATGTAGGTCTTCTCGATCTGGGGGAGCCAAAAGCAGGTGAGACTGTGGTACTTGCTGCATCAACTGGCGCGGTTGGTTCCGTTGTAGGACAAATCGCCAAGCTGAAGGGTTGTCGTGTGGTTGGTATTGCCGGCGCTAAAGAGAAGTGTGAATACGCTGTGAAAGAACTGGGCTACGACGCCTGTGTAAGCCACTACGATGACGACATGGCCGCACAATTAAAGGAAGCCTGCCCGAAAGG
>ERZ1046740.2147-NODE-2147-length-12982-cov-55.237952_pt1 | contig 12982 bp, 11 predicted proteins | sample MGYA00383093_ERZ1046740 | MGnify/ENA primary metagenome ERZ1046740 (study PRJEB29581, sample SAMEA5548363) | metagenome | biome: marine; feature: coastal; material: water | depth 25 m | study: Short-term variability in the microbial, nano- and picoplankton...
GCAAGCTTATTTAGTGTGTCATCAAGTGCTTGATTGTTAAATGTAAACTTAATCCCTTGGTTAGAAGTATTCTTACCACCATTACGACGTACAAAATTTTGCCTGTTAACAATGGCGCTAATTGATTTCTCAACTTGACTCATAGAATGATTAACGTGCGTCTCGTTTGAGGCTGTGACATTGGCGTACTTATTTGGGTCTTTAGCGGTCTTAAACTGTAAAGAGTTTGCATTGCTAATGCCTGAATAGTAAACACTATTAGCATCATAAAATGCATCATCTCCAATAATCACATAATAAATCTCTCGCTCTTCCAAGTTATCAGGTGGGTTGATGGTAATTTGCGTAGTGCCACTACCACTAATAGCAAGATTATTAGAATCTTCACTAAATACAGTTAGGCCTGTTGTGGCATTGTAGATAGAGACTAGTCTATCACTTCTACCTCCAGCACTAGTTGTAGAGGCAAAAACCACTCGGTCAAAATCCAAGACAATATTGGCATCAATACCAATATTTTTATGAAAAACCTTTGGATAGCTTTTGTTGTAATGAGGCCTAACGCCTGCAGTAAAAGTAGCTGAAGTTGCACTAATGGCGTTGTCTGATCCGTCTTCTACATCGGCACCAATAGCGACATAAACTGTTTGCAAATTAGAAAATCCAGCATCTGGGATAATAGTAATAGTAATAGTGGAGCCTGAAATAATCGCATCAAAAGCAATATCAGCGCCGCTAGCATTGGTATCTTTTAGAGTGATAATATTATCAATATTATTATCCCTTATGGTTGAATCATCAAGATATCTAATAGCTTCATTAAGAGTTAGGGTAATGCTTGTATTATTAGAAACATCCGTAGCGCCGTTAGCAGGGCTGATGATTACGGTGGGGGCGGTGACATCTAACGTTGTAAAGTTTAGTGTTCCTGAGTTACTAATACCGCCATAATCCTTACCATCTGAAGTTCTTTCCAGTGCACCAGAATCAATGTACACATAGTACACCGTGCCTTCGCTAAATGTTGTAGATGGATTAATGGTAACAACTGCTGACCCCAAGCCTGAAACCTTGCTTGCATCTGTGACACTAATCACCTCAACAACACTATTATCTGAATCTTTGTATAGAGTGATATTGCCACCTGCTGAAGTAGCAGATACAATTGAATCAAAGTTCAATACTAAATTAGCAGTTAAGCTTATATTTGTACTATTATCTGAGGGTGATGAAGATGATAATTTTGGCGGCCCTGCGGCTTCTATTGAAAAACTTGCCAGTAACACAGTAAAAAATAAGTAATGTATTTTGAAAATAATACAATGCCATTATATTAAATATTGCGTTATATTATAACATGCTAATATTTATAGCGCCACCTAACACTCAAACTGAGCTAAATAAATTATCTTACTCGTTAAGGTGCAGGATTAAAAAATCTTAAATGAATCGTCTCGATCGCTTGCTCAATCTCATCGGTCCATTCAAAATTAACAGCATCAATATTTTCTTTAAGCTGATCCATATTGGTAGCGCCAATAATGGTGCTAGCGCAGAACCAACGGGAGTAAGTAAACGCCAGTGCCAATGTCGCTGGCGTAATGTTTAATTCTTGAGCTAAATTGGCATAAGCTTTAATGGCAGGCTCAACCGCCGGCTTTTCATAACGCTGTGCAAATCCATCAAAATCATTAACACGCCCTTGCGCCTTTGGATCATTGATATATTTAGCACTGAGATGGCCAAATGCCATCGGAGAGTATGCGAGTAGTGGTACGTTTTCACGATAGCCCATTTCTCTGAGAGATGAATCGTAAGTGCGGTTAATAAGATTATAAGCATTTTGCATACTCGCCACACGTGGCAAGCTTTCTCGCTCTGATGCATTTAAAAATTGCATTAACCCCCAAGGCCATTCGTTTGATAAGCCAATGTGTCTAATTTTGCCTTCGTCAACCAGTTCAGATAACGCCTCAAGTGTCTCAACAAAAGAAGTGAATTCTCGTTCTTGTTCTGGGTCAAATAAATATTGTCCAAACATCGGAGTGTTGCGCTCAGGCCAATGCAATTGGTATAAATCAATATAATCTGTCTTTAAGCGTTTTAAAGAACCCTCTAAGGCACCCTTTAAATTATCTTTATTAAATATATGATTTCCACCACGAACCCACGACATACCTCGAGCGCTTCCTGCCGCCTTGGTGGCTAAAATAATTTGATCACGAGTTTGCTTTTCAATCCAATTACCCACAATATTTTCTGTGGAATATGCCGTATCCTCTCTAGGAGGAACGGGATACATTTCAGCAGTATCAATAAAATTAACCCCCTGATCAAATGCATAATCAAGCTGTTGATGTGCCTCTACCTGGGTATTTTGCTGGCCAAATGTCATGGTGCCTAAGCAAATGTTAGATACGCTTAAGTCACTATTACCTAACTGAGTATATTTAATCATTATCTGAATAAGTTTATAAAGTGCAATATATTAACATGATAAGCAAGATCTAAACCGTACTGTTAGATGTATACTGATATTTGAATTTAATCAGTCAATACGCTGTGAGTCACATTAATTTACTAGATAAAAATAACAACTTTAATATTTTACTGGCGGGCATTATAGGGCTATTTATTGGTGTCGGTGTGGCTCGATTTGCTTACACATCTTTACTGCCTTCTATGTTGGCCGACCAAGCTTTATCACTCACTTTTTCTGGTATTTTGGCTTCAACCAATTATGTCGGATATTTACTGGGTGCGCTATTTGCAGTTTTTATCAAAGATATCAATAGCAAAATTAAATACTTTAGACTGGGCCTGATTCTGTGCGTCATTACAACAATTATTATGGGGATCACTACGTCTGATTTGTGGCTAATATTTAGTAGAATAATGGCGGGATTTGGCGCTGCCATGACGTTGGTTGTAGGTGCGGCAATTGTAATGGTAAAGCTTAACTTTAAAGACAAAACCAAGGCGATGGGGATTTACTTTTCTGGCATTGCCATTGCCTTAGCACTGGCAGATATTATTGCCAGATTAGTTTTAACTGGTAACTCTTGGCAAATCTCTTGGTTGGTGCTAGCACTTAGTGCTGCTTTGGTTTCACCCTACCCTTGGTATATTTTATCAAACCATCAAAAAATACAAGTAAAAAACACTACTCATACTCTGAACAAAAATTTGTTTTCAAGTTTTGTAATCATCTTAATTTTGGCTTATTTTACTGAAGGCGTAGGGATGGTAGTTCAAGGAACTTTTTTACCGACCATTATTCAGTCGCTACCAGGGTTGGAATCTTTTGCTGGATCAACTTGGCTATTGGTAGGTTTAGCTGGGATCCCTTCTTCAATTATTTGGATGCGTCTAGCGCACCGATATGGCAGTGTTAATATTATTATCATTGCCATGAGTATTCAAATTATCGGCATTTTAATTCCAACTTTAAGCCACAATCTTTACCTTAATTTACTATCGGGAATTTTATACGGTGGCACTTTTGTGGGATTGGTAGCACTATTCATGCATTTAGGTGGCAAGCTTGCTGGCAACAATCCAGTAATGTTAATGGGGGCACTAACAACTGCTTACGGCATTGGACAGGTGAGCGGCCCCTTATACGCCGCAATCTTAACCTCACAATCGGGTGATTACAATAACGCACTGTATGTTACAGCCGCCATTGTATTTAGCGGTGTGCTTATGCTGCTAGCAAGCAAAATATTTAATATTGGTCAACGCCACGAGTTTTAGTCGTACAATAGAGTTATCTAACACTTAAAAGGCTTAATTATGAATCAACCAATCAATGCAAAAGCCTTGGCTCTTGCTCTAGGGATTTTATGGTCATTAGCGCTTTTATCTGTGTCGATTATTGCACTAATGTCTGATCATTATCTACACAATGTAATTGATTTTTTTTCTAGTATTTATCTAGGCTATACCCTCAGCTTTTCCGGCATTTTAATCGGCATGCTATGGGCATTTCTTGACGCGGCAGTTGGCGGCTTGGTTTTGGCATGGCTCTACAACAAACTAGCGAAATAACAACCCATCTAGGTATAATCAAAGTCATATTAAAATCCTAGGTTATAAGTATGTCTGGCAATTCTTTTGGAAAATTATTTACAGTTACTACTGCGGGCGAGTCTCATGGTGAAGCGCTTGTTGGCATTGTTGACGGCTGCCCTCCTGGCATGGATCTTTGTGAAGCTGATTTGCAAGGAGATCTTGATTTAAGAAAGCCGGGTACTTCACGCCATACCACTCAGCGCCGAGAAGAAGATTTGGTCAAAATTTTATCGGGCACTTTTGAAGGAAAAACCACCGGAACGCCGATTGCACTAATTATTCAAAACACTGATCAGCGCTCTAAAGACTATGGCAATATCGCCAATACCTTCCGCCCTGGTCATGCTGATTACACTTATGATCAAAAATACGGCTTTAGAGATTATCGCGGTGGCGGTCGCTCTAGTGCAAGAGAAACGGCAATGCGTGTTGCCTGTGGCGGTATCGCTAAAAAATACCTAAAAGAAACATTGGGTATTGAAATTAAGGGCTATTTATCTCAACTCGGTCCCATTACATTTGATAATTTTGACTGGAGCGAAGTACACAACAATCCATTTTTCTGCCCAGATTCCAGCAAAATTAAAGAGCTGGAAGATTATATGGACGCTTTAAGAAAATCAGGTGATTCAATCGGTGCTCGCGTTAACGTAGTGGCAACTAACATGCCTGTTGGACTAGGTGAGCCAATTTTCGATCGACTAGAGGCTGATGTTGCTCACGGTATGATGAGTATTAACGCTGTTAAAGGTGTTGAAATTGGTGCAGGCTTTGAGTCAGTTATTCAAAAAGGTACTGAGCATCGTGATGTTATTACTATCGATGGTTTTAAATCTAACCATGCGGGCGGTACACTTGGTGGTATTAGCTCGGGGCAAGATTTATTAGTGTCTATTGCTCTTAAGCCAACCTCAAGTTTACGCCTGCCAATTGAAAGTATTGATAAACAAGGCAACCCAATTGAGGTTATTACCGAAGGTCGCCACGACCCATGTGTTGGTATTCGCGCAACTCCGATTGCCGAAGCAATGCTTGCGATGACTATTATGGATCATGTGATGCGCCATCGAGCTCAAAACACAGGCGTTAAATCTTCAACGCCTATAGTCCCTAGTTCCGTCGTTTAATACTTTTTTTACTCTTAATTACACACAAGGAAAATCATGTTGTTTTCATTGATTAACAAATACGCACCTAACAATACAAAAAACGATTTTTTATCGGGCTTAACAGTCGCCTTGGCATTAGTACCAGAGGCAGTTGCATTTGCTTTGGTTGCGCAAGTTCATCCGCTAGTAGGTTTATACGCTGCATTTATGGTGGGCATGATTACCTCAGTATTGGGCGGTCGACCCGGCATGATCTCAGGCGCCACTGGAGCGCTAGCAGTGGTAATGGTAGCGCTTGTAGTAGAACATGGTGTGCAGTATTTGTTTGCCGCAGTTATTCTTATGGGAATTTTACAAATCACCTTTGGCTTATTCAAACTGGGTAAATTTATTCGATTAGTGCCTCATCCAGTATTTTTAGGCTTTGTTAATGGCTTAGCAATGGTGATATTTCTTGCGCAGCTTGGACACTTTAAAACCGCTGAAGGCGCTTGGATTAATAACGATGCATTAATGATTATGGGTGGGTTGATTTTACTCACTATGGCAATTATTCATTATCTACCAAAAATAACGACCGCAATCCCTTCAACCTTAGTGGCAATTATTACTGGCTCTATCGTGGCAATTGTTTTTAATCTTGACACTAAAACTGTTGGAGATATGGCCTCTATCTCTGGTGATTTACCTAGCTTTGCAATTCCTAATGTGCCTTTTACTTTAGAAACGCTATATATTATTTTGCCTTATAGTATTATTTTAGCTTTGATTGGTTTAATTGAAAGTCTACTCACCCTAAATTTAGTTGATGAGCTCACAGATACCATCGGCAAGCCGAATAAAGAAAGTCTCGCCCAAGGTGTTGCTAATACGGTAACTGGTTTTTTTGGTGGTATGGGTGGTTGCGCCATGGTTGGTCAAAGTATTATTAATATCAAATCTGGTGGTCGTGGTCGACTGTCTGGCTTTGTTGCAGGTGCCTTTCTACTTAGTTTTATTTTGCTATTCTCTCAATATATTGAACAAATCCCTATTGCTGTATTAGTGGGCGTTATGTTTATTGTGGTCATTGGCACCTTCGAGTGGTGCAGCTTCAGACTTATCTCTCGTGTACCCTTAGCTGACAGTTTTGTGGGTATTTCGGTTGCGGTTATTACTGTATTTACTGATCTTGCTATTGCGGTGATTGTCGGCGTATTAATGTCAGCTATTGTTTTTGCTTGGCAACACGCTAAACAAATCCATGCCAAAAAAATCATGGATGAGGTTAGTGAAATTAAAACATATCAAATTAATGGCGCATTATTTTTTGCTAATACACATAATTTCCAAGAATTATTCACACCAAAAGATGATCCTGAAAATGTCTTTGTTGACTTTGAGAACTCTCAAGTAATGGATCATTCTGCTATTCAAGCGATCGATAAACTAGCAGAACGTTATAAAAAAGTAGGAAAAACACTGCATTTAAAACACCTAAGCGCTGAGTGTAAATTATTACTTAAAACAGCGAGAGGCTTAGTTGAAGTTAATGTTTTAGAAGATCCAAAATACCATGTTGCAGATGATAAATTGGCATAATAATAGTTAATATTGGCTCTTGATTAATTAGCCAATTAAGACTATATTTAAACAAGTATCTTAACATTCTGAGGAGAAATTTGAAAAATACAATCTTTATTGCATTGCTTTTATCGAGTAGTGCTATGGCTAATCAGCACCAGCCCTTTCAAAATAATTTTTTTAGCGGCGGCTTTAATAAAAACGTTTGGTCAAATTTTAACAATCAGTTTCAACAGTTTAATAATAAAATGCGTTTAATGCAGAATAATAATATTTTTGATGCGCAGTCGGATCGCTATTTTGATAATGAAACCAATAGCTATATCATTAAAGCAAAAGTGCCAAATTTAACCAAAGAGAATCTGGATATTTCCACTAAAAATAATACGATTTATATTAATGGCAGTTCACAAAAAATAGAGAAAACAGCTAACAGCTCAAAAAGCTCATCGAATCAATTCTCACAATCTTATTCGCTGCCCAAAGATGCCGATCAAGATAATTTTAGTGTGAAATTTAAAGATGATTTACTGATAATCTCTATTCCAAAGTTGATAGAAGAAAAGCCATTATCTAATTAAAAAAACAACTATTTACCTTTTTCATCACCCCAAAGCAACTTATGCATTTGCACTTGCATACGCACATTAAGGCGTGATTCAATAATCCAGCCTGCTAATTGAGTTGGAGTAATTTGGTCAAAAACTGGGGAGAATAGCACGCCTGCAGTTGTTGAGTGTTGGTTCATAATATCCACACTCCAATCAAAATCTTGACGCGATCCTATGACAAACTTAAGCTGATCTTTGGTTTGTAATTTTTCGATATTATCATAAAGATTTTGATCTGATTCATTTGAACTTGGTGTTTTAACATCCATTACAATAGAAACACCTGGATTAACTTCACCAATATCAATACTGCCGCTGGTCTCTAATGACACCAAATACTCATCTTTAATCAGCGCATCAAGTAAAATGTGGCAATTTATTTGCGCCAAAGGTTCGCCACCCGTGACACAAATATAAGGTGTATTATATTGTTTAACCTTGGCCATAATTTCATCAACAGATAATAAATTATTACCCTTAAAAGCATATTCAGTATCGCAATAACTACATCTAAGCGGACAGCCTGTTAGGCGGATAAACACAGTTGGAAGCCCTACCTCGCGCGCCTCACCTTGTAGGGAGTAAAAAATTTCAGTAATATTTAAATTGGTATTCATAAGGCTGCTTTAAATTGAGAATCTTTTAAATGTTTTATTTGATTACGCACATCTGCTGCATGCTCAAATTCTAAATCACTAGCTAATTGGTACATTTGCTTTTCCAGAGATTTGATTTCTTTTGCAAGTTGCACCGGCGAGAGTTGAATCATAACTTGCTCATCATTATCCACGCTTAGCTCCTCACTAGTCAAATCAGTATCTAAAATATTAATAATTGGCTTGACTACACCCCTTGGGGTAATATTATTTATTTTATTATATTGTTCTTGTTTTTCACGCCTTCTAGAGGTTTCATCCATGGCTTTTTTCATAGATTTGGTAATTCTATTTGCGTATAAAATCGCCCTGCCATTAACATTTCTGGCAGCACGCCCCATAGTCTGAATAAGTGACCTTTCAGAACGTAAAAATCCTTCTTTATCTGCATCCAAAATTGCTACCAAAGACACTTCTGGAATATCCAAACCTTCTCTTAGTAAGTTAATACCCACTAGAACATCAAACACACCTAAGCGTAAATCTCTAATAATTTCAACCCTCTCAACTGTATCAATATCAGAGTGTAAATATCGCACCCTTACCCCGTGTTCATTAAGATAGTCGCTGAGCTGCTCTGACATTTTCTTGGTTAGTGTTGTTACCAACACCCTTTCTTTAACAGCAACACGTTTATGGATTTCACTCAGTAAATCATCCACTTGAGTATCTACTGGACGAACCTCTATTTCAGGATCTAACAATCCTGTGGGTCTAACAACTTGCTCTGCAATTGTGCTTGAAACATCAAACTCATATTGTGAAGGTGTTGCAGAAACCAAAATACACTGGTGAATTCTATCTTCAAATTCCTCATATTTTAGTGGTCGATTATCCAAGGCGCTTGGCAGTCGAAAACCAAACTCAACAAGCGTTTTTTTACGCGCCCTATCACCTTTATACATGCCACCAATCTGACTCACTGTAACGTGCGACTCATCCAAAATAATCAAGGAATTTTCGGGTAAATAATCAAGCAATGTAGGTGGTGGATTGCCTGATTCACGAGAGGATAGATAACGAGAATAGTTTTCAATACCTGTGCAATAACCCAACTCACGCATCATTTCAATATCCATATGCACTCGTTGAGTAAGGCGCTGCTCTTCTACTAATTTATTTAAAGAAAGTAATTCTTTTCTTCGACTTTTTAACTCATCTTTAATATCATCTAGCATATTCAAAATCTTAGATTTTGGTGTTACATAATGCGTTTGTGGATAAATGGTAATCCGCTGTAAAGATTTTAGCCTTTCACCTGTTAAAGGGTCAAACCAATAGAGCTTTTCAATCTCTTCATCAAACATTTCAATACGCAGCGCTTGCTCTTCAGAGTCAGCAGGGAAAATATCAATCACTTCACCCTTAACTCGGAAATGACCTCTTAATAGCGTAACGTCATTACGCGTATATTGCATTTGAGAAAGACGAGATAATATTTCTCTTTGATTAGAAATTTCACCCACACTAAGATGCAATAACATTGACATATAACTCTCAGGATCGCCCAGTCCGTAAATTGCTGATACACTGGCAATAATAATAACATCATCACGCTCAAGCAAAGATTTGGTGGCAGATAAGCGCATTTGCTCAATTTGCTCATTAATTGATGAATCCTTTTCAATAAAGGTATCGGAAGCAGGCACGTAAGCCTCAGGCTGATAATAATCATAATACGACACAAAATATTCCACCGCATTATGCGGGAAGAATTCTTTCATTTCAGCGTAGAGTTGAGCGGCCAAAGTTTTGTTTGGCGCCATGATTAAACTTGGACGTTTTGTCTGTTTAATCACGTTGGCCAATGTGAATGTCTTGCCTGATCCAGTCACACCCAATAGGGTTTGAAACTTTTCCCCAGCATTGATGCCTTTCACCAAAGATTTAATAGCACCAGGCTGATCTCCACTTGGGGAAAATTGCGATTCTAATTGAAATTTCTTGCCCACTAGCTGTATTTTTTCATTAACATAAACAATCAATTTTAATCTATTTTTTATTAAAAATCATGCCAGCATTTCTTTCCGATAGAGTTCAAAAAGTCAAACCTTCAGCAACCCTCGCTGTAACCGCTAAAGCCAATGAATTAAAGGCCCAAGGTATTCAAATTGTACCCATGGGTTCTGGTGAGCCAGATTTCGACACACCAAAAAATATTCAACAAGCAGGTATTGATGCGATCAAAAATGGTCAAACTAGATACACCGCTGTTGATGGAACTCCTGCACTAAAGCAAGCGATTATTGATAAATTCAAACGAGAGAATAATCTAGACTATTCCATGACTGAAGTGATGGTTTCATCAGGTGGAAAACAAGTATTTTACAATCTATGTCAAGCGTTACTTAACAAGGGCGATGAAGTGATCGTTCCGGCACCTTATTGGGTAAGCTATCCTGATATGGTTATTTTGGCAGATGCCACTCCCGTTATTGTTGAAACTGGCTTAGAGCAAGATTTTAAAATTACACCAGAGCAGTTATCAGCAAGCATTACTGAAAAAACTAAATTATTCATTATGAATAGCCCCTCTAATCCAACGGGTGCTGTTTATTCTAAAGCAGAATTACAAGCGCTAGCTAATGTTCTTAAACAGCATTCTCAAGTGCTTATTATCACCGATGATATTTACGAGCACATTCGCTGGGGTGATGATGACTTTATCAATATTGTAATGGCAGACTCAGCCCTTAAAGAGCGTACCATTATTTTAAATGGCGTTTCTAAGGGTTACGCAATGACAGGCTGGCGTATCGGCTATGGTGCGGGCCCAGAATCAATCATTAAAGCCATGAAAAAGATCCAAGGTCAGTCAACCTCTAATCCGTGCTCTATTGCTCAAGCGGCAGCATTAGAGGCGCTTAACGGTGACCAAAGCATCATTACTACAATGGTTAATGCTTTTGAAGAGCGTCATGAATTTATTGTCAATGCACTTAACGCTATTGATGGTGTCGAGTGCCCAAGGTCACAAGGCGCTTTTTATTCATTCCCAAGGGTTGAGGGCTTAATTAAACGCTTAGGTCTAAAAGATGATGTTGAGCTATCAACTTATTGCTTAGAAGAGCTTAACATCGCACTAGTACCTGGATCGGCTTTTGGCGCACCTGGCTATGTTAGATTTTCATTTGCCACAAGTATGGACAATATTAAAACAGCAGTTGAAAAGCTGACTAGCACTTAAAACATAAAAATGGTACACAGGTTGTGCCATTTTTTTTGATCATATAAAAAAAGGCCTGTCATATAGACAGGCCTTTTAAATATTGGCTCCTCGAGCTGGGCTCGAACCAGCGACAAATGGATTAACAGTCCATTGCTCTACCAACTGAGCTATCGAGGAATGAAATTGAAATTATAGCGACTTTTAGAGTTGAGTCAATCTAAAAAGCAATTATTTTATGTATTTATTTTAATATCCTGGCGCAGGGAAGCCGTTACCAGTAACGGGTACAAAACCTAGGTATCCTTTTTGACCATAACCTTCAAAACGACCATTTCCACGAGCTTTGCCATAGCCATCTAATTGACCTTTATAATACGCATCAGCATTCCCTTTTGCATAACCATCAGCATAACCAATACCACGCGCATCTAATTCAGCAGAATATTTTGCATCTGCACGAGCATAACCCTTATTTGTGGTTTTATTTTTATTTTCATAATAAAAACCCCAGTCAGAATCGTTAACCATTTCATTCATGTTATTTAATGGGCCCCAATTTTGATCAGCATTAAATGGACCAAAGTTAGAGTCGCCATCGAACGGGTTAAACTGTGAGCCAGAATCAAATGGACCAAAATTTGAACCACTGCTAAACGGGCCAAAATTAGAGCCAGAATTCATTGGATTCCAGTTTGTACTAGAATTACCAAACGGATTCCAAGAATCCATTATTCCATCATTATTATTTGAGTTGTTATCCCACGGCATCCATGGTGCAGCACTTACAATTGATGATGCTAATAAAGTTAAGCTTAATAGTGTTTTTTTCATAATGTTCATATCGATATCCCCTTATCTCTATAAATTTGGAATGGATATATTATACACTATTTATATTATAGCTCTATAATATATTTTCATTAGACGAAAAAAAGAGGTGGACTAACACCTCTTTTTTTAGCAATTAAACTAAGTTAATTACTGTGCAGCAGCTGGAGCTGCGCGATATTGATCACGCGAGTCTGCAGCAGCGTTAGCTTTAGCATCTGCGTAACCTTTAGCGTATGCATCAGCTTGAGCCTTAAAGAAGCCATCAGCTTGACCTTTGGCGTAAGCATCAGCCTTGCCAGAAGCAGTTGCATCAGCAGTACCAGCGTACTTACCGTCAGTCGTAGCATTAGACTTATTAGAAGTCTTATTCTTGTTGTTGTAATGGAAGCCCCAATCAGAATCGTTGTTCATATCATTGCTGTTGGCGAAAGGACCAAAGTTTTGAGCGCCGCTAAAAGGACCCATGTTAGAACCACCGTTAAAAGGACCCATGTTTTGTCCACCCGTAAACGGACCCCAATTGTTACCACCACTCATTGGGCCAAAGTTAGAGCCGCCATCGAAAGGACCCCAGTTAGACATACCGTTTCCAGCACCCCAACCGTTATTATTATTGCCATATCCGTTGTTATTGTTTCCAAAGAAAGCTGAAGCTGCTGTGGCAGATACTAATGTTGCCAATGCAACTGTTTTTACTAATGTTTTCATGTTAATCTCCATATTTTATAAGATAAAAAATCAAATAATAATAGCAAAATAATACTAATATTAGATTAATTATAACAAAATAAAGGTCTGTAACTACATCTTTTTATAGACCAAAAAAAACCACCCCGAAGGGTGGCTTTTCTAACAAATCATCAATTAAATGATGACAGTACTCGGTTGCTAATTACTTAGCAGCTGGAACAACTACTGTATCACGTGAGTCTGCAGCAGCGTTAGCTTTAGCATCTGCGTAACCTTTAG
>ERZ1046740.2148-NODE-2148-length-12979-cov-5.005107_pt1 | contig 12979 bp, 14 predicted proteins | sample MGYA00383093_ERZ1046740 | MGnify/ENA primary metagenome ERZ1046740 (study PRJEB29581, sample SAMEA5548363) | metagenome | biome: marine; feature: coastal; material: water | depth 25 m | study: Short-term variability in the microbial, nano- and picoplankton...
AATGTCGATGCTCGACCCGAAGTATTGCGTGATGGACGAAACCGACTCCGGCCTCGACATCGACGCGCTCAAGATCGTCTCCGAAGGCGTCAACCACATGCGCTCCGATGACCGCGGGTTCCTCGTGATCACTCACTACCAACGCCTGCTGGACTACATCGTGCCGGACGTCGTGCACGTCATGTTCGACGGTCGCATCGTGCACAGCGGCGACAAGGAGCTCGCCAAGGAGCTCGAATCCAAGGGTTACGACTGGGTGAAGGAAGCCTTCGCCGGCGCGCCCGCGTAAGCCTCATTCGCCACCATACATTAGCAATTAGCCATTTATTAAGCCATGTCTGATATAGATACAACTCAGCAAGACGAGGCGATCAACGTCGATACCGAGAAGGGAAATTTCAAATACCCTGAAAATTACGAGTACGACGCTGGTGTGGGCCTCAACGAGGACACCGTCAAATACATCTCCAAGGTTAAAGAAGAAGATCCCTGGATCCTCGACTTCCGCCTCAAAGCACTGGAAATTTTCAATAAGAAGCCGATGCCGACCAACTGGGCGGACAAGGACCTCGAAAATATCCACTTCGATAAAATCCGCTACTATCTTTCCAAGGGCCAACAGCCCGCGCGCTCGTGGGATGATGTGCCCGACGACGTGAAGGAAACCTTCGAGCGTCTCGGCATTCCCGAGCAGGAGCGTAAGTTCCTCGCCGGTGTGGAAGCACAGTTCGACTCAGAAGCGTCCTACTCCCGCATGAAGGAGGACCTCGAAAAAGAAGGTGTGATCTTCGTCGGCTCAACCGAGGGTCTGGCCAAGTATCCGGAAATTTTCCGTCCCTACTTCGGTAAAGTCATCCCGACCTCGGACAACAAATTTGCCGCACTCAACAGCGCGACGTTCTCCGGCGGCAGCTTCATCTACGTGCCCAAGGGCGTAAAGCTCAAGCAACCTCTACAAGCCTACTTCCGCATCAACGCGGAAAACTTCGGCCAGTTTGAGCGCACGCTCATAATCGCCGACGAAGGATCCGAAATCACTTACATGGAAGGCTGCACCGCGCCGAAGTTTGAGACCACCACACTGCACAGTGCGGTCGTGGAGCTCGTCGCCCTCAAGGGCGCGAAGATCCAGTACATCACCGTGCAGAACTGGTCTTCCAATGTCTTCAACCTCGTCACCAAGCGCGGCATGGCCGACGAAGGTGCGGAAGTGAAATGGATCGATTGCAACATCGGATCGCGCCTCACCATGAAGTACCCCGGGGTCGTCCTGAAGGGCCAGGGCGCGCGCGGCGAAGTACTCTCGATCGCACTCGCCAACGATGGCCAGCACCAGGACACCGGCGCGAAGATGATTCACATGGCGGACAACACCACCAGTAACATCATCTCCAAATCGATCTCGATCGGCGAAGGACGTTCCACGTACCGCGGCCAGGTCCACATGCCCAAGCACCTCAAGAATTGTAAGAACAATACCGAGTGCGACGCCCTGTTGATCAACACCAACAGCCGGACCGATACCTATCCCGCGATTACCACCCGCGGCGAAAACAACACCGTGCAGCACGAAGCAAGCGTTTCCAAAGTGAGCGCCGAACAAATCTTCTACATGATGCAACGCGGCCTCTCCGAAGGCGAAGCCATGAGCCTCGCCGTCAACGGATTCGTTAACGAACTGATGAAAGCCTTCCCGATGGAATACTCCGTCGAGCTCAAGCGCCTCATCGACATGGAAATGGAAGGCAGCGTCGGCTAACGCTTTTAAATCAGGACGTAGGGCTCGAGCTTGCTCGATGCCGCGTAGGACTAAGCCGCTCAGCACAAGGCGGCGCTCCGCAAGCGGAGGCCCTACGGTTCAACACTCAAACTCATTAAAATGAATACCACTTTGGAAAATCCAACTGCAACCACTTCAGCCCAAGAGCCCGCATGGCTCGCGGCACGCCGCGCCGAAGGCCAGACACAATTCAACACCCTGCCCGCACCCACTGTAAAGGATGAGCGCTGGCGCTTCGCCAGGGTGAACACGCTCAGCACCGACGGCCATGCACCCGCAGCCACACCGTCCGCGGAGAAACTCGCCGAACTGATCGAACGCTCCAATCTGGTGAGCCAACGCGCCGGCAGCCTTGTCTTTGCCGACGATGCACAAGCACGGTTCGACCCCATCAGCGCAGAACTCGCCGCCCAAGGCGTGATCTACCTACCAGTGCTTGAAGCGATCGCAAAGCACCCGGAACTGATGGAACAATACTTCCTCAAGGAATCCACCGAGCTGGGCTCCGAAAAATTCTTCGGTTTGCACGCCTCCCTAGTCAAGGCAGGCTCCATCCTCTACATTCCCAAGGGTGTCGAGATCGAGCAACCGTTCGTGAACTACTACTGGACCAGCGGGGCCCACTCAGCCGTCTTCCCGCACACGCTGGTGATCGCCGAAGACCACGCCAAGGCAGCCGTCGTCGATATCTTTTTCTCCGACACCGAAACGAACCAAGCGCTCAGCATCGCGGTGTCCAACATCCACGCAGCCACGGGTGCCAACGTGTTCCGTAAGGTTGTGCAGGACTGGAACGAAAAGACCACCTCCTTCCAGCTCGACACCACCGTCGGCGGACGTGATGCCGACGTGAAGAACCTCGCCGTCAACATCGGCGCCGAGCGTGCCCGCTTCGAGAATCAAGTTCGTATCGAAGGTGCCGGTGCGCACGTGAAGATGTATTCGCTCACCGTCGCCGAGGAGTCGCAAGAATTCGACCAGCGCACCTTTCAGACGCACAACGCGCCCAACGCGGTTTCCGACCTGCTCTACAAGAACGCGCTGCTCGACAAGAGCCGTACGATCTTCTCCGGCCTGATCAAAGTCGCCGAAGGTGCTCAACAAACCGACGCCTACCAGACCAACCGCAACTTGCTGCTCAATCCCACCGCGGAAGCCAACGCGCTCCCCGGCCTCGAGATTCTGGCCAACGATGTAAAATGCTCGCACGGCGCGACCACCGGCAACGTCGACGAAGATGAACTCTTCTACATGATGCAACGTGGCATCGCCAAGCGCGACGCCATGAAACTCATGGTGTTCGGCTTCTTCGAAGAAGTCATTGGGAAGGTCGACAGCGACGAGCTCGCCGACAACCTCCGCACACTTATCCGCAACAAATTCGAATCAAAGATTCACTAAAAAATTCCGAATCCGTAGGGCGTCGAGCTTGCTCGACGCAGCGGCATTCAGCAAGCTGAAGCCCTACAATTAAAACCATGTCCGACGATCAATGCACACTCACCCGCGAAGTTGAAGTCACGCTCATCCCGCAAGGTACACCGATGACCTTGCCCGAAGGCGAGCAAGTGACCATCACCCACCGTCTCGGCGGGAACTTCACCGTCATGACGCACAATGGCATGTTCCGCATCAGCGGTGCCAATGCCGATGCACTCGGCGAAGAAGTCTCCGATGCAGCCAAACAAGCTGAAGTCGAAGGTGCCAACGGCCCGGTCAACAACGACGAGTTGTGGGAAGCCCTCAAGACCGTCTTCGATCCGGAAATCCCGGTTAACATCGTCGACCTCGGCCTCGTGTACTCGCTGGAGTGCAACGAACGCGATGAAGGCGGGCACAAGGTGGACATGCAAATGACACTCACCGCGCCCGGTTGCGGCATGGGGCCCGTGATCGCCGAAGACGCGCAGATGCGTCTACTCACGGTGCCTGGCGTGGCGGAAGCCGACGTCGACATCGTATGGGATCCACCCTGGAACCAGGACATGATCACCGAAGAAGGTAAAATGGTACTCGGTTTGATCTAATCAACACAACGCAGGCAACATGCCGGTGCGACCTTTTCCAAAACGGGATGCGAAAGCATCCCGTTTTTTTTTGGAGAGTATCGTATGGCGTCCGCGCTTGCGCGGGCCTGCGTTGCATTGAGCGGTGAGGCGATGAGGGCGCGGCAAGCTCGCACACCACGTGCTTTTATCTGCGGTCACGGCCTCACCGCAACGCCCCGAACATGTTTGCGCCAAGCACCACCCAGCCAGACTCAACGCTAGTTACTTCATTGCGTTTATATAATTAGAAAATATACTTGCACCCAATCAATTAAGCGCGATTAATAACGCTCCATAGTAAAACTACTGTACAGCCATGAAAAACAAACTCTTCCCGTTCTTAATCCTAACCGCAGCATCTCTGCATGCGGGAACACCTCCGCCTTTTGATGTCATTCTGGATTTCGAAAACAATACAGTGACAGGAGGCACACTGGTTTTACTCGACTCTGGCAGTGGCGCGACAAACGACTTCACGGGCGATCGCTTTGATGAACAGACCTCTGCAGACTTTGAGATTCAAGGAATTACAGGTGTCGGTACACTCAGTGTAACTGCGACAGCCCTAGCGGGAAACCTTAATGTGACAACCAACGGCCTCCAAGACGGAAGCTCGGGTTATGGCGCAACAGGAGAAGGCACTCACTTCAACTTCGACAAAGACGTCACCATCACCTTTCTTGATTGGGTCGAATTCAGTACGACTCCCGACTCGGATAGCGTCGAATTATTAAACGACAATCTCAGTTTAGGCAGCTACACTAAAAATACGGTCAGCGGCGGGATTAATTTCACAGATACGAACCCATCCACCATGAGCATCAGCGTCACAGCTGGCGATGATTTTACCATAAAACACAGCGCGGGTACTTTCTACCTTGGCCAGATTGGCTTCACCGTCGTTCCCGAGCCCAACATCTACGCCGCACTCGCGGGCCTCTGCAGCCTTGCATACGTGATGCTCCGCCGCCGAAAGCAGCGATAATAGCTCCACCCTGCCCATGAAAAAGGCCGTCGGACTTTTCCGACGGCCTTTTGTGTCAGCATGAAAACTTCGCCAGCTACTTCGCTTCGACGACAACCTTGATGCCTTCTTGGCGAAGGTTCACCTGAAAGGCTTCGTCGATCTGATCGAGCGGGAACTTGTGCGTGATCAGCGATGAGACCGGCAGCCCGATACGTTCGGCACGCTGCAGGAAGTGATACGCACTTGGATATTCGAAACTGTTATACACCCAACTACCAACCAGCGAAATCTCCTTGGCACAAATATCACGGTGCGGATTGATCGCACATTCGCCACCATCGACAAAGTGACCGACCTCACAGATGCCGCCACCACGACGAATCAACTTATACAGGTTGGCATGCGCCACCGGGACGCCGGTCACCTGGAAGCCCCAGTGCGCTCCAAGTCCTTTTGTTAACCCCATCACTTTCTCAGCGATCTCGTCGATGCCAGAGTATTCTTTATAGTTGATAAGCTCATCGGCACCGAGCCGGCGTGCAGTCTCCAGACGGCTCGGGTTGCCATCGAGTGCGATAATATTATTCACACCTGCAGTGCGCAGTACGGCGATCATCAGCAAGCCGATCGGGCCACAACCTTGAACTACGACGCGTGAGCGGAAGTTCAAACGATTGTTACCACAGCTGCGTGCACGCTCAAGTGCGTGGCAAACCACAGCAGCCGGCTCAATCAAGCAGCGCAACTCGACGCTCATGTCATTGACGACAAAGACCGATGAACCTGGGCGGATAATCATGTATTCCGCGAAATAACCATTGAGGTGATTGTTCGGCTCATCAGGCAGCAAGCCATAGACCTTAAGATCATCGCTCAAGTTGGACTTGGCAGGATTATACTTTGCGACCAAGCAATTCGGAGACGTCTCCAATAGGCTAGTTACGATTTTGTCGCCAATCTGAATTGCCTTACCGACGCTATCCATCTTGATATTTTCGCCGACTTGCACCACTTCGCCAGTGCCTTCGTGGCCGAGCACATTGGGGGTCAGGCCGAATGGGTCAGACTTATAGCAATGCACGTCGGTGCCGCAAACGCCGCAAGCTTCGACTTTGACGAGGATCTCGTCGGGGCCGATCTCACGGATCGGAAATTCACGAATCTCGAGCTTACGTGGCTCGACCAATACGGCGGCCCGTGCGGTCTTGCCAACCGCAGGTATTTCGGTCGGTTGAGCGGCCGGTTGAGAATTGGCAGCCGTTGCACTGGCGATCACGTCGCTGACAATACGGCTGATAGTTTCTTCACTGATATTCATATAAATTTATGCTCTCTAATTCTGGACTATTGGCAGGAAGGACTTGGTGCGTCAGAGGCAGAAACAAAATCAGGCGCCCGATTAAAGACGCCTGATGATTCAAAATGCATGTGCTCGATTAGATGCTCAAGCCAAGTTGAGCGAAGGCAACTTTACGCTCTTCGAGCAGCTCATCATTCGATGCGGCGATCTTCTCCTTGGCGTAATCAGTCAGGCTGATGCCTTCGACGACGCGCCATTTGCCCACTGCATCGACCTTGATTGGTAGCGATGTGATGATACCAGCGGGTGTGCCGTATTCTCCGCTGGAGATGACGCAAACACTATGGAAGTCACCACGTGTCGGAGTGCTCAAGTCACGAACCGTATCCACCACCGCATTGGCAGCTGAGGCAGCAGAGGACGCGCCACGTGCGGCAATGATGGCCGCGCCGCGTGTGCCTACGTCCGGCACAAAAGTATCCTTAAGCCATGCTTCGTCGTTAATGGCATCGGTTGCTTTTTGACGCCCGATCTTCGTGTTGTAGAAATCAGGAAACATCGTTGGGCTGTGGTTCCCCCAGATGCACAGTTCGGACACTTCGTCTACCGGCACACCCGCCTTTTGAGCGAGCTGAGTCTTGGCACGATTCTCGTCGAGGCGAGTCATGGCGAAGAATTGCTCATTCGGGATGTTTGGTGCGCTCTTCATCGCGATGAGGCAGTTGGTGTTGCATGGGTTACCGACTACGACGACGCGCACACTTGGCTTTGCATTGTCGTTGATCGCTTGGCCTTGACCAACAAACACCTTGCCGTTGATGCCGAGCAAGTCAGCACGCTCCATACCTTTCTTACGAGGCACAGAACCAACGAGCAGTGCCCAATCAACGTCCTTGAACCCAACACTCAAATCTGAAGTCTGAACGATTTCAGTGAGGAGCGGAAAAGCACAGTCATCAAGCTCCATAGCCACACCCTTGAGGGCGGCCATACCGGGCTCGATTTCGATCAGGTTCAGAGCGACCGGCTGATCGGGGCCAAACATGGCACCGGAAGCGATACGGAAAAGAAGTGCGTAACCAATGTTACCAGCAGCACCTGTGACTGCGACGCGGATAGGATTTTTCTTCATAATGTTTTTTTTGATCTGTATATTTTAATAAGCGGCAATGACAGAGCATTGCCCTCCAGCTATTTCATCTTGTCCAAGATCATATCAGTGATCTTCTGGACTAGTGCCTCATCGACATCACCATTACCACCAGCGGGCACTTCACATGCACAGGCTGTAGGCTGTGGTGCGGTGTGAACGGTCACTTCGCCTGCGTCGCAGAGTTCGCACTCCTTGAGTTCGTCCAAGCGGTAATCAGGCATACCGAGCTTCTTACGAATTTCGATCAGTTCCTTGAGCTTGTCCGGGCCGTATTGCTTTGGACCACCGATTTGCATGGTGATCGTAACAGTGTGGCAGAACGCATCGGTGTTTTCCATCTTCCAGTAAGCGTCTTCGACGTCTTTACCCCAGCAGATCACACCGTGATTTTGCATCAGGATGGATTGGTGCTTCTTAGCAAGCTTCGCAACTTCACTCGCGTTCTCTGGCGAACCTGGAGTCTGGTAAGAGGCGAAACCGATTTCACCGAGGAATACTTCTGGCTCAGGGATGAGGCAAGAAGGAGGAGTGACACCTGCCACGGCGAAGGCTGTTGCGTAAATGGGGTGAGCATGCACACAAGACTTCGCATTTGGCTCATTCTTCATGATCGCCAAGTGAGTGTTCACTTCAGAAGTGCGAGGACGTGTACCTGCGACTTGGTTACCATCGAGATCTACCATGCAGATATCGTCAGGAGTCATAAAGCCCTTGGAAATGAGTGTCGGAGTGCAAAGCACGAGGTTGTCACCAACGCGGACAGTAATGTTACCACCGTTGCCATCAACATAACCTTTGTTCCAGATACGCTCTCCGATTCCACAGATGCGCTCTTTGAGTGCCTGAACCTCAGGGGAGTAGAAAAATGTTTCGAGCTCTGCAGCTGTCTTTGGGTCGCTTCCTGGCTTCCAATCAAATACTGCGTTTGGCAATACTGGGCTGTGGATACGTGGGCTACTACCAGTCGCGGCAGGAGCTGCGGCTGCAACTGGTGCGGACTTCTTGTGCTTACGGATGATGTCGCGCGCCATGGGCGTGAGCTTTGCATTTGCAGGAACGGTCGACAGGCACTGGCCTTGAGCGATCATTGCTTCGAGATCTTTCGCTGTGTATAGTTTGCTCATAATATTTTGTATTTAGTTTAAAAAAAAAGGTGGGAAACAGAACTCAGAACTTATGATTCTGTCGGTGGTGTAAAATTGTAGGAATCAAGCAGTGCGACGGTGATTGCATCCAAAGGAATCGGTCGATCAAACGGCTGCATCGCTTCGGCGCCTTCGACGTAAAGGACCGCATCCCCGACTCCGGCGCCGAGATCGTCATAAGCCACGAGTGACCATGCGCTGGAAACATCACTGGCATTCTTCCCCGTCAACTCATCGGCTCCCATGGGAGCAATGACGACCCAACGTCCACCCCGAAAACCGGGATCGCGAACGCCAAGGGTGACAGTGCCAATGACTTTTCCAGGTTTCATAACTTAATCAACGATCCCCATGATCTGGTTACGAATCGGCGAGTGATCATCGTGCACAGTGCCTTGAGTCCAAGAACCGTCCGTCGTAATGAAAACGCGTGCATGGATGCCTGCGCCCATCGGATCGACAGCCGCAAACGGCGCCCCTGCGCTCGCGCCAGTCTCATCGATCGGTGTGCAGAACACAATGGTCTGACCGATGAGGCTGGGATGGCCGATGCTTGTTACAGCATGGCCGTCTACACGTGCGAGGATCATAGTTTAGAACTACTTTACGATGTTCAGGTTATTGACCAATGTGCAGCGACGGTAACGTGTAAAGGTGCGTGGCGTTGTGATGCCCTCACCTGTCGTTGTTGCGATTGAGAAGCTGATAAAGCCTTCGCCGCCCAGACCGAGTCCGGCCAAACAAGGACCATTCTTGACGAAAATCGTGGTATCCATGGCCTGTCCCATTTCAGTCATACGAGCGACATTCATGGTGTGAATCATGGCGGAGTGCTTGTCGCCATGCTCAGATTGCTTAGCGATGCTGAGACCTTGGCTGAAGTCATTGGCACGAACGATTGGCAGCAACGGCATCATTTGCTCTTCTTGAACAAAAGGATCGTTGGCATCCGTCTCAGCGATGAGCATTTCAACCTTAGTGTCGATATCCAGACCAGCGATCTTAGCGAGTGCATCGGGATTTGCGCCGACCCACTTACGGTTAAGAACTGGAGTGCCACAGCCTACGCCGTTCTTATAATCAAAAACTTCGTTCTTAATGGCTTCGAGCTGTTGTGCATTGAGGAGCACCGCACCTTGGCGCTGCATTGCTGCAAGCGTCTTTTGATACGAGTCACCGACTGCGATGATTTGCTTCTCACCGATGCAGAGCAAGTTGTTATCGAAACCACCACCTGCGATGATATCGCGAGCGACACGGTCGAAATCGAGTTCATTGCAATCGTCAACAAGAACCGGAGGATTACCAGGGCCTGCGCAGATTGCGCGTTTGCCAGTCTTCATCGCAGCGTCCACTACACCAGGACCACCAGTGATGCAGAGCATGTTGACGTCGTCATGTGTGCAGAGTGCGTTGAAGGAGTCGATCGAAGGCTTCTCAATCGTACAGAGCAGATTCGAGATACCAGTTTCGGCTTTGATCGCTTCGTTGAACTCGTCGATTGCGAGTGCAGCAACTGCGGCACCACCTGGATGCGGATTAAATACGATCGAATTACCAGCAGCGACCATGTTGACGATGTTACCAGCGATAGTCGGCACAGAGTGCGTCAGTGGAGTAACACCTACGATGACGCCCCAAGGAGCGGCTTCGTCCATTGTGATACCGAAATCACCACTCATGCCTTGTGGCGTGAGGTATTCCGGCCCGAGCACATTTTGAACGCCCTGAAGCTTCGCAGGCTTGTGTGCGAGGCGACCGATCTTGGTTTCGTTAAACTCGATTTGGCCCCAACGCTCAGCGTTGTCGACACACATCTTTTTAACGAGATCGACGATATGTTTGCGGGCGGCCCAGCCTTTTTTCTGGAGCTGCTCAAAACCACTACGTGCTGCTGCCACTGCTTGATCGGGGTCGTCAAAGACACCGTGCTTGCCGGGGCGAGCCTGGATAGTCGGCATCGATAGGCCACCATTGGATTGCATCTGCGCGAGCACTTCACTCACGACATTACGAATCGCTGCTTCATTCAATTGACTCATGTATAAATCCTTCTTCTTTCAGGTTTAACTGTTCTTCGCCTCGTAGGTCTTCTGGCCTAGGATGCTGACGGTATCGACGAGGCCGACGACTGCGGCATCTACGGGCAACGCCTTCAGACCATCGGCTTGACGTGCAGAACTACCTTGGGCAAACATCACGAGTTCGCCCTCTCCGGCTCCCAGCGTATCAATCGCGACAATCGTATTGGTGCCGGGCTTGAATTTGCTGGGATCTTCCGGATCGACTAACATCGGACGCACCATGAGGAGTTTACGCCCCCGCATGCTTTCGTCCTTTTTCGTCGAAACGACGGACCCTATGACTGTTCCCAGATACATCGAATTTACTTAGTTGCGCGTTTCGCAGCAGATTTAAGAGCAGGAACGATTGTTGCTACGTCTTCATTTGGACGAGCGATCGTGTGAGCGCTGACAACTTCGCCATAACGGCCAGCTGTTTCCGCACCAGTTTCGATTGCAGCATTAACTGCAGCGACATCACCTGTGATGATGACACTGACAAGAGCACTGCCGACACCCTTCATAGGGCCGGTAAGTTCGACGTTTGCTGATTTGAGCATTGCGTCTGTGCCTTGGACAAGAGCGACGAGGCCCTTAGTTTCGAGAATTCCGATTGCTTGTTTTGCCATGATATTATGTGGGTTGATTTGAATTAATTGTTACTTATTGGAAATGTGTTAGCCTGCATTGATATTGCGATAGACTTCGCGAGCAATGACGAGCTCTTCGTTGGCCGGAATGACGACCACTTTGATCGTGGAATCATCGGCACTGATAACGCCTTCGGCTCCGCGAATAATTTTCGCATTGCGCTCAGGATCAATCTTCACGCCGAGACCTTCGAGGCCGGCGCAGACTGCAGCACGTAGTGCGGGATCGTTCTCGCCCATACCTGCGGTGAATGAGATCACTTCGGCACCGCCCATCTTGAAGAAGAAAGAGCCGGCCCAGTGACGGATACTGTCGATGAGCACATCCATCGCGAGTTTGGCATCGGCATTACCCGCAGCTGCGGCTTCGTCGATATCGCGTGCATCGTTACTCACTTTTGAGAGGCCGAGTAGACCACTCTCTTTGTTGAGCTGACGTTCAGCTTCCTCAACGGAAAGGCCGAGCATCTTACTCACATAAGGAATTGCCATGGAGTCGAGATCACCAACGCGGTTGTTTTGCGGCAGACCACTTTGTGGGCTGAAGCCCATGCTCGAACCGATCGCAACACCATTGTTGATACCGACGACCGAACTACTACCACCAAGGTGGCAAGAGATCACACGCACAGGATCGCCCGTGTATTCGCCCGGACCATCGACGTAGAGACGACGCGCACGCTCGGCGACGACATCATTGCCCACCAGCTCGGCAGAGCGCTCGGCGATGAATTTGTGACTCGCACCGTGGAAACCGTAGCGACGAATGCCCAAGTCACGCCAAGCCTGCGGAATGGCGTAAGTCGTGGATGCATCGCTGGCCCACTGGAAGAACGCAGTCTCAAAGAGAGCGACACGTTTTACAGCAGGCAGTTTTTCGGCAAAGCAGCGAATCCCTTCGGCGTAGGCTGGATTGTGCGCGGGAGCGACCTCCTTGAAGCCCTCCAGAGCTTCAAGGACGCGCTCATCCGCAGTCACACAACCACTGAGATCTTTACCGAGGACGGTTTTAAAACCGACCGCGTCCAGATCTTCACCGGATTGAAGATGCCCTTCGCCAACCAAGGATTCGAGCATTTGCTCAATACATGGTGTGTATTCAGTGACGCGCTCAAAGCCTCCATCAGCCAACAGAGTGGCGACAGTATCGCTCATCTCAAAAAGACGATACTTGAAGGAGGTGGAACCGAGGTTGGCGATAAGGATCTTCATTAGATTTTCGTGAGACAGGCATCCCTGCCTGTGTAATGACGTTTAAGTTGAACAGGCAGGAATGCCTGTATCACACATGTGTTTTATCCGATCCAGCTACCGAGCTTCGAGAGGTCGTCGTGTGGACGAGGGATGACCTGAACGGCAACCACTTCGCCCATAGCGCCTGCGGCGTCGGCACCTGCTTCAACTGCAGCCTTAACCGCAGCGACATCGCCAGTGAAGAAAGCAGTCACGAGACCACTTCCGATTTTTTCCCAGCCAGTCAATGTAACGTCAGCTGATTTGAGAGCGGCATCGGATGCTTCCATGAGGCATACGAACCCCTTACACTCGATCATTCCAATTGCTTGTTTAGCCATAATATTTATCTCCCTTTAGGGTTATGCTTGAAAGTATTTAAGCAGGTCCTCGTGAGGACGTGCGATGACGTGCGATGCAACCAATTCGCCTGCGCGATTTGCTGCTTCAGCACCAGCTTCGACGGCTGCTTTAACGCTGCCGACATCACCTTTGACAAGAACGGTCAAAAAGCCGCCGCCAATGGAGATTTGTTTTACAAGGCTAACCGAAGCCGCCTTAGCCATTGCGTCACTAGCTTCAATAGAGCCAGTGAGGCCTTTTGTTTCTACCAATCCGATGGATTCACTCATGATATATT
>ERZ1046740.2153-NODE-2153-length-12965-cov-5.164679_pt1 | contig 12965 bp, 12 predicted proteins | sample MGYA00383093_ERZ1046740 | MGnify/ENA primary metagenome ERZ1046740 (study PRJEB29581, sample SAMEA5548363) | metagenome | biome: marine; feature: coastal; material: water | depth 25 m | study: Short-term variability in the microbial, nano- and picoplankton...
GTTCCCGGGGATCGTGATGTACCTCGACTGCAGTAATTGCTAATTTGCCGATGCTAAAACTGTCTTCGCAATTAAAGCGGTACTGCTCGAAGCAATCATCGCAGCGGCCCGTGCCGGCCGTGCCGTGGGTGAGGTAAACGGGTATTTGATACTTGCGGGACAGGACTGCCACGCCGCTGCAATGGTCGGTGTGCTCGTGGGTGACCAGCAGGGCATCCAGTTGTTGCGGGTGTACACCCAGGCTGTCCATGCGGCGGGTAGTTTCGCGCATGGAGAACCCACAATCGATCATCACCATTGTGTCGCCAGCCCGGACCAGCGTGGCGTTGCCCTTGCTACCGGAGCCAAGGGAGGCGAATTGCATTAGTGCCTGTTCACGCTAATTGATATTGCCCTTGATCAGGGACAGCAAAGCCTGCTCTTCACGCTTGTCGAAGGTCAGCTGGGGGTCTTGCGGCCGCATTCTTATGCTGACCGATTGTTCAGAAAGCTTATCGACACTGATCACAAAGATATCGCCAACATGGGGTTGCTCTTCTTCACTATCCCACAGCCAGTCAAACCAGCCACCTTCCTCTTCGGAGCCAAGGCCCATGAAAACCGCATAATAGATTCCAGTACTGCGATTCCGGTCAGTAACTTCAAAACTCGAAGCGGGCAGCGCTCGGCCCAGAGAGGCCCAGGCACGATCATAGGGAAGATCCAGGTCGATATAGGTATAACCAGCAGGTGATTCCTGCATGGATATCTTACCGGAGGCGCTGATTGCCTGGTCCGCAATCATGGATACCGGCGCAGCACCTGAGCTGTCTGCAATGTATTGGGAAAGTGCCTTGAGCATCTCTGCTTCCTGCTCCAGGCTGTCGGACTTGCTGGGCCAGGTGCGAATATCACCCGCCTGGTTCATCTGCAGAACATGCAACTCGCTGGTACCACGCTGTACGCCCTGATCTATCCGCACCTGGAACCGGCTGGACATGGACCTTCCTTCTAGCTCCAACCAGCCCGTTTCCATTACTCCGGAGCGGGCATCCGCCCGAACCACGCCAATGCCTGCCGCGCCAAACACCCCTCTCACCTGGGCCCGTACCTGACCAGGTGCCTCAGCCACCACAGCCCAACTATCATCGCCCAGCTTCTGGATCCGTACCAGCTGATCTCCTGCACCAGCTACCAGCGGAGAGGGCCTGGGGACTTCAAAATCACCCTCCAGTACCAGCTCTTCCTGGATGGGCGGAATGGGATAGATTTCCTGCAGGGCACCGTCATTCTTACCCTCGGGGACTCTAATTGCCGCCGTCTCCGGCGCTTTCTTATAGTCTTCTGAGGTATCTCGGAAGACACCATCTGTTCCGAACAGATAACCGCAACCGCTGCTAGCCAACAGGCCAGCAAACAGCGCTGCACTTCCCAGGTATTTGGATAATATTTTCATCAGACTCCTGCTGCCTCCATGGCGGACAATACCTTGCCATGAAACTGTTCGTCCAGAACCGTCATCGGCAGGCGTATACCTTCCGGTATCAGGCCACGCTGGGCCATGGCCCACTTAACGGGTATGGGGTTTGCCTCGAGAAACAAAGCGCTATTAAGGCCGGACAGGCGATTGTTAATGGCGCTGGCGCCCTCTCTGTCACCAGCCAGGGCCAGTTTGCACATCTGGGCCATATCAACGGGTGCAATATTGGCGGTAACGGAAATGTTGCCATGCCCCCCTGCCAGCATCAGCTCCATTGCCGTGGGGTCATCCCCTGAATAAATAGCCATTTTCTGCCCGCAACGTGCAATCAAATCACGATTGCGTTCAGGGTCTCCGGTAGCATCCTTGATACCGACAATATTGGCAACATCAGCGAGTTTCTCCACCGTTTCATTGAGCATGTCCACAGCCGTGCGCCCTGGCACGTTGTATAAAATCTGGGGAATATCCACTGCCTTTGCCAGTGCCATGTAATGCTCGAACAGGCCCCGCTGGGTAGGACGATTATAATAAGGCGTCACCAGCAGACAGGCATCCGCGCCAGCACCCTCGGCGGCGCGGGTTAACTCGATAGCCTCCCGGGTAGAGTTTGCGCCCGTACCGGCCACAATAGGAACTCGATTGGCGACATACTCAACACAGTGTTTAATCACCTCACAGTGCTCCGGAACACTGAGAGTCGCGCTCTCCCCAGTGGTGCCAACGGCGCAAATAGCGCTGGTGCCTGCCTCTATATGCAGGTCCAGGAGTCGCTCCAGGGCCACCCAGTCGATGCTGCCATCAGCATTCATTGGGGTTACCAGGGCGACGATACTGCCGGTAATCATCTGTTGTCTCCGAGTTACGCTCTGGCGCAGGCTTACGACAGCTGCGCCGGGAAAAGAACGCCATTATCCATGAAGGGGACAGGATGACAACCAGTGAGCTAAAATGCCCTGCAACAATAGCACCAACATAGGACGCGATAATGCTCACAAGAAGATCTCTTTCCCTGCTGCTGGCGCTGCTTGTCAGTGCCCTGCCGTTCTCCGTATCCGGGCAAGAGGATGACCTGAGTATCAGCGAGCTGTCCTTTGTGGACAGGCAATACATGGCCAGCCAACGCGGCCTGCTGGAGGATCTGGCCAGTGGCAAGTACGGCCACGGCTTTAACGGAAATAAAGCCAACGACCTGAGCTTATTACAACGACTGCTGGATGACCGTGTGGTAAAAGATAGCCAGACCCAGGAACTACAGGCCATGGGCATTATCATGGGTGATCTGCTGGCAGATGAGCTGACTATGGACTGGGTGGTCTACAAAGATAAAGTGGGCCGCAGCCGGGCCCTGCGCTACAAAAACACCGAGAGCTATCTCTTTCCCGTCACCATGATTTCCCGCCGTCGGGAAGCAGGCAATCACGACCCGGTTGAAAAAATTTATCGCAAGGCCGTGGATGACATTACCCCTTTACTGCCTGAACGGCCCTTCCAGTAGGCCTTTCAGTCCTAACAGCCAGCCATTACACTAGCCCATCCTCCTAACGACTCTGAGACCGCATGAGCGACCCCACCCCCGGCTTTCAGCTCAGAACCAGTGGCACAGATGCAGCCACTCTGAAACTGACTGGCGACTGGATTCAGGGCATGCCCCACGGTGATTTCCAATCCCTGCAATCGGAGCTCGCCACCAGTGGTTGCCGCAGGCTGGAGATCGATGGCACTGAGCTGGGGGAATGGGATTCAATTCTCATGGCCTTTCTGCTGCAGTGCTACAACTACTGTCGACAGGAAACCATTCTGCTCAGCACTCACCAACTACCCTCGGGCGCCGAAAAACTCCTGCAGGTAGCCACAGCGGTTCCCATCCATAAACCGCCCGAGGAGCGTCCCAGGTCATGGCTTGACGCCCTCAATCCAGGTCAGCTATTGCACATTATTTTTTCAGAGGCCAGGGAATCCCTGGCATTTATCGGCGAAGTGTCGGTTGCCCTGTTGCGCCTGGCACTAGGCAAAGCCAATACCCGCCTTACTGATTTCAAAAACTTCTGCTACCAGGCAGGGCCCGATGCCTTTGCTATCATCAGTCTCACCAGCATCCTGGTTGGCATGATCCTGGCCTACCTGGGCGCCGTGCAGCTACAGCAGTTCGGGGCGGAAATCTATGTCGCTGACCTGGTGGTAATCGGCATGTTGCGTGAAATGGGCGTGTTGATGACAGCCATCGTAATGGCCGGACGCACAGGCGCCGCCTATGCCGCCCAACTGGGCACCATGCAGACCAACGAAGAGATTGATGCTATTACTACCATGGGCATCTCGCCAATAGAGTTTCTGGTTTTACCAAGAATGCTGGCGTTGATTGTCATCATGCCCCTGCTCACCATTTATGCTGACCTGCTGGGAATGGTGGGCGGCGGCATTGTTGCCGGAGGCATGGGAATCACCCCGCTGCAGTACATCGGTGAAGGCAAAACCGCCATGTCCTTCACCCATGTGGCAGTAGGACTCATCAAAAGTGTGGTATTTGCCATTCTGATTGCCGTTGCCGGGTGCCGCTCGGGTATTAACTCCGGGCGCAGTTCTGCCGCCGTGGGCCAGGCGGCCACTGAAGCGGTGGTTACCGCCATTGTTTACCTGATCGTGGCCGACGCGGCGATCAATATCATTTTCCAGCAATTGAATATCTGATGAACAGCGCTGCCCCAGCCCATATTGAGATCCGCGACCTGACCATGGCGTATGGCTCCCGGGTGATTCAGCAGGACCTGAGCTTTGATATCCAGCGCGGAGATATCTTCGTCATCATGGGCGGCAGCGGTTGTGGCAAAAGTACCCTGCTCAAGCATTTGCTGGGATTGATAGAGCCCTCTGTGGGCGACATTCTCTATAGCGGTACAAGTTTCACCCATGCTCAAAGCACTCAACGCGACGCCATGCGCCAAACCTGGGGCATTACCTACCAGTCCGGCGGGCTGTTCAGTGCTATGAGCCTGTCACAGAACGTGTCCCTACCACTGCAGCTTTACACCAACCACACTCCTGCAGAAGTCGCCGACATCGTCGCCTATAAGCTGGCATTGGTGGGCCTGGCGGGTTACCAGGAATACTACCCGTCAGAAATCAGTGGCGGTATGCGCAAACGCGCAGCACTTGCCAGGGCCATTGCGCTGGACCCGGAGATTCTTTTTTTCGACGAACCTTCCGCCGGGCTGGACCCCATCAGCTCGCGACTGCTGGACGACCTGATAGCACAACTGCAGGAGTCACTGGGCGCAACAGTGGTAATGGTGACACATGAACTGCCCAGTATCTTTGCCATCGCCAACAACTCTGTTTACCTGGACGCAAAAACACAGACCATGATTGCCACCGGGGATCCAAAAGAACTTCGGGATCACAACGACCAGCCCGTTGTGAGACAATTCCTGAATCGGGGCAGCAGTACCGCCTCCAAGGAGCAAGTATGAGCGAAAAACCACAGGCGGTGGCCATAGGCGCCTTTGTTATAGGTGCATTTATTATCGCCGTTACTGCCGTTATTTTCCTGGTCGGAACCGGGCTCGGTGGCGCACGCAACACAGTAGTGATGGTATTTGAGGGCTCAGTAAAAGGGCTCACTGTAGGCGCACCGGTGGCCCTGCGCGGCGTAGAGATCGGGCAGGTTACCGATATCGAGTTGATACTGGACTCCGAGACCGTGGAGCTGATCATGCTGGTAGAAGCCGAAATACGTGGCGAAAATATCCGCCAGCGAGGAGCCTCCACCGGCAATCTAACCGAGGAGTTGATTGCCAGGGGTCTCAGGGCACAATTGAATACCCAAAGCCTGCTGACAGGGCTGCTCTATATTCAACTTGATTTTCACCGGGACAGCGAAATCAGGCTGGCTAACATCGAATCACCCTACCTGCAGATACCCACCGTACCCACGGAACTGGAGCGCCTGACCCGTGAAATTGAATCCATAGATTTCGCAAAACTGGCCAACGACCTGGGGAAAACAGCCGAAGGCATGGCAAGCTTCGTCAACAATCAGGGCTTCCAGGAGTTACCACAGGACCTGAAGGCCACACTGGCCTCCGTCACCGAACTCAGTGATCAACTACAGACCCAGCTAAAGAGTACCGGACCAAAACTGGACCGCGCCCTGGACAGCACTGCGGCTACAGTTGACACCGCCAAAATAGAACTGTCCAAGCTGGCAGGACTCATTGAAGGCAATATGCAGGCACTGGAGCAAGCCATTAAAGCCTTCGATAGTGGCATGCAGGAGATAGAGGGGCTAGTGGAACATGACTCAGCCACGATCTACCAGCTCAACAAGGCGCTGAAGGAACTGGCTCTGGCCGGTCGAGCCCTGCAGCTGTTAGCTAAATCACTCGAGGAACAGCCCGAGGCCCTGATCCGGGGCCGTAAAGGGGAGGCCCAATGATCAGACTACTTTCTATCGGCGTCATTTTTACCGCCCTGCTGGCGGGCTGCGGCAGCACCCCCAGTAGCAACCACTACGTAATCAGTGCGCAAACACCGGAGCCACCCCTGGCACAATCACCCGCCCTGGGCATAGGGCCCATACAGGTACCAGAGTACCTCAACCGCAACAGCATGGTATTTCAGGGGGAAGGCAATCAACTGCGGATTGTCGCCACCGAGCGCTGGGCTGAACCACTGGAAGACGGCATTACCCGGGCCCTGGGCATGAACCTGGCGAGCCTGCTGAAAACAGAAAATGTGCGCTCGTACCCCTGGCATCCCGCGAGGGCGCCGGATTACGGGGTCAAGTTACGGGTATTGGCGCTGGACGCCAACTCGAATACTGCGACCCTGGTAGCGGAGTGGCTGGTTTTCAATGAAAACAGCGAGGCGCAGATCAGTCGACGAATCAGCAAACTGCAACGACCCCTGGGCGGCGGGCAAACACAGGCGGCTCAGGCCGCCAGCGCCTACAGCGCATTGTTACAAGAACTCAGCGAACTTATCGCCCAGGTAATATCCGGCGATATCGCCGGATCAGCTAATCCGCAGTAGATCAGAAGGCGTCGTTGCGCAGCATAGCGTCCGAACCGCCATCGACAAAGAACACCGAGCCGCAGACAAAATCTGCCTCTGGTGACAACATAAAACGCATCACATTCGCGATCTGGTCCGGCTGGGCAGTGCCGCCCCAGGGAACCATGTCCTGGAACTGCTTGATGGCCGCACCCATCTCCTCGTCTGCCAGTACCCGGTCACTGAGCGGGGTATTGGTAATACCTGGAGCTACTGCGTTAATCCGCACACCGCCCTGGGCATAATCCACAACATTGCGCCGCATCCACAGCGTAATGGCGCGCTTGGAGCCAGCATAGGCGGTATGCCCATCGCGGCTTTCAATCTCAGCACAGGCGGCGGCCTCATCCCCGGCCAGGCACTTCTGCACAAACGGATCTTCGTTCTGGATCATGGGCGCTGAGTTGGAAGCCACAATCAACACCGTACCTCGCTTCTTCGCCACCAGGTCACGAACACCCTCTACCGTATCTACCACCGCGAAATAGTTAACCTGGGCAATCAGCGACAGGGGCCTGGCCACCGGGGGAAGCCCGGCGCAGGGGATGAAACCATCCAACCCGTCTGGCGCCCGCTCACGGATACCATCTACCGCCGCCTGGCGGCCCTCTTTGGTAGAAAGATCGGCGATAACATCACCCTCTTTGATATCCACTGAAATCACCGCGTGGCCCTGCTCCAGCAGCTGGCGCTTGAGTTCCGCACCAATGCCTGTGGCGCCACCTGTCATCGCATATATTCCCATTTTTCGAACCTCTCTGACTCGTGTTGTCGTATCCAGATTTGCGGGTATTTTCCTCCAGGAACGCGCTACATGATATGAGCTGGGCGGCCAAATTCTCTGCTCAGCGCGTATTTGGGCCCCAAGGTCAACAAACTGAACCGGGATTTATACCAAAACTATTCACTAGCTATAACTAACAATGTATATAAATTGACCATCATCTCAGTTAGAATCGAAACCAGGAATCGCTACTGAACCCGGAAACTTATAAAAACTCAGGGCGATGCAGAAGAGCCCGTGTATGCAACCCATGAACGGCAACGGGCCGGATAATGACTTATTAATCGATTACACCTTCACTCAGGGGTACGAAAATGACCTACAACTCAAATAACCGCAAACCCATTACCGCATTCTCTCGCAATCTGTTAACCGGCGCTGTAACCGCTGCCCTTATGGGGTCAGCCATCAGTTACGCGCAGGAAGAGGAGAAACGTGGGGGCTACAGCCTGCAGCTTGAAGAGGTGGTTGTTACCGCCCAGAAGCGGGAACAAGACTTCATGGACGTTCCCGTAAGTGTGAATGCCTTCACCGCACAGGACATGATCAATACCGGCGCCGCAAGCATTCAGGATATTGACGCGTTTATGCCAGGAGTTGAGATCAGCGACACCGATAGCGGCACAACCCAAAATGGCATTACCGTCAGGGGTGTAAACAGCCCGGGTATTGGCTCAGGGCAGGATTCTTCGGTTGCTACATTCTATGACGGCGCTTATATGCCCCGAGCAGTGACATCAATTCCCTTCACCGATATTGCCCGCACCGAGGTTCTTAAAGGGCCGCAGGGTACACTGTTTGGCCGCAACGCTACTGCCGGCGTGGTCAATATTGTTCCCAATAAGCCACATCAGGAATTCGAGGGCTTTGTAAAAACCCGCCTGGGTAGCGATAGCCTGGTCCGGGTTGAAGGAATGATCAACGTACCGGTATCTGACACCGTTGCCTTGCGCGGAAACATTTTCTCCCTGCAAAAAGATGGCGAGACCAGCAGTGTCGCCGGTGGCGATGACTTTCGCGACCAGGGTTTCATGGCAGCTCGTGGCGTTATGTTGTGGGACGTGAGTGAAGATACCGAGCTTCGTATTGCGCTGGACTACGAAGACCGGGACGAAATGCCAAGAGCGGCCATCGGTGTCGGTGACTATGCCTACCAGAGCAGCGACGACCCTTTCCGTGGCAAGGATTTACACGACGTTACTGGAAGAGGTAACCCCTACGGCAAGAGCCGGGAAGAGGAAAAACGCGAGCAGTACGGCATCTCGGCACAGATAGACCACACAATCAACGATGAGCTGTCCCTGTTCGGAATCGTCAGCTATCGTGATTGGGAAACTACCAACTTACAGGAAGAAGATGGCACCGCAGACATACGCCGTTATGTAGATTCCAATAACATTGAAGAGTCAGACATTTTCTACACTGAATTCCGTCTCAATTACATCGATGACAAAATCGACTTGATCCTGGGTGCGAACTACAGTGAGGAGGAAGTCTTTCAAAGAACCGACGTGGGCATAATGGTTGACTCCTACATGCAGTTTCTAAGCTTGCAACTGCTTCCTGAATTCGGCATGGAGGTGGATTTCGATAGTCACGTATGGGACATTTTCCCGGATTCTCCCGACGCATTTTACAAAGTTCTTTCGGGTTTGGCCGAAACTGGCGTTTTGCCCCCGCGCTTTACCGAGACCTATTACACCGAGACCATGGACAATACTGGTGATTTCGTCAACTGGGGCATCTTTGCCGATGCCACCTACCAGTTAACAGATACCGTGCGCGTGGCGGGTGGCCTGCGCTACAGCTATGACGAAAAAGAGTACACATGGCAAACACACCCCTATGGCATTGACTGGTCAGTGCCGCTTACTCGAATTGTTTATAACCCAGCCGAGACCGGCACTGACCCGGAAGAATGGTTCAACGAATTCAGCGACAAAGATGACTGGGACAAAATTACCGGGCGGCTCGTTGTGGACTGGTCATTCTCCGACACGGCAATGGCCTATTTTACCGCCGGGACCGGTTATAAATCGGGTGGATTTAACGGACAGACATTCTCGGGATGGGTGGCAGGTTCGTTTGACCCGGAAGACATGACCAGTTACGAGATTGGCGTCAAAGGCGATTTTTTCGACGATCGCTTCCGCGCTGAAGTTGGCATTTTTTACTATGAACTGGATGGCAGGCAACGAGGTGTTGACACCAAAGACGGTCCAGATGATCCCGTTGCCACACCGTCTATCGTTAGCTCAGACGACGAAGGAGAAGGTATCGAAATCATTCTGACCTGGCAGGTCATAGACACAGTTCGTCTCACCGGTCTGACCACCTACCGCGAGGTCGATTCAATTTCAGATGAATATTACAACTCACAGGGTAAGCTAACTGGCGGTGAGAGCAATACCAGCAGAACCAATAACACTTACACGCTGAAGCTGGACTGGGCGCCTGAAATATCTGTGGGCTACCTGCTGTTTCATATGAACTACGAGTTTGCCGAAGATACTGGCAAGTTTGACCCTGATACCGCTGTATTTGTTAATGGTCCCTGGTATTTCCAGGACAAAAAACGTCTGAACGCGCGTGTTGCCTGGTCTAACGAAGCGGATAATATTGAGGTGGCACTGTGGGGCAATAACCTGCTGGACGAGGAATACGCCGGAAACCCGGGCGGCCGTGCTTCAGACCTTGGTGCTTACCACACCCGGCCGGAACAAGCTCTGACCTGGGGCGTGGATCTGCGCTACTCTTTCTAGGGTTTTCTCAACTCAATCACTTCACCCAACCCCTCCATCACGGAGGGGTTTTTGTTTCTGGCGTTGCTGACTTTCCGCGACAGCGACTGAAGCTGCAGCGGATACTTGAGCACCGGCGCAAACAGTGGGTCATCCGCTGCAAATACAGCGCCGTTATCCAACCACCGGTCCCACTCACCTGTGGCCAGCAAAACCGGCATACGCTTATGCCAGGGCTCGAACTCCGGCGCTGCTGCTGTGGTTACCAATGTGCAGGAAAGCAGGGGCTCGCCCTCCCCTTCCCACACATCCCACAGTGCCGCTACCGCCAAAGCTTGCTCAGTGTTGCTTATCAGCCAAGGCTGCTTCACCCCGTTCTCAGGACGCCACTCAATAAAGCTGCTCATGGGCACCAGGCCGCGCTGGGATTTGAAGGGATGACGAAAAGCCCGGCTGCTGGCCAGGGTTTCCGAGCGGGCATTAAACATAGCGTACTTCTGGTCTACAGCCTTTGCCCAAGAGGGCGTCAGCCACCAGCGTGCAGCTTCCGCGTGCCTGCCCTGGTCGTCCTGACGCACCAGCGAAATTGACTCGGTGGGCGCGAGATTAACGCCCGAGCGGGGTAATAACAGGTCCAGGCCCAGGTCTCGCAGCAGTTCCTGCAAACCCGGGCTATCGATAACATTGAATCGTCCACACATGGCGCAACTGTGCCCAAAAGCACGGCCACTGGCAACGATAGGTCTGCCATAGTAAACCCCCCGGAACACTCCCGGGCCGATTCCTTGCCTGCCACAGACCCCGATAGTACCCTGTGCCTCGCTTTTCTCGGGAGAAAATCATGAGCGAAAAACCGCGCAATGCCGCCATTGAAGGCTGGCACACCATGGAAGAAAAACCACACCTGATAGGCAGCCAGTGCAAGGCCTGTGGTACCTACTTCTTCCCCAAACAAAGCGAGTATTGCCGCAACCCAGCCTGCGACAGCACCGATTTTAACGAGGTGGAGCTTAGCCGCACCGGGCATGTATGGAGCTATACCAACGCCTGCTACAAGCCACCGGCGCCCTTTGTCGCCGCCGACCCTTTTGAGCCCTACGCCATTGCCGCTGTGCAGCTGGAAAAAGAGCAGATGACAGTGCTTGGCCAGGTAGTCGAGGGAACGACCGTGGCAGACCTCAAGGTCGGCATGCCGATGGAACTGGTGCTGGAACAACTGCACGAGACCGACGACGACGTCAAAGTCACCTGGAAGTGGCAGCCGCTGGCGCTATAGGCGCCCACCGAATCTGGAGTAAAGAATACTATGTCCAATGAAATTGCAATTCTCGGCGCCGGCATGCACCCCTGGGGTAAATGGGGCCATAACTTCGTGCAGTACGGCGTTGCCGCTGCCCGCGAGGCGCTAAAAGATGCCGGCGTACCCTGGCAGGATGTGAAGTTTGTCTCCGGTGGCGCTACCGTGCGTTGTGGTTACCCCGGCTACGTAGCCGGTGCCACCTTCGCCCAGGCACTGGGTTGGCAGGGCGCAGAGGTCAACACCTCCTACGCCGCTTGCGCCTCGGGCTCCCAGGCACTTGCTGCTGCCCGCAACAAGATTCTCGCCGGCGAGTGCGATGTGGCACTGGTAGTGGGTGCAGATACCACCCCCAAAGGCTTTCTCGCCCCGGCAGGCGGCTACCGCCCGGAAGACCCGGATTGGGTGCGCTTTTACCTCGGCATTACCAACCCCACCTATTTTGCGCTCTATGCGCGACGTCGCATGGACGTATACGGCGATACCCTGGAAGACTTCGCCGCGGTAAAAGTGAAAAACTCCCTGATAGGCAGCAAAAACCCACGGGCGCGCTATCGCAAGTGCTTTACCGCTGATGATGTGGCCGCCTCCGCCATGGTGGCAGACCCCCTGCGCCTGATGGACATCTGCGCCACTTCTGACGGTGGCGCTGCATTAATTGTATCCAGTGTGGATTACGCAAAAAAAATCGGTAAGGGTGATGCTCCCCGGGTGGCTGCAATTTCCACCACCACGCCAACCTTTGCCAGTTCGGTAGTGGAAATGCCTGACATCGCCACTGACTCAGCCGCTGCAGCAGGCATTGATGAACATGCCTTCCGCTCTACCTTGCCGCTTAAGGCCTATGAGGAAGCGGGTATTGGCCCTGAAGATGTAAGCCTGGCGGAAGTTTACGATCTATCAACTGCTCTGGAACTGGACTGGATAGAGGACTTGCGCCTGGCCCCAAGGGGAGAAGCCGCAGCTCTGTTACGCGCTGGCGATACCGCGCTTGGCGGTAAGATTCCGGTGAATGTATCGGGTGGCCTGGCCTGTTTCGGCGAGGCTGTTCCTGCACAAGCTCTGGCACAGGTATGCGAGCTCACCTGGCAGTTACGTGGCCAGGCTGGCGACCGACAGGTGAAAGACGCCAAAGTCGGCATTACCGCCAACCAGGGTCTGTTCGGTCACGGTAGTTCGGTGATCATCAAGAAGTAGGACTCCGGGATATTTTGAATCTTTAAGACTATGCGGCCACCACGAGCGGGAAAGCCTTCTTCGGTCGGAAGGCAAAGATACTCCCTCTTAAGGCTTTCCCGCTCGTGGCGTCCTTCTTTCTTATTTACTCCACTATCCATTACCTATGCTGCCGGTGAAGCCCTGAGTCGGTGTGAGAGTGCCTGAAAAGACCCTCTGACCATACCGCCCCTCCGGGGTACCCTCAGTCGGTACCCGATAAAGCGGGGCAGGCTCTCGGGAGCCGAAAAAGCACCGTCTCTCTCCACTCCTTCAGCGGCAGGTTTAACGAGGGACTTTTCAGCCGCTCTCGCCCCTCACCATCGAGCACTCCATTGGTTTGAAGGTTCAGTCCATATGTTTACTTTTAGCGTCTGCGATCAGGAGTCGGGGAAGCGGCTGAACTTTCGGTCGTTC